>X5_European_Hare__coassemble_146_pt1 | contig 41167 bp, 40 predicted proteins | sample X5_European_Hare__metabat2_low_PE_003 | metagenome-assembled genome bin X5_European_Hare | reverse complement strand
ATACACGCGTGCTGTAATTGATGTAGAAGGCCATACGGGGCGGTGCGACGATGTAGTCAATCTCCCAGTCCGGGTGTGCCTTAAGTTCCGTATCGGACACCGACTTTCCCGTAAGCCGATGCCCGTAGGCTCTGTAGCGGCGTTCGTTGTTCACCTGACGGATGCGTTGGACAACCTCGAACAGTCTCGCTCGTCCGCCGATGCCGTGCGCCTTCATTGAGGGGCTGACAGCAAGGCAGATAGTCTTATCCGTTCGGCTTTTGTCTGCCACGACAAGGTTCGTGGTGAGCGGGTCGAGTCCTCTCTCCACGCATTCGACCGAAGCGTAGAACGATTTGAGGTCAATGGCAATATAGATGCGGTTGTCGGGCATATACCACATTAAGAAACTTGTGTATCAACTTCTTAGTATTCTGGTACAAAAATACTCAATTGTACGCATTGTAGGCAATATCTCATAGGAAATTGATTCAATCTGATATTAAATATGTCATAATATATGTGAAATACTACTTCGAAAGAGGTTGCCCGCTGATTTATAATTGCTAAATTTGTCTCCGTGTCGTGCAGACAAGTACCATCAAAGTATCAGATAAATAAGTATGCACGGTATCGATAAGAATCAATTATGGGTGTAGATATTTCACATATTATCAGACACGACTTCAGACAAGTCGGAGACAGGATAGCATCAAGGAATTTTGTCAGAAAGACAATTGAGCGCCTTAAGAAGAACCTCTTTATACAAGGCGTTGATGATTGTTTTAGCTATGAGTACGATGAAGAATATAACGAAACGAGATTCTTCTTGCCGATATATGACGCGGAGTTTACCCTTCACAACGGGTTTTGGGAGATATATTCTTTTCTTCATTATTGTCAGATTGTAATGCACGAAGGCGAACATTTCTGGCTGCGCAGACTGACCTTCGATATTGCCAGGGCATTAGGGCAGAACGAAGCCTGGTACGCAGAGGAATACTACACATGGAACGGTGGATATTGCGAAAAACCCGAAACCACTTTCGAGCAATGGATGAGAGGGTCAGTAAAAAAGTATGGGAAAAGCCTTCCTGAATTTGACCAGGCATCAATCCTCAAACAAGGAGACGAATTCATTCCCGAATACGAGACAATCTACCATGATTCGTTCAGGGAATGCAACGAGCTCTATAATAAGCTGCAATCAAAATTAGGCAATTACAAGCTTTTGGGACTTTACAGGACAGGCAAGGATTTTCTCAGATGTAAAAAAGAGGGCGGATTGTTCCTTATCAGCGAAAAAACCTTGAAACCTTTGTTCGATAAACCTGTTGAAGGAATACTCCAATCTTTGAATGGTCGGGAGTTTATAGTCAGGGAGGATGGCCTCTCTGCCGTGTTTGACGGGGATGGCAACAGACTTACCGACTTTGTAAAGGGAAAGTTCAAATGGAAATGGGCACCATGCGATCCGATAAAAGACAAGTGGAGAAATCCGAAAATCATCTATAACGAAGACGCAGGTATAGAACTGCTGTTAAATCAATAAAATGACAACCAATGATAAATACATCAAAGCAGTATTCAACTTTGATGTCGATACTTTCAAGACACTTCTTGAAAATGAACCTTTCGATGTAGCGTTACTGAGCGACATCAAATTTGCAGAAGGTGTTCCATGTCCCATTTATTGGATTACACAATGCTGGGAAATCATCTTTGAAGCTCCTGGAGAGTGGAAGGAGGAGTATCGTCAAACAATAGTTGAGAATAAACGCAAGAACCTTGAAATCAAAAAGATATTCGAGGAAAGGTTTGACGTGGTCTTCAAGCCCATTGATTTCTATAATACCGATTTCTGGTTCTATAGGAACGAACGGGAGGATTCATTCGAGGATGTCTTTTGGGGTGAAAGCAGGGACGAAATGATAGCCAGAGGCCGACGGGCAATAGACTTAGACTTATATGTGGCCGTAAACAAGTTTGACTTCAAGGAAACGGAAAGGCTTCTTAAGGCAGGCGCCGATCCTGCTTATGAAATCCCTGAAGCAGAAAACAGTTGTATGGACAGGATTGGGACAGAATGCGCCTTACTTGATATTGACCTGCATGGCATCATAATTGACGGGAAACAATATAATCCTGATGAATGTGATTTGGTTAATCTTGTAGGTCTTGCGGCGCATGAAAAGATGTATTCGTTATTGTCCTCATATCTGCGGTCAAATAATTGAAAGTAATTAAATTATGGAAAAGAATTATTACTGTCCGCTAAACTCAAAAAAGATGAGTCCAATATTGTGATAGTCAGAAGTTGGCCTTTCTGTTGTTCTTGTCAAGCACCTTGGCATATATCTGCGTCGTGGAGAGCTCCCGGTGTCCGAGGTCAAGCATCATCACGGCGAACGAGTGGCGCAGGAATAACCACCTTGGTCACATTCATGGGATCTCCGCTTGGTTGCAGGTATTGTCTGAACATGAAATGCCATGAACCGATTTAATGCCATACGGATGTTTTAAATTAAAAAGTTTCATTTGAATGCCTTGAAATTGAATATCGGCCGTATGATTGTATCTACGGTGACTGTCTCTCCGATGTTGGCAATTATTTCCTCTGCCGGTTTATAAGCCATTGGAGACTCATCGCGGGTGAAGTCGTTGACCGATTCCGAATATATGCCCTGCATCGACGCCTCAAAATCCTCCATCGTTATCTTCTCGTATGCCTGAGTCCGGCTTAGTACACGACCTGCCCCATGCGGAGCGGAAAAATTCCAGTCTGGATTGCCCTTGCCGGTACAGAGCAGCGAACCGTCGCGCATATTCAGTGGAATGATGCACCGTTCGCCCTCTGCGGCTGAGATTGCCCCCTTGCGTATGATATTGTCGTCTGATATATAATTGTGTATTGATTCAAATTCATTTTTTATTTTGACTTCCTTAAAGAATTTGAGCAGGAGAATGGAAATCAACCTGCGGTTCAATACCGCCCATTGCTGACAGATGCGCATATCGTGCAGATAGTGCTCCCGGGTCTCACCTTCCACATAACAAAGTCCGGCGGGCAGGGCAGGTTCGGCCTGTTGCTGCTCTTTACGCATTTTCCTTATGACATCCTGAAGTTCTGACCTCCGCCCCGCCTCCTTATACTCTGCAATTATCTCCTTGATACGGTCTTCAAGCCCGTCGGCACCCTCTGTCAGATGCCTTACGGCTTTCTCCTGATAAATGTTGGCCACCTGCAGGCCGAGATTACGGGAACCTGTATGGATGACAAGGTAAACATTTCCCTCATCATCCTTGTCAAGCTCTATAAAGTGATTGCCGCCACCGAGCGTACCGATTGATTTGCAGATTCGTCCGCTCTCTTTAAGATCCCGATAGCAGTATAATCCACTTACCAGTTCCTTCGCCTCACGGTATATATCCATCTCCTCCCCTACCAGCGGCCTGAAGCCGAATTTATCCTCCCTGACAATCTTCCCGGAAGGAACATTGGAGCGGATATGTTCGTGAAATTCATGAAAATCAATGTTGCCCTCATGTTCAAATCGTAGAACGCGCATACCGCATCCGATATCAACACCTACTATATTGGGAATGACCTTGTCGCCAAGATCCCCCGTAAAACCGATTACACATCCCGCTCCCGTATGGACATCCGGCATAATCCTGATTTTCCTCCTGGAGAAAATATCTATCGAAAGCAACGTCTTGATTTGTTCTATTGCGCTCTCTTCAATATTGTCCGTGAAAATCTTCACATCATATCCTGGAATACTCTTCATATTGCAAATATACATAGATTCCGGCAACAGCCATTCAAAATTTCCATACCCCCGCAACTATATGGCATGGCCGACACTGCAAATCAATTTTTTTTTTGTTCTGCTCTATGTTTCTGTGTATATTTGCCCTTCGAAAATTAGTAAAAGCTATTACCATAATATATGATACTTAATAAACAATTGGGAGTTTTTCTGAATTTTGTCCATAACAGGTTTAAAAAGTATCTGACCGCCTTTTTTCAGGAGAGCGGTTATAATATTACTCCCGAACAGTTTCTTTTGCTTGATGCTCTGTGGGATATGGGAGTGATGCCGCAGCAGAAAATTGCAGATACCATGCTGAAGGATAAAAACTCGGTGGTAAAGCTGGTAGATGCCCTTGAGAAGAAGGGGCTTGTAAGGAGGGGGGTCAGCAGTCATGACCGCAGGCAGAATCTCATAGAGGTTACTCCAAGGGGACTGGAAATAAAGGATGGAGTGACAGCTGCCGCCATAAAGGCAGTGGATCTTATAACCAAAGATATCTCCAGGGAGGATCTGCACATCTTCCTGAACGTGCTCTTCAATATGTCTGAAAACATGAATGAAGATGTTAATCTTTTGAAAACAGATAATACTAAGGATTATGGGAAAATTATATGAAAGGCTTGTCGGGGATTACCGTGTAAAGGAGGGGTTAAAGGCCTGTATGAATTGCGGAACATGTACGGCAATCTGTCCGGCTGCCGAATTTTACAGATATGACCCGAGAAAGATTGTAGATATTGTACAATCCAAAGATGATGAAGAGATTGAAAAACTGCTGAAAAGCGAAACAATATGGTATTGCGGAGAATGTATGTCATGCATGACCCGCTGCCCGAGAAAAAATGCTCCGGGAATGATAATCATGGCATTGAGAAGCCTTTCAATAGAGACGGGCTATTTCATAGAATCTGAAAAAGGAAGGCAGCAATATGCCCTGAACAAGGTAATATGCAGCAATATATTGAATTACGGATATTGCATCTATCCACGAACCCTTACCTCAAGGCTGCACCCTGAAGCGGGTAAAATCTGGGAATGGGAAGAGAAACACTTGGATGATATCTTCAGCCGGCTTGGAGCCAATCTTGACGGAGACGGATGCGGAGTATTGAGGAAAATCCCCGATGAAGATCTGAAGGATCTGAAACGCATCTTCGATATAACAGGGGCAACCCATAGGACGGAGATTATAAACGAACTCTCAAAAAAGAAGGCTTCAGAGCTGGGACTTACAGAAGAGGAGTATTTTACAAAGGTCTTTGAAGAGACAGAAAAAGACCACCTTAATAAATGACAGCCGATATGATTTACGAAGGAAAACAGAAAATCTGGTCTGAATACCAGAAAGAGATACCGGAAGATCACTACTTTTATGTCAGAAGCTGTATAAGGCAGAGCTTCTTCCCTGCTTCGGAAAAGATCTTTCTTGATATAACAAGAAACAGACTTCACAAGGATTTTTTTGAAACCGAGCACCATACCACGTGCGGAGGAATAGCATACCACTCGGATGCCATTCCGCAGGAGACCTCAATGACCATAATAGCACGTCAGTTTGCCCTTATGCACAAATATGGTTACGAAAACTATGTCTGCTCCTGCATAACCTCATTCGGGCTCTATACAGAGACCCTTGAAACATGGAGGGAATTTCCACAGCTGGAAGAAAAAATAAAGGAAAACCTCTGGAAATCGTGCAGGCTGGAGTTTGCAAAACCCAAATACCTTGCCCATGCAAGCGACATTATTTATAAATATAGAAATCTGATAGCTTCCCAGGCCAGATTCAAACTTATAGAAAAAAAGACGGGCCGTCCGCTAAGGGTTGTGGAGCATATAGGATGCCACTATTCCAAGATGTTCCCCTCAAAGGGAGTGGGTGGCGCCGAATACCCTTATGTCCTTACCGGAATGATAGAGGCATGGGGAGGTGAGGTCATAGATTACCCCGAAAGAAGACATTGCTGCGGCTTTGGCTTTAGACAATACCTGATAAAGAGTAACAGAGGCTACTCGCTATCAAACACCCATAAGAAATTTGAATCCATGGAGCCGTTCAAACCCGATATGATTATTACAAACTGTCCGGGGTGTCCTTATTTTCTGGACAGATGGCAATATGTAATCTCCGAAACGGAGGGAAAAACCTATGGAGAGAACGGACACGGCATTCCGGTATTCACCTACGAAGAGGTTGCCGGTCTTGTAATGGGATACGACCCATGGGATCTGGGACTTCAGTTACATCAGGTTGGAGTGGAACCCCTCTTGGACAAAATGGGGATTCCATACGACCCCGAAAAAAAATATAAGGGATTAAACAACAAAGATCTGGGAAGACCGGAACTGCCCTCATGCGCCAACCTATAATATACCTACAATATACTAAAGCGGAAACTTATGAATAAGAATATAATGGTAATAGGCGGAGGTCCGTGCGGATTGGAAGCGTCGGCACAGCTCCACAAAATGGGATATAATGTAATTCTGATTGAAAAGGAGAAGCGGTTGGGCGGCCATTTGGCAAAGTGGGACAGGCTTTTCCCGGAAGGGACAAGGGCCGAGGAGGTGTTGCAGCCCCTTATAGACAATATAAGCGGAGTGAAATGTTTTCAGGAGACCGAAGTCGTATCAATAAACCTGCTGGAAAAGGAGTATAATGTAATTCTCTCCAACGGAATTACCGTACTCTCCAAGGCCGTGCTTATGACAAGCGGGTTCGACCTCTTCCCTGCCGCAAAAAAAGAGGAGTATGGCTATGGGATTTACGACAAGGTTATTACAAATGCAGATCTGGAGAGATATTTCACCACCGGCGAGGATGCCCGTATTGTAAAGAAGCCGAAAAGGATAGGCTTTGTCCATTGTGTGGGCTCCAGAGATGAAAAGGCGGGCAACAGATATTGTTCAAAGGTCTGCTGCGCCACAGCGGTGAAACAGGCCTGCGAAATAAAGGAGCTTTTCCCGGATGCAGAGGTATTCTGTTTCTATATGGATTTGCGAATGTTCGGTCGCGGCTATGAAGAGATGTACCTGAAGGCCCAAAGGGATTATGGCATAAGATTTATAAGAGGCAGGGTCTCAGAGGTTTCAGAGACGCTGGAGAAGAATGTTCTGGTCAAGGCCGAAGATACCCTTAGCGGCAAACCGCTGAAAGTAACCCTTGATCTGCTTGTGCTTATGGCAGGGATGCAAAATTCAAAGGCGGGAATAAGAGTCGCTCAGATGTTGAATATGAAGCGGTCAGACGACGGCTTTTTCACAACCAAAGGCTCTATACTTTCGCTTCAGGAGTGCGACAAAGCGGGCATCTTCTATGCAGGAGCCTGCACCGGCCCGAAAACCCTGCCCGACACCCTGAACGAGGCAAGAGCTGCCGCCATCTCTATCCATAACTATGTAAAGGAGAGTTAGTATGGATTTCGGTTACTCACTCTCACCCAGTTCGCGCATAGATCTCAACCGTTTCAACAGGCAGAAGTTCAACACCCTTGTCGCGCTGGAACCCGATGTGTTGAAATATATGGCCTGCGGTTCATGTACTGCAACCTGCACTGCCGGAAAATATATGAAAAACAGCCTGCGAAGTGCAATCCTCTATCTTCAGAATGGAGAGGATAAGGAGGCTGTGGAGTTTCTCAAGCCATGTATGCTTTGCGGCAAGTGCTTTATGGTATGCCCGCGCGGCATAAATACAAGGCATCTTATATTGTCTATATTGAAAATTTATGGTAACGTCAAATGAGAGAGAGAATTGCAGGCGGTTATGACAGTTTTGTCATACCCTTTATGGCAGGAATAATATTCCTTCTTGTCTACCTGTTTGCAGGACTGATAAGAATTTTGGTGCACGTTCCGGGAGAAGACAGGAAAAAGCTCTTTCTCTCCCTTGTAAATCCCAAGATTCTGCTGAAGGATTTAAGGGATATAATCCGCGACTGTCTGCTGCATGTAAAGATATTCAAACGCAATATTCTGCTGGGATATATGCATGCCAGCATTGCATTCGGGTGGTTTATGCTTATAGTCATAGGCCATATAGAGGTAGCCCTCTTCGTTCCCATGAGAAACGGCTCCCTCTACTACCCTGTCTTCTACCGTTTTTTTGTGGCAGAACAGAACTCTACACTTAAGGGAGCCTTCTTTTTCTTTCTTATGGACTTCTCCCTGCTGGTTGTATTGAGCGGTGTAGGGCTGGCAATGTATAAGAGGGTACGCTCAATAGCCCTTGGTATGAGAAGAACCACAAAACCCTGTTTTGCAGACCGTGTCGCCCTCTACTGCCTCTGGTCTATCTTTCCCTTGAGACTGCTGGCAGAGGGCTTTACCGCCGGTATAAGCGGTGGAAGCTTCCTTACCAAACCTGTAAATATGCTCTTTGCCAACTTTTTTGGCAATGACCTTAATATCTATCCCACATGGTGGGCCTACTCCATTGCACTGGGGCTCTTTTTTCTGGCAATGCCTTTCAGCCGCTATATGCATATTCCGACCGAAGTGCTGCTTATAGTAATGCGGAATGCCGGCCTCAAGGTCACCAGACCGCGCAAGGGCTTTGCAGAGGCCGAGATATACTCCTGCTCAAGTTGCGGTATCTGTCTCGATGCCTGCCCGATGAATGTGCAGAAGAAAAATGTAAAATACTCCTCTGTCTATTTTATAAGGTTTTTACGCCGTCACAATACTAAAAAGATAAATGAGATTGCAGACAAATGTCTTATGTGCGGCAAATGTGTGGCGTTATGCCCTGTCGGGGTGGAATCCTGTAACATAAAAATGGCCCAAAGGAGCACAGTAACGGAAAAACTGCCTTATAACTACTCCTACATTACCTCCATACATCCTGAAATTGTGCTGCCTTCCCCTGCCGAAGATGCCCCCCGGAGCGGAAAGGTACTCTATTTTGCAGGCTGCATGACCCACCTCACGCCGGGCATTATAAAATCTATGGAGAAGATATTCAAGGCGGCCGGAGAAGAGTATTATTTTGCAGATCGTGACGGAGGGCTCTGTTGCGGCAGACCCCTTCTGCTGGCCGGCAAGAGGGAGGCGGCAAACGAACTTATAAGTAAAAACAGGGAACTCTTCCTTGCATCAGGGTGCGGGACAATCGTCCTCTCCTGCCCCATCTGCCTGAGAGTCTTTAATGAAGAGTATGAACTAAGGGGGATGGAGCTATTGCACCATACCCAGTATATAGACTCTCTTATTGAACAGAAGCGGATAAAGGTAACCAAGGGCGAGAAGACCTTTGTCTACCACGACCCGTGCGAATTGGGAAGGGGCTGCAGGATTTATGAGCAGCCACGCAGAATTACAATGGCTCTGGGAGAGCTCAAACATGCCTCAAAGGAGCGGCAGGAAAGTATCTGTTGCGGCGGAAGCGTAGGCAGCCTCACCCTTAATTACGATGACAGAACCAAAATAACGAGGGAATCCCTGAAGGCACTCACTGCAGAGAATCCCGACAGAATTCTCACAGCATGCCCTCTCTGTTTGAAGACCTTCTCAGAGCAGAGCAAAGCGGTGCCTGTAAATGACATAGCGGAGGCAGTTGCAGAAAATCTGGTATGATTTCGTAAAAAATATACCTTGTAAAGAAAAGTATAATGTTTTACTTTTGTGTAATTTTCTAAAAGAACAATTGTATGAATTTCAGACCTACAGACTATAAATTGCTCACAGTGGCAACCGGCAGGGTTTTTGAAGATACCGGATGGGTGCTTGGCGATCCTCAGTGCCATGTTCCATCTCTGGTCAGGGCCATATATGAGAAGAAACAGATAGAATTCAAGGATAACAGCTACGGCTTTTACAAATATGCAGACTGGTTGCCTGTCAACAGAATTTTAAAAAACTCTTCTGCGCCCGTAACCTATAAAAGCGAAAGGCTTGCAAGACATTTGGGTCTGGAAAATCTTTATATCACCTTTTCCGGCTACTGGCCCGAGAAGGGGGTTGCGATGAACACCTGCTCATTCAAAGAGACAGAGGCCTACTCTGTATGCGCAAGATTGCCTGAAAACAATGATAAGATTCTGGTTCTGGCCTCTGCCGGAAACACTGCAAGAGCCTTTGCCCAGGTCTGCTCAGATAACGATATTCCTGTTGTCATAGCAATTCCCTACGAAAATTTAAATGCAATGTGGTTTAAGGAGCAGCTCAACGATTGTGTGAAAATCATAAGCACTCCTGAGAAGACAGATTATTACGATGCCATTCAGCTTGCAGCAAAGGTCTGCCGGTCAGACAGATTTATTGAAGAGGGAGGTGCAAAGAACATTGCCAGGAGAGATGGAATGGGAACAACGGTTCTCTCCGCTGTGGAAAAGACGGGCAAGATTCCGGATTTCTACTTCCAGGCAGTAGGTAGCGGAACCGGTACAATTGCCGCATGGGAGGCCAATATGAGACTTATAGAGGATGGAAGGTTTGGAGATAATCTTATGAGGCTCATCTCTTCTCAGAATGTTCCGTTTACACCTATGTATGATGCATGGCATGCGGGCAGCAAGGAACTGCTTCCATGCGACCAGGACAAGGCCAGACTTCAGGCTCTCGAGATTGTTGCAAAGGTTCTGTCAAACAGGAAACCTCCATATTCATTGGCAGGCGGGCTGTACGATGCCCTTAAGGCTACAGACGGAGATGTGGAGATTGCAGACAATAAAGAACTCCAGAGTGCATGCGAACTCTTTAAAGAGCTGGAGGGAAATGATATCCACCATGCGGCAGGAGTTGCTGTGAGCAGCCTTATAAAGGCGGTAAATAAGGGAACTGTCAAGAGAGATTCCGTTGTAATGCTCAATATTACAGGGGGCGGAGAGCAGCTCTTCAAGAGAGAGAACAAATGTATCCAGATGACTCCTCACCTTGTTATTTCAGAAACAGAAGAATCTGAAAAAATAATCGATAAAGTGCTTGGGCTTTTTTCCTGAAAACCCCGCTAAATCGCAGTTAAAGCTCAAAAAAGAGGGTGTACCGTAAATGGCTGATTACGATACACCCTCCCTTAAATAGCAATTGTAAAACTCTTTGAAGCACTCCGCAAAGCCTAGCGTTTCATCTCTTTTGCAAGTCTTTCTGTCAGCATAGGGATAATCTTGTTGGCATCCCCTACTATACCCAAATCCGCAACCTGAAATATGGGAGCGAACTTATCCTTGTTAATTGCAATGATAAGATCAGACTCCTCCATACCTGCAAGGTGCTGGATCGCCCCTGAAATGCCGCATGCAAGATAGAGATCAGGCCTTACCGTCTTTCCTGTCTGGCCTACCTGTCTGTCGTGGGGCATGACTCCGGCATCAACCATTGCGCGCGAAGAAGAGACCTCACCGCCAACCTGTTTTGCAAGAGCCTCCAGTTTTGCAAAATTCTCCCTGCAACCCACGCCTCTGCCGCCAGAAACAAGTACCCTGGCCTCGGTAATATCTACCTTGCCCTTGTCTGCCCTGACTGTCTCAAGCAGTCTTACCGCGAATTTAGATTTGTCGAACTTCGGTTCGAAAGGAATTACGGTTCCCTTTCTGCCATCATCCCTCTCTTTCTTCTGCATAACGCCCGGACGGACAGTGGACATTTGAGGCCGGTGTCGGGTACACATAATTGTAGCCATAAGGTTACCGCCGAATGCAGGACGGGTCATCATAAGCTCTTTGGTATCTTCAGAGATTTCCAGTCCGGTACAATCGGCCGTAAGCCCCGTCTCAAGCCTTGCCGAAAGTCTGGGAGCAAGATCTCTTCCTATTGTAGTCGCACCAAAGAGGACAATAGAGGGGCGGAATGCAATAATCAGCTGATATACAGCCTGAGCATATTGTTCTGTAATATAATCTTTAAGTTCAGGGCTATCTACAACTATAACATCATCTGCACCATAGGCGATAAGTTCATCAGCCTGATCCTTTATATTACAGCCCGGAAAAACAGCCACGACCTTCTCACCCAAATTATCTGCCAAATCTCTTGCCTTGCCCAGGAGCTCGAGAGCAACCGGTTGAATCTTACCCTCTCTCTGCTCTATGAAAACATATACATGTCTGTAATCTGCTTTATTCATCTCAATAATAGTTTAGGCAATTAAATAATAAATTTCTCCTTAAGTTTGCTCATAATCAGATTTACCGCCTGTTCAGGGTCTACCTCATACACTTCTCCGGCAGCCTTGACTCCCTTGGTAAATGCCTTGTTAACCCTTGTAGGTGAACCCTTGAGACCAAGTTTCTCTGCAGGCAGGTTTACCTTCTCTTCTCCCCATACCTCCACCTCTCTGCTATAGGCGTCAACAATGCCTGCAACATTCATATATCTTGCCTTAAAGCCGCTTGCAAGCACTGTCATAAGGGCCGGAGATGAGACTTCAAGTATCTGATAGCCATCCTCTGTCTCCTTTTTGACAATATATTTGCCATCCTTTACATCGAACCCTGTTACATAAGAGACTTGTGGAAGGCCAAGGTGCTCGGCAATCTGAGGCCCGACCTGTGCAGTATCGCCATCAATGGCCTGACGTCCTGTTATTATCAAATCATACTCCAGATTCTTAAGGGCTGCGGCAATCGTATGAGAGGTCGCAAGTGTATCTGCACCTCCGAATGCCCTGCCGGTAAGAAGGATAGCCTTGTCTGCCCCCATTGCATACGCCTCTCTCAATATAAGTTCAGCCTGCGGAGGGCCCATTGTTATAACGGTTATATATGCCCCGTATTTGTCTTTCAGTTCCAAAGCCAGCTCCAGCCCCCCTTTGTCATCGGGATTCATGATACTTGGAACTCCATCGCGGATAAGCGTACCGGTTACGGGATTGATCTTTATCTCAGTAGTATCCGGAACCTGTTTTATACAAACTACTATTTTCATCTCTTCAAATCTAAAAATCTTATTTAAACAACTTGGATGCGATTACCATTCTCTGAACCTCTGAAGTTCCTTCATAGATTTCGGTAATCTTTGCGTCACGCATCATTCTTTCAACCGGATACTCACGCGTATAACCATAACCGCCGTGGAACTGTACGGCCTTTGTTGTCACCTCCATTGCAGTCTCGGCAGCAAAGAGTTTGCACATGGCGGCATCTGTGGTATATGGAAGCCCCGCATCCTGTTTCCATGCGGCAGACCTTACAAGCAACCTTGCAGCCTGAATCTTTGTCTGGAGATCTGCCATCTGGAACTGGGTATTCTGAAAGGCCGAAATAGAGCGTCCGAACTGTTTTCTCTCTTTAGTATATCGGACAGTCTCATCCATTGCCCCCTGAGCTATGCCAAGAGCCTGTGACGCAATACCTATACGGCCGCCGTCCAATGTCTTCATTGCAATCTTGAAACCCTCGCCCGGTTTGCCAAGCATGTTGGATTTGGGAACCCTGCAATTTTCAAATATCAACTCGCAGGTCGCAGAGCCTCTGATACCCATCTTATGCTCCTTCTTTCCAATAGAGAAACCCGGAGTGCCGGCATCAACTATGAATGTTGTTATACCCTTGTTTTTCAATGATTTGTCTGTCATTGTCGCTATAACATACACCTGAGCCTTGCCGGCATTGGTAATGAATATCTTATTGCCGTCTAGCAGATAGTAATCTCCATCCTCTACAGCCATGGTCTGCTGTGCGGATGCATCTGTTCCCGCATTTGGCTCTGTAAGGCCGAAGGCGCCGAGCCATTCTCCGGCCGCCAGTTTCGGAAGATATTTCTGTTTCTGTTCTTCGGTTCCGAACTCCATTATGGGTGCCATACACAAAGAGGTGTGAGATGAGAGTATTACCCCTGTCGTTGCACAGACACGCGATAACTCCTCTACTGCCATTGAATACATTATATGGTCACCGCCGGCTCCGCCGTATTCCTTCGGAACATAAATGCCGAACAGACCCAATCCGGCCATCTTGGCCACTGTCTCATCGGGAAATCTTTCAGTATCATCTACTTCGGCAGCAAGAGGTTTTACCTCCTTCTGGGCAAACTCTCTTATCATTTGCTGAAATAATTGCTGTGTTTTAGTAAGTTGAAAGTTCATGCCAATACAAATATTAGTTTAATTTAGTTTAATCTGTTTTAAATTTTCTGAAATAATCAGTGTAGCCTCAGTGGCGGCCTGAATCTGCTCTACAGTAAATTCGGGGTTAATCTCTGTAAGGAGAATACCCTCAGGGGTTATCTCCATAACACCCATCTCGGTAATGATCATATTTACCTGCCCTGCCGCAGTCAAGGGGAGCCTGCACCTTTTCAATATTTTAGGAGCTCCCTTTGCAGTATGCTCCATAGTAACTATGACCTTTTTTGCACCCACAAGCAGATCCATTGCACCCCCCATGCCGGGAGTCTTCTTGCCGGGGATAATCCAGTTGGCCAAATCGCCCTTCTCATCTACCTCAAGGGCTCCAAGGAAGGTGGCATTTACATGGCCGCCCCTTATAATCCCGAATGAGGTTGCAGAGTCAAATGTAGAGGCACCGGGCAGAGAGGTAATGTAACCGCCACCTGCATTTACAAAATGCGGATCCTCTTTTCCCTCCTCCGGGGCAGGCCCCATACCTAACATTCCGTTTTCCGATTGAAGTGTAACGGTAATACCCTCCGGCAGATAGTTCGGTATAAGTGTAGGTATGCCTATTCCGAGATTCACTACATCGCCGTCTTTGATTTCAAGAGCCGCCCTTCTGGCAATAAACTCTCTGATTTGATTTTTGTCCATAATAGTATAGAGTTTTACTGTTTGTTCCTTTTTACATATTCCTGTGCAATATAGGAGGCAACATCATCTGCGTATGTATTTGCACCGAATCCCGCATCGTATCCCAGCTCTTTTGCAAGTTCATGGCTTATCCTCGGCCCGCCGCAGACCACAATCATCTTATCTCTCAGCCCCTCTGCCTCCATAAGTTCAATAAGATTGGTCAGATTGCGGATATGTACATCTTTCTGGGTAACTGTCTGCGACACCAATATGGCATCTGCCCCAAGCTCTATTGCCTTTGCCAGCAGTTCCTCGTTAGGCACCTGACTGCCAAGGTTGTGTGCCTCAAACATATCGTACCTCTCAAGTCCATAGTGTCCTGCATACCCCTTCATATTCATTATAGCATCTATTCCCACGGTATGGGCATCTGTACCGGTACTTGCCCCCACAACGATAAGCCTGCGCCCTATGTTCTCCCTTATATATTCATCGCACTCATGCATATCCATTGTACTGCCCTCCACCTTAGGCACATATATATTTGAATAATCTACAGTGTGTACCAGGTTTCCATAGCAGTTGAAGAATGTGAAGCCGTCTGTGAGCTCTTTGCTGAATGCCACAAGGGGATTCTCGAACCCCATCTTTTTCATAAGAAGCTTTGCGGCCTCCTCAGCCTCAGGACCTTCAGGTACAGGCAGCGTAAAGCTCAACTGAACCTTGCCGTCATTCATTGTATCGCCATAGGGCTTTACTTTTGTCAAATCCAGCGTCTGATCAAAATCTTTCGCTTGCATTGAATATAAACCGCCAGACATCTTTATTTCCTCCCTTTTAATAAGTTAATGAACGGATTCATGTAATTGACACCCTTTTCTGCAACGCCGTCCAACCCTTTGCCTCCTGCCCTGCTTCTCTTTATATCTGCAAATATCCCCTTTTCAAGAGCATTGAAAAGTCCCTCTGAGGCAAGCTGTTCCAGAAGAGATATTGTCTTGTCGAGCACCTCTTTCGCCCTCTTCCTTACAATACCTCCCTCCTTGAACTCCATCTCATCTCCAATGTTCTTCATATTTTCAAAGATATATCTGGCATTTTCAATCGAGAGGAAACGGTCAGACATAAAAGGGGTATGGATAGCCTCTGTCGGCATTCCTAACAATTGTATACCCTGATGCGTCCAGATTCCTACAATATTAAAGAGCGCATCCTGAATATGGCCTCTGAAGATATTTCCTGTCATGAACTTTGTAGGAGGCATATATTTCAGCGGAGCATTAGGGAAGATTTCGCGTGCCATACGGGCCTGCGCAAGCTCCATAAGAAAGCCGTTTTCAAGCATGGGGTCCATCTCAAATGCATGCCCCAGCCCCATCTGCTCCTCGGGAAGCCCTGCAAGAAGAGCGAGCTGTTCATTTATAAGGTCAGAGGCCAATACGGTGTGGGCAGCCTCCACAGCATCCGCAGTGGTAAGATAGTTATCTTCACCGGTATTGATTATCACCCCGGCAAAACCGTTTATAATTCTTGAGAAGTATTGGTCTATAAGAGTCCTCTGCATATTTATATCTCTAAAGAGAATGCCGTAGAGGGCATCGTTCAACATTACATCCAACCCTTCGAAAGCCCCCATTATCGCAATCTCAGGCATGCAGAGACCGGAGCAATAGTTGCAGACCCTTATATAGCGCCCCAACTCCTCTCCCACTCTATCCATTGCAGAGCGCATTATCTTAAAGTTTTCCTGGGTGGCATAGGTTCCTCCAAACCCCTCTGTGGTAGCTCCGTAAGGGACATAATCCAAAAGGCTTTGGCCGGTTGTACGGATTACGGCAATAATATCCGCCCCCTGCCTGGCGGCGGCCTCTGCCTGAACCGTATCTTCGTATATATTGCCTGTTGCAACTATTACATAGATATAAGGTTTTGGACCCTCCCCCAAACTTTTCAGGTAGTGCTCCCTTCTCTCCCTGCGGGTGCGGATTCTGTTTACAGAAGCATCTATGACAGGCTGAAGAACCCTCTCCAGATGAGCCTTGTCTGCTATAGAGGCCTTTGTTATATCCAATTTGCCCTCCGCAACCTTTTCCGCTATCTGCTGCGGGAGAAGAGAGGTTTCAATCATTGCATTTGCAATATGGAAGAGGGCTCCCTCACTTAACACCCCCTTGGATTTGAGTTCGTCCACTACTACATTCGGGAGCGGAACTCCGTTTGCATCCACACCGTCTATACCCATAAGCCTGCACAGTGTACGTTCCACTGCAACAGTCGTGTAGGATTCTACAAAAGATTGAACCTCGCCGGCAATCTCCTTTGCCAGCCCTTTAGCCCGCTCAACCTTTTTAAAATCCAGTCCTAATTTACTCTGCATATCAGTTCAGTTTAAATGTTTTTTCGTCAATTCCAACCACTCTCTGTTTACCCCCAGCCGCTCTGCAACGGCTATTGCCTCGTGCGGCACATCTCCGCTCCCCGTCTCGACAAGAGTGTAGTCCATCCCTCCCTCTTTCAACCCTGCAACCCTGTATCTTTTTATCTTCTCATTCTTGATATTGTAGTGGGTGGCAACTATCACTCCCCCTCTTGCAGGAGCTATTACATCGAGCAGCCCCTCCACAAGGGCCGTTCCCTCTATAGGATTTGTGGCTCTTGCCGGTTCATCCAGCAGGGCAAGCAGATTCTCACCCCTCTTTATAGATTCGACTATCCTGTTTATGGCGAACATTTCTGCCGCAAATGAGGAGATTCCTCTCTCGGCATTCTGGTCACCTCCAATTGAGAAGAGAATATTCTCCACTATATTGACGCAACAGCTCCGCGCAGCCGCTCCCAACCCGAACTGCACCGCTATCTGGTTTAGTGCCAAAGTATTGAGCACAACGCTTTTTCCACCCATATTGGCACCTGTTATGATTACCGGAATCTTTGAAAAGGAGATATCCACCGGGGTATACACCCCTCCTCTCCGCTCTACGGCCGCCTTTACCATAGGGTTAAACATCCCGTAGTAAAAGGTCTCTCCCCCCTCTACAGTTACGGGAAAACAGAGCCCCAACTCCTTCATCTGTGTAACAACGGCAATCATTATATCGAGCAGGGCAAGGTTTTTAAGGGTGTGTTCCAGTTTTCTTGCCTTATCCTTAAGCCTGGCCGCCAGAGCCATTCTTACCTTCCTCTCCAAAAGGTCGTTCTGCTGCTGCAATCGGGCAAGGGCGGCCGACTGTTCCTCTGTAAGCTCCTTGGATGCAAGGCAGGTTATTGCCTTCATCTCCCCCCTTACACGGGCCAATTCGGCCGAATAAGAGTCATAGATGTAAAATGAGGGGACATTAAGCGCATCGGGATCCAGAATCTCCATGACATCGTCAAGATCTTGCAGGTTGACCACGTTTATCCTCTCCCGCTCCATCATCTGCGAGATTTCGCGAGCCACAATTGCCAGATGCTTTATTTCAAACAACTCAATATCCTCAAGAACCGCCCCCTCTGCCACCCTCTTTATAGTTGTCGTTATATCCTTTAGAGAGACAAGCCTGCCGGCAATTTCACCGCACTTTTTCGTATAAAGGGCATTCAGTTTGCCATAACGGAGATCTATATCGCGCTTAGAGGTCATAGCTTCACTCTCCAGCAACAGTTTCCTTGCAACAGAGGAACTTAGCGGCAGAGAATCGTACAAATGGCGTATTCCGCAATCGATATCCAATACAGACTTAAATGTCATATCCGTTTTTTAATATATCATATACAGGAAATTCTATCGTCTCCTGCAATTTTTCACATAAAATGTCACTGTCAAGTATAAAGCCGTTCGGCGCGACAGGATTTACACATACGGCCAATAGCCTGCTTTTCTGAAGAACCTCTATTCTTCCCCCTCTATGCAAAAAATTTCTATAGAGCAGCTCATCTATGAAGACCTTTGTGAAATCTCTCACCACCAATGTTATCTCCCTTGCTTCCGCCTCATCCATTACCTTTTTGAGGAATGAATCTGTCAGCGCTCCTGCGGTATAGATATATTTCATCTCATCAGGAATCCTGAACCGGGTCACAGAGAGCGCCAGTGAGGAGCTTATTCCAAAATTCACTGTCTCCCACATGGAATTCACCCCCCAGACTCCGCTTTCAAGCGGCTCCAGCACTTTGCAGACCGGTTCCCCGGCCAAAGGGAGGTCAATGAGCTCCACCGCATATTTTGTCCTCCTTACCAGGGTATTCATATTTGAAGAAAGTGCCGCTCCGGTCGATAGAATCATTGCCCTGCTTATGGCCGGCGAGGCCGGACTCAACCGCGAAATGGCTCCATCTATAATTGTAATATCTGCTCCCAAAGCCCTTACAGAGGCAATCCACCTGTTTAAGGCAGAATTACCTGAGGGTCCGGAGAGTATAACCTTCCCCCCTATCCTTACCTTTCCGGTAACAACTCTTCCCAAAGAACTTCTCTCATTTGTGATATCCACAAGTTCACTTACCAGCTTTTTCCTTTTATAGTAAGTTTCTGACGTGGAGAAAAAAACTCCCTCTCTCAGATATATTTCGGGTTTCTTCGTTGCAGTGACCCGGTCTTCATTTTCTCCGTCTATGCCTATTGAGGTTACCGCCACCCTTTTGTCCTGCAGCGGCAACCTGAAGAGGATATAGTTCAGACACTCTGTTTTGCCCACATTTTTCCCAAGACCTACGATAGAGAGACTATCATATTTTAAAATCTCGTTGATAAATGGCATTGAACAATCGTGTTTTTCAGACTAGTGCCTGCAAGACCGCTCCTTTCTGCTTAAATGAGCCGGTTCAATCGTCATACCCTTTCCCTCAAGCAATGAAGAGACTCCCTCTATACGTTCAGAAACATTGGCTTTGCAATACTCGCAATGGCATTCGCTTTTTGTATAATCCAAAGGCTCTGTATATGTGGTTATAACGCCCTCGAAGTTTCTGAGCACAATCTTTCCCGGTGCCTGTGAAATCACATAATTCGGCATTACGGGAGTCTTTCCGCCGCCACCCGGAGCATCTATCACGTATGTTGGTACCGCATAACCGCTGGTGTGGCCGCGAAGCCCCTCCATAATCTCCAAGCCTTTTGAAACAGGAGTCCTGAAGTGTTCCAGCCCCATAGAGAGGTCGCACTGATAGATATAGTATGGTCTTACCCTCATTTTAACCAACTCATGTACAAGCTTCTTCATGGTATTCACGCAATCGTTGACCCCTCTCAGGAGCACGCTCTGGTTTCCAAGAGGAATACCTGCATCGGCCAGCTTTGCGCACGCCGCCGCAGCCTCAGGCGTAACCTCATGAGGATGGTTGAAATGGGTATTCAACCAAATCGGGTGATACTTTTTAAGCATATTCACCAAATCATCTGTAATTCTCTGAGGACATACGACAGGAGTCCTCGAGCCTATTCTGATTATCTCCACGTGAGGGATAGCCCTGAGGCGTCGGATAATGGACTCAAGCCTTGCATCGCTCACCATAAGGGCGTCGCCCCCTGAGAGGAGCACATCCCTTACCTGAGGTGTCCTTGCTATATAATCTATGGCTTTCTGTATGTTTTCAGATGAGGTTTCACCATCCTTATGACCGGCAAATCTTCTTCTGGTGCAGTGACGGCAATACATGGAACACATATCGGTAATAAGAAGCAATACTCTGTCGGGATACCTGTGTGTCAGACCCGGTACTGGAGAATCCTCATCCTCATGAAGAGGGTCAAGCAGATCCGCTACAGACTGATGCGTCTCCTTGCCTGTAGGAATGGCCTGCTTACGGACAGGACAATCAGGGTCATTCGGATCGATCAGACTCAAATAGTATGGGGTAATGGCCATTCTGAGCGTCTTAAGGGTCTTTTTCACCCCCTCCTCCTCTTCCAGAGTAAGAGTGATGTATTTTTTAAGATCCTCAAGAGTCTCGACCCTGTTTCTTACCTGCCACTTCCAATCATTCCACTGTTCGTCCGTAACATTTGGAAACAACTCTTTTCTTCTGTATATCATAATCGGTACTCTTTATTTGTGTCATGCGTAAAGCCGGGTAAAGATATCTCTTAATTCCTTGCTCTCCCTTAGCTCCTGAAGTGTAATCTCGGCATGGCCCTTTGTATAGCCGTTACCAATAATCATTGTAACATCGCTGCCTACACCTTCAGCTCCCAAAGCTGCCTTTGTAAAACTTGTAGCCATAGAGAAGAAGTAAACCAGACCGGTATTTTTTGTACAGAGAATAGAGGTCATCTCGGTATTCTCAATATTCACATTATTAATTGTAATATCGCACATCAGGCCATTTGTAAGCTCCTCCACCTTTTGAAGTACCGCAACGGTATCCGTTGCATCCGCCGAGAAGACCACATCGCAGAAGCCCAGGCTTTTAAGTCTTTCCGTACTCTTCCGGCTATGGCAAAGACCTATGACCTTGCCCGTTACCCCCGCCCTTTTTCTGGCCTCATAGCAGCAAAGCATTCCCGATTTTCCACCTGCACCGATTATAAGAACGGTATCGCCCGGTTTAACCAGTTTTGCAGTCTGGGCCGGAGCGCCTGCCACGTCCAACGCAGAGAGAGCCAGTTTTTCGGGAAGGTCAGAGGGAATCCTGGCATAGATGCCGCTCTCAAAGAGAATGGCCTTACCCTTAATATCCACCTGGTCTACATCGGGGCGAACCTCAAGAATTTCATCTATTCTAAGGGGAGTAAGTGAAAGTGAAACCAAGGTGGCAATCTTGTCGCCCACCTTGAGATCTCTCTTTCCAATAAGAGCATCGCCTATCTTCTCTACGGTACCCAGCAACATTCCACCTGAACCTGTCCAGGGATTTCTATGTTTTCCCTGAGTATCTACAATCCACTTCATTGTCTCTTTAATCTTCTCGATATCACCGTTTGCCCTGCGTGAAATCTCTGTAAATGAGGCTGAATCTATATTCAGAGTCTGAACATTAATGAGAATCTCGTTATCATAAATCTCATCCATATTGTTATCCAGCCTGTTGGCAGGCTGAGGCAGTACGCCCTTTGGCTCCAATACCCTGTGAATACCGTATTTATTACCTTTTCTCTGCATATCTTTTTATTTTGAATAATTTAAATTTTAACAACAAATAATCTGTCTCGCCTTGAGGCCCAGGATTCCCCTTGCCTCGGCCGAAGTTGCCACGCCGCGCCCCAGCTCCCTGGCCAGACGCACCACCTTTGCAACCAGTTCGCCGTTGGACTTTGCAAGCACACCCCTCTCAAGGTAGAGATTGTCTTCAAAACCGACCCTTACATTACCTCCCATTACAATGGCGGGAGCCGCAAGCAGGAAGGCATATCTGCCTATACCTGTAGCCGTCCAGGTGGATCCTGCAGGAATATTCTTTACAAGCCATACAAGATTCTCCACCGTTGCTGGCGTACAGCCGGGAACGCCAAGGACAAAATTAAACTGCATGGGAGCTCCGGGAACCTGCCCCTTTTCAGCCATTTTAAGAATGGTATCAAGGTGACCCATCTCGAAGCATTCATACTCCGGCTTTATATTGTTTTCCATCATTCTCTTTCCAAATGCTCTCATTGCGGGCAGTGTATTTTCAAAGACATCATCTCCAAAGTTGCAGGTGCCGCAATCAAGAGTCGCCATCTCAGGGAAGAGCTCTGTCGGCTGAAGACGCTCTTCGGCGGTCATGCCCACCGCACCTCCCGTTGAGGGAATGATAATCACATCAGGGCAGGCCTTATATATTGCATCCATACACTCCTTAAAACGGGCCTTGCTCTGGGTAGGAGTGCCATCATCTTCTCTAACATGCAGATGAACAATGGCAGCTCCGGCATCAACTGCAGACCTGGCCTCCCTTACAATCTCCTCCACTGTATAGGGAACGGCAGGATTCTGCTCTTTTGTCACCTCTGCGCCGCATATTGCAGCTGTTATTATAAGTTTGTCCATACTGTCATTTTCTGTTTCTTTGACACTTTGCAGGAACTACACATGTCCCGCTTGCCCGGCACACTACAACCGGTTCAGGCAAGACATCTGCCGCAGAATCCGAAATATCGTGACGGGGGGTTATTACCTTTTTGGCCTCAAATACCATCTTTCTTGAGGTATTGCCCATAGATACAATCTCTCCGGTAGCCTCTATATAATCGCCGGCATAAACGGGAGCCATAAACTCGACATTGTCGTAAGCCTTGAAAAGCCCCTCGTCGCCATCATTGATGATAAGCAATTCGGTAGCCACATCTCCAAAGAGATTGAGCATTCTGGCGCCGTCTACCAGATTTCCGCCATAATGAGCGTCGTGACAGCTCATTCTTACTCTGATTAATGCCTTTCTTTTCATTATTTGCCCTGTTACCTGTTATTTTGCATATATATAATCCACAAACATTGCAGGGGTATGAACAGACTCGGGAGCTATTTCACCCACCTTCACCACCTTCTCGGCCTCGGCTATGACCAAATCTGCAGCGGCGGCCATGAGCGGGTTAAAATTCCGGGTAGTTCCCACATAGACAAGATTGCCGCTCTCATCTGCAATGGTAGCTCCAAGAAGAGCCACATCTGCCCTTAAAGGCTTCTCCAAAAGATAGTTTTTTCCGTCCACCGCAACAATCTCCTTTCCCTCTGCCACAACGGTGCCCATGCCCGTTGCGGTAAGCACACCGCCCAAACCAGCACCCGCAGCTCTGATTCTCTCTGCAAGAGTACCCTGTGGCGAGAACTCTATTTTAAGTTCGCCGCTATTCATCTGCTCGCTTGTATGAGGGTTTGTTCCAATATGGGAAACTATCAACTTGCTAACCTGCCTATTGGTTATAAGTTTTCCATGAGCCACATCCGCATAGGCCGTATCATTACAGATTAAAGTGAGATTTTTAACCCCCGCCTCAGCCAATGCGTCAAGAATTGTAGTCGGGCTGCCGGCCCCCAGGAAACCTCCGACCATTACCGTCATGCCATCCTTAACTTTGGAAACGGCATCCTGCAAAGAAATTCTCTTGTTCATATAAAATTTTTAAATTGTATTCTTTTTGGGATTTCGACAGTTCTCCCCCTGTCTCCTTGCAAAATTAAAAAATTAAAAAGTCATTTCAAATAACATAATTGTTACATTTCTGAATAATAAACGGAGTTAAAAATCCGGGGCGCAAAATCAGGAAATTTAACTATTATTAATAAATTTGTACCGATTTCGCTAAATATATAGAATAGGAGAATCGAAATATGCCGTTCCATTTTATGGCCGCGCAGGCGGCGACACAACAGGACACCACATCTACAATCATCGGGAACACAGAGGCCGCCTTGGCAAAACTGTCCGAAATGCCCGTAGGGGATATCTTATCTCTTCTTATAGAGAGCGCCATAAAGATAGGGCTTAAAATTCTAGCTGCAATAGTCATCTACTCCATAGGAGCATGGGTTATCCAGAGGATAAAGCTGCTGGTAAAGAAAATTCTTGTGAAAAGAAATGTAGAGGCATCTCTCAGCTCGTTTACCCTTAGCTTTACAAGTATTACACTTACAATACTGCTGCTGCTGGTCACAATCCAGACACTGGGTATAGATACCAGCTCAATAGTCGCCCTTATAGCGGGCTCCGGTCTGGCAATAGGCATGGCTCTGAGCGGAACATTGCAGAACTTCGCAGGGGGTATAATGATTCTCTTCTTCAAACCCTTCAGAGTAGGCGACTATATAGAGACACAAGGCTTCAGCGGTACCGTTCACGCAATCCAGATAACCACTACCGTAATAAAGACAACAGATAACAGAACAATTGTATTGCCAAACGGAAATCTTTCGGGCAGTATAATAAACAACTATTCTACATCAGACAAAAGAAGGTGCGACTGGGATATAAGCATTGAATATGGCACAGACCTGGACCTTGCAAAAAGTCTGCTTTTGGAGATTATAAATAAGAACGAAAAGGTGTTGAACGATCCTGAGAAACCTTTTGTCGCATTAAAGTCAATGGGAGACAGTGCAATTGTAATGACATGCAGGGCATGGGTCAAGAGTGAGGATTATTGGACTCTCTTCTTTGAGATAAACGAGAAGATTTATAAAGAATTACCTGAAAAGGGCGTCGGATTTCCCTTCCCACAGCTGGATGTACATATTAAAGGAAATTAAAATTCATGGAATACAGCAAGCTGCTAATAGAAAAGAAGAACGGGATTGCAATTGTAAAGATAAACAATCCCCAATCGCTGAATGCTCTCAACTGCGCCATACTGAAGGAGCTTGAGACACTCTTTACAGAACTTGAGGCAGACAGTCATGTCTCTGTAATAATAATTACAGGTGAAGGAAAGGCCTTTGTGGCAGGAGCGGACATCACTCAGATGAGAAATATGGATGCGGCTCAAGGAAAGGCCTTTGGAGAGATGGGAGCAAGGGTTTTCAGAAAGATAGAGACCCTTGCCAAACCTGTGATAGCGGCAGTAAACGGCTATGCTCTTGGCGGAGGGTGCGAGCTTGCAATGTGCTGCGACATAAGAATTGCCTCTGCAAAGGCAAAATTCGGACAGCCTGAAACTGGGCTGGGAATAACACCGGGCTTTTCCGGCACCCAGCGTCTGCCAAGACTTGTCGGAACAGGCAAGGCCAAGGAACTTATCTTTACGGCAGAGGCCATATCAGCAGAAGAGGCCTATAGAATAGGGCTGGTAAACAGCGTTGTAGAGCCTCAAGAGTTAATGAATGCAGCGATTGCAATGGCCGCGAAAATAGCGGAAAAAGCCCCTGTCGCCGTAAAATACAGCAAAGAGGCCATTGACCGCGGGATGCAGTGCAGTATGGATGAGGCCATAAATATAGAGACAAATCTCTTTGGCCTCTGCTTTGCGACAGAAGATCAGAAGGAGGGGATGAAGGCCTTTATAGAGAAACGCAAGGCAACATTTAGCAACAAATAGCAAAGGATTAATCAAACAAAAGGAGAAAACAATCATGAAAGTAGCAGTTGTTGGTACCGGAACAATGGGTAGCGGTATTGCACAGACATTTGCACAGGCGGGGCACGACGTTATTCTTAAAGGGCGTTCAGAGGTCTCATTGGGCAAAGCTCACAAGGCAATAGAGAAGAGCCTCTCGAAATTGGTGGAGAAAGGCAAGATTGAGGCGGCTCAGAAGGAGGCTGCAACGGCAAGAATCAAAGACACGATGGCGTATGAAGATTGCGCAGATGCAGACCTTACAGTTGAGGCAGTTGCAGAGGATATGGCAACTAAAAAGGAGATTTTCCAGACTTTGGACAAAATTTGCGGGACTGGGACTGTTCTGGCGACAAACACCTCTTCTCTCTCAATAACAGAGATTGCCTCATTTACCTCACGCCCCGAAAAGGTGATAGGAATGCACTTCTTCAACCCGGTTCCAATGATGAAACTGGTTGAAATTATAAAGGGGCAGCTTACATCCAAAGAGGTTCATGACAAGATTGTCGCCCTTGCAACCGAGATTGGCAAGACCCCTGTAAGCGTAAACGAGGCTCCGGGTTTTGTTGTAAACCGTCTTCTTATTCCATTGATAAATGAGGGAATTGGCATATATGCAGATGGCGTTGCCTCCAGGGAGGAGATAGATGAAGCAATGAAGCTTGGTGCAAACCACCCTATGGGCCCTCTCGCACTTGCAGACCTTATAGGGCTTGATGTCTGCCTGGCAATTATGGAGGTTCTCTATAATGAATTCTCAGATGGCAAATACAGGCCTCATCCGCTTTTGAGAAAGATGGTAAGGGCAAATCTGCTTGGCCGCAAGACGGGTATAGGGTTCTACGATTACCGCAAATAGGGCGAAATGAAGCGGGAGTCTTCAATATGAAAAACAGCAGGCCTGCTTTCGCACGACCTGCTGTTTTCCTTAAATAATAACTAACCTATCTGTTCTTTTCTGATTATAGGGTTGGCATATATCCCCAGGAATATTTCCTTTAGCTCCTCCTCGTTGCAATCGGATCCATGAATCTTATATGCAAGATAGCTCTCAAATTCTGCACGCTCCCCTGGAGTATAATATCCGCTGAATCTGTTGCTCCCATAGAGAATATCATAGGCAATATAATTATTGCTCCACAACCTGTAGGTAGAGACTATCCTGCGGTCCATATCTGCCGCCAGCCTTAGGAATCTCTCATTTTTGTCCAGCCCTGCAGCCTGCTCTATCTCCTTTTGGGAGAGCGGCGAGGTAAACTCTATATGGATATTCCCCTTAAATTGCATTATTCCGGTAAGGATACTGTTCAAATCCTCATTTTCCGACTTTACATATTTACGTCTCTTTGATATATAGAGCTCGACGGCCTTTAAAATATCGCAGGGCTCAAATTCGTATGATATGGAGGCCGGCAGTATCGAGAGTTCTGAAAAGTCCTTTACAAAATCACCGGATCCACTCATCTCCAACATTTTAAGCAAGCCTTGTTCTGTGGAGTCCAGCCCATCTTTTGTTCTGCCGTTCCTCTGCGCTATCCAAATTGAACTTTTGCCTGAGGCCACATTATATCTTATATATTTCGACAATCTTTGCGAAGAGGTGTAGACCTCGCGCGGAGAGGAACTCCTTACCACCTTTATCATCTTGTTTGAACGGGCAATATCTTCTATAAAGTCCGAGGTGATAAGATTGTCTCCCACAGCAATCTCCGTCGTCTGTATCTTATGGTTATGCAATATTATATTTATTATTGCAGAATCAAGGACAATGTCTCTGTGATTGGTGATTATAAGGAACCTCCTTCCCGAATCAAAGTTGGAAAGCCCCCCGAAGGTGATATTTCCCGCAGTATCAGACAATATTCTGTTTACCACAAATGCCATTACCTTATATTGAAAATCATCCTTGTTTTTGCAGGAGAGCAGAATTGACTTCAACCGCTCATGGTCTCCCTCTGGAAAGAGATATTTTGCGATACTCTCCAGAAGAGGATTCGCCGCTATCCTTCCCATTGCATCAGGTACTTCTGCATCTATATAGGGCCTAATACTGTCAAACTCTTCCAAATCCATAATTATTTGCGGTAAAAGAGAGTACAAATATAGTAAAATAATCCCAAATTACACAGAACGATGTGCTGCGCAAATAAGTTGCGGTGTCATAAGGGCAGACTTTATCTCATACAGCCCAGGACTGACAGACGCTCAACGGAAGAGAATGGAGCTGTCGCCATAGCTGAGAAATCTGAAGTCATGGCTTAAGGCATATTCATATATCGAACGCCACCTCTCTCCGCCCGTAAATGCGGAAATTAGCAGAAGGAGGGTGCTTTGGGGCTGGTGAAAGTTAGTCACAAGAACATCAACAATCCTGAATTTATAACCGGGAACTATTATTATAGAAGTCTTCGCCTTAAATATCTCAAGGCTGTTCTCTTTCATATAAGAAATTAAAGCTCCAACAGATTCCCGCGCACTATAATTGCGCATTTCATTATAGGGTTCCCATTGCGTTACAAAGAATGGATTGTCATGTTCAATGCAATGGACACCTATATGATAGAGAGACTCAAGCGAGCGGGCAGATGTAGTGCCCACGGCTATCACTTTTCTCTTTTCCAAAGTATTATATAATCTCTCCAAAAAATTCAGGGTAACGGCAAAGGGTTCTGTATGCATAGTATGACCTGAGATAAATTCGCTTTTTACAGGCAAGAAGGTACCGGCCCCCACATGAAGGCAGAGGTTCATTCGCTCTATTCCCCTGGCATCTATCTCTTCGATAACCCTATCTGTAAAGTGCAGTCCTGCAGTAGGAGCCGCCACAGAGCCCTTGATCCTTGCATAAAGTGTCTGATACCGCTCTATATCCATACTCTCGGCGTCGCGTTTAAGGTAGGGGGGAATGGGAATCCTGCCGCAAAGATCCAACACCTCGGAGAATGTGATACCTCCATCCCAAAGGAATCTTACCACTGAAGCCTTGTTTTGACTTTTCTCTACCAATTCAGCTCTTAGATTCAACTCTTTGATCTGCGCATTATCATTGCATACAAAATAGATTGTGCCATCTTTCCACCTCTTTGCATTACCTATGACAGCACTCCACTCACAACTTGCCCTTGAGGCAAACGAGAGATTATAATCGGCAGGAGAGTGGGGTTCCAGACAGAAAATCTCGATTCCAGCCCCCGTAGGTTTTCTGAAAAAGAGGCGTGCCGGCACGACCTTGGTATTATTAAATATCATCAAAGAGCCAGAGGGCAATATCTCTGCGAGATTAAAGAATTTCGACTCTGATATCACTCCATCCTTAAAAATTAAAAGCTTGGAGATATCGCGCTGTTCAAGCGGATATTTTGCAATTCTCTCTTCCGGAAGATTATAGTTGTAATCTTCAATCCTGATTTTAGGCTCCACAATCAATTATTTCCTGCAAAGGTAGATAAATGTATCCAGACAAGAAAATCCTTTAATTCCCGGATTTTGTTTACATCTGTAATTCACAAAAGAGAATATATTGATTAACATCTGTAACCAAATCCGGCATGCTTCTGGAAAATCTGTCATCTATTGTAAAAATGTAGACTCGGCTTCTATGACAATTGGTTATATTTCAATTTAATCATAGTATATTATTCTAATACCCAGTATATTACACTCTATATAATTAAACCTGTTTTTAAGTCGGATTTACATTTTTGAAACAACTTTGTATAAATAGCCTTTATAATGGAGTGTATTGATAAAATAGAATTTTGATTCTCATCTAGTTATGAAAAATTATCTCTACTAAAGGTAACCTGAAGGGGAGAATTAAGAAAATCCCTCTTATACTCAACTGTAGATCTATTTTACAAAACTGATGGAATATACTCTCCTTTTATAAGTTTACAAATGTAATTACATTTGTAAACAAGAAATCAATTAATTTTGTAATCAAAGGTTTTTACAGAAATGAATAGGCGTTTACAGCAATTTTTGGAGCTGGAGAACCTTACTCCGGCCCGTCTTGCCGACATATTGGGAGTACAGCGCTCCGGTATGTCCCATATTTTATCCGGAAGGAACAAGCCGGGATATGACTTCATCTATAAACTGCTTACAAAATTTCCTGAACTGAATGCAGAATGGTTTATAACCGGAAAAGGCAAACCATATAAAAAAAATGAATCCTACCCTGCCCCATCCGTCGAAGTCGAACCTGAAGATCTTTTTAGCGGCGTAGAGCGGAAATTTTACCAAGGAGAGCCCCAATCTTACAACGAAGAGAAGAGAGTCATAGAAGATAAAAAACAAGGCGATGGTTTCCAAAATGGCGGAAATACTCCTTACAACGGTGAAATTAAAGAACTTATACCGGATTTTAACCCTTCTCAACTCAACGAGAATGAAAAAAAATCAAATGCTCTCCCCCCAATAGGGAAAAATCGCAGGATAAAAAGGGTTACAATTTTCTATAACGACGGAACTTTTGAAGAACTCGGAGTAAATAGTTAATTTTGTATGGCAAAAATGAACGGCCATGTACAAATTTATAAGATCTCTTCTGTTCTGCTTCCCACCTGAGCAGATACACTCGACAACAATGGGGCTGTTAAGGGTACTCCACTATATTCCCCTTGCAGAGCCGCTCATAAGGGGGTTTTTCAATTATAATAACACGAAGCTGGAGCGGGAACTTTTTGGCATAAAGTTTAAAAACCCTGTAGGGCTTGCCGCAGGCTTCGATAAAAACGGCAATGCATACAATGAGATAGCCAATTTTGGTTTTGGCTTTATAGAGATAGGTTCACTCACACCAAAACCGCAAGGAGGCAATCCAAAACCCAGATGTTTCAGATTACCAAAAGATAAGGCCATAATAAACAGAATGGGAATTAATAATAAAGGGGTGGAGTATGCAGCCGCACAGCTTAAAAAAAAGCATCCCAAGTGTGTTATAGGGGGCAATTTAAGCAAAAACGCCACAACCTCCAACGAAGATGCGGCGGAAGATTACCAAACCTCATTTGCAGCCCTCTACAATTATGCTGACTATTTTACAATAAATGTCTCATGCCCGAATGTAAAGAACCTGGACAAATTACAGGATATAGATAATCTTTCGCAGATAGCAGAGCGACTGCTGGCAATAAGGGCTTCAAAAGAGAAGTACAGGCCCATTCTGTTAAAACTATCGCCGGATATTCCTTATAACCGGCTCGATTCCATTATAGAGCTTGTAACAGAAAAGGGGCTTGACGGGGTCATAGCCACCAACACCACCCGGAGCAGAGAAGGGCTTAAATCCACTGATGAACTCATAGAGAAAATCGGAGAAGGAGGTCTTAGCGGCGCCCCCCTGTTTAATAGAAGTCTCAAATTTGTAAAACATATTCACGACAAGACAGAAGGCAGATTGCCTATAATAGCAGCCGGTGGCATTATGTCGCCACAAGATGCACTTAAAATGTTAAATGCAGGAGCCTCTCTCATACAGGTTTATACCGGATTTGTCTATAACGGCCCCTCTTTTGTAAAAAAGATAAACAGATTTCTGTCAAAAAATATTTAATATGGTAACAGCCTCTATATGCACTATCGGCGATGAAATTCTAATAGGACAGATTGTAGATACAAACTCCGCCATGATTGCCAAAGCCCTTAATGCCATTGGCGTTAAAGTGGCAAGAATGATTTCCATCGCAGATAGCCGCGAGGATATTATGGCAACAGTGGACCATTGTGCCCGTATATCAGATATAATAATAATAACCGGCGGCCTGGGTCCGACAAAAGATGACATTACAAAAAATGTTCTGGCTGAGTATACCCATTCGGAGGGTTTTGTAGAGAGTAAGGAGCAGCTTGAAATTATAAAGAGAGTCCTCACCGCAAGGGGGATAGAGTTAAGCGATATAAACAGGGCACAGGCTATGGTTCCAAAGAGCTGCAAGGTAATACTCAATGAATATGGGACCGCCCCATGTATGGAGTTTGTCATGGAGAGGAAAAAGAGTGGCGGCCAATACCTCATCTTTTCAATGCCGGGAGTCCCTTTTGAGACGGAAAATGCCCTCCCAAAGGTAACAGATAGGATAATTGCCCATTTTAAAATGGTAAATATCTTCCATAAAACCATCTGTACTTTTGGTATTCCGGAATCTACCCTAAGCAAAATGATTGAAGGGTGGGAGGATAATCTGCCGGGAAACATCCATCTGGCCTATCTGCCGAACACAATCTTGGGAGTAAGGTTGAGGCTCTCAATTTATGACATAGATAAAGAGCAGGGAGAGAAGGAGATAGACCATGAAATCGCAAAACTTAAAACAATTATAGGAGAGGCAATATACGGCTATGGAGACTGCTCTCTACAGCAGGCCATAGGAACACTTCTTAAGGAGATGAAGATGAGTGTCTGCACGGCCGAATCCTGCACAGGCGGCAAAATAGCCTCATTGATCACCTCGGTTCCGGGCTCCTCCGAATATTTCAAGGGATCTGTCGTGGCATATGACAACTCCATAAAAAAGGGACTGCTTCATGTAAAGGAGGGGACAATCGCAAAATATGGGGCAGTCAGCCGGGAGTGTGTGGAGGAGATGGCAGAGGGGGTACGAATGGCTATGAATTGCGACTTTGCCGTAGCTACCTCCGGAGTAGCAGGCCCCGATGGCGGCACACCGGTCAACCCTGTAGGCACCGTCTGGGTCGGAGTAAGCGCCCGGGGAAAGATTGCCTCAAAAAAATTCCGTTTCACCGCTCCAAGAGCCGTCAATGTAGAGAGATTCTCCTCACACGCCCTGAATATGTTGCGGGAGGCTATCATTAATATATAGTATGACACAGGTAACAAAACCGTTACACCAATTGAAACTCAAATACTTGTCATAGAAATATGAAGATAAAATTCTTAACCGCCGAGCTGTCGCTTTTACTGACGCTCACATTAACTTTTACATTCATGCAATCATGTAATGAGAAAAAAACCGCAGCAGATATTGCCGTAGAGAGGATAGATTCCCTATTTAATGCCCGTTATGCCGCATCCGGCAATAATCAGACAAGACCGGGAGGAGCTGTCTACATACTAAAGGGAGACAGTGTTCTTTTCGACAAGGGGTACTGCCTTGCAGACCTCACCACAGGTTCCAAAATAGATGGGAATACCCTCTTTAACATAGCATCTGTCTCAAAACAGTTTACCGCTCTGGCCATTCTTCAGCTGCAGCAGGATGGGAAACTCAACATTGAGGAGTCTCTCGACAAATATTTTCCGGAGTTTAAGGCAGACTTTTTCAAAAGGATAAAGATTAAACATCTCCTCTCCCACTCTTCAGGGCTTCCTGATTTAAGGCCCAGAGATAATCGCGACTTTGTACTGCATGCCACAGATATGGAGAGCATAGAGTTCTTTAAGGATCTGGACATTCTCGATTTTGAGCCCGGTTCAAACTATGAATATCAGAACCCCACCTTCCAGTTATGCTATGCAATAATAGAAAAGGTTTCAGGCGAACCGTTCGAGCAATATATGAAAGAGCATATCTTTACCCCTGCCGGCATGGAGGAGACAATCTACTTTGAGGCAGGGAGAGAGATACCAAGAATGGCACACGGCTATATTACAGATGATAACGGCGCAAACTGGCAGGAGTATGATTATGACCAGGAGTCCTTCTTTGCCACAAAGGCAGACGGAGGCATCTACACCTCCACTCATGAATTTGCAAAATGGGAGATGGCTCTGCGCAACAACATTCTGCTTTCAGATTCACTTAAACAGATTGCCCACTCTCCTATTATCACAGTAACCGGGAGCACCTACAGCAGCTACCAGAACAGACCATATACATTTTATGGTTATGGCTGGTTTATAGAGGAAAAACCGGGAATGCCAAAGAAAGTTTACCATACGGGAGACAACGGAGGCTTCCAGATTTATGCCGGCCGCTTCCCTGAAAAGGGAATTCTCGTGCTTGTATTTGAGAATCGTAACGACCAGAGCAGATGGAAAATGGTTGAACAGATAGACTCTATTCTTAAAGAGGCAGGAATGTTAGATTAGTCATGAAAGAAAATAGAGAGAGTGTAAAACCCAACTCATTAAAGGCATGGATACTTGCCGCACGCCCAAAGACATTGAGCGCTGCGGCAGCTCCTCTCTTCATAGCGGGAGCCATGGCCTTCTGCAACGGAAAGTTCAAATTCATACCGCTGCTGTCGGCTCTTCTTTTTGCATGCGGAATGCAGATTTCGGCCAATTTCATAAATGATCTGTTGGATTTTATAAAGGGTACCGACAGTAAAGAGGAGCGGATAGGACCCAAAAGAGCCTGCTCAGAGGGGTGGATAGATGTTGGCAGAATGAGGACAGGCATTGCGGTAGCAATTTCAATCTCTTCATTAATAGGGCTTTCACTTCTCTTTTATGCCGGATATGAGCTTATTATCATAGGAGCAGCCTCTATTCTCTTTGCTTTTCTCTATTCGGCCGGTCCCTACCCTCTCTCATATCTGGGGCTGGGAGATCTTCTTGTACTGCTCTTTTTCGGACTTGTACCTGTTATGACAACCTATTATATCCTTTCAGGTGAGGTGACCGCAATGGCCGCAGCCACTGCCCTTTCATGCGGGCTGATTGTAGATACAATATTGGTTATGAATAATTACCGTGACCATTCCACAGACATGAAAAATAACAAAAAGACCCTTGTTGTGCTTTTGGGCGGAAGGGTTGCCGGCTATTGTCTTTTCCTATTTACAGGGCTTGCGGGGGCTCTGCTTCCACTATTTGGCCTCAGATATGGTTACCGTCTTGCCGCCCTCCTGCCTCTGCTCTATATTCCGTTTCATATAGTGGTCTGGAACAGGATGAAAAGAAGAAGCGGAAGGGCTCTCAATCCACTGTTTGGAGAGACCTCCCGCAATGTCATTCTCTTTACCCTGCTACAAACGGCAGGCTTTATAGCCGATTTCTACCTATAGGCCATATTCTCCACCTCCGAGAAGACCCTAAGGAAATTCTCTCCCAAGATTCCTCTTATATCCTCTTCGCTATACCCTCGGGCAAGAAGCTCTCGGGTAATGATTTCCATTTTGCTTATATCTTCAAGCCCTACAGGGGTTGTCTCAATACCGTCGTAATCTGTACCAAGACCCACATGCTTTGCCCCCACAAGTTTTACTGCATGGTCTATATGATCTACAAGTAGCTTATATGAGGGTCTCTTTAGTGCAAACATCTCCTTTTCGGCCTTTTTAAATGCGGCGACAGCCTCTCTGCTCTTTGGATGAGCTCTCAAATAATCCTGGGCAGTATCGAAAGCATCGCAAAGCGGCCAGAATTTCTCTGCATATCCGTCGCTTAAAAAGGGTGGATAGAAGTTAATCTGAATCACTCCCCCTGATGCGGCCAAATCTTTAATCATCTGGTCTGTAAGGTTTCTGGGGTGTGACGCTAAGGCCCTGCAACATGAATGGGTAGCGACAACCGGAGCCTTTGAATATTTAAGAACATCGTAAAAGGAGTCATCCGAGATATGAGAGACATCTATAATCATTCCCAGACGGTTCATTTCAGCGATGACCCTCTTTCCAAATGGGCTTACACCGCCCCACCTCTTCTCCTTTTGGCCAGAGGAGTCGCATATCTCATTGTTTCCGGCGTGGGTAAGTGTAATATAGCGTATTCCCATATCATAGAAAAGCCTTAAAAGCGAGAGATCCTTCTGAATTGGAGAGCCATTCTCCATCCCAATATAGATTGCACAAAGCCCCTGCTCCTTAAGCTCTCTCCCCTCCCTTACAGAGGTTGCCAGAGCTGCCTTATCCCTATTGTTCCGGAGGGAATCCTTTATTTTGGCCACAAGTTGAAGTGCAACTTTGGTCGCCTTATCCGGTTCAAGTGAATTTGACGTGTAGACTGCAAAGAATGAGGCATCGACTCCCCCCTCCTTCATCCTTATATAGTCATAATGACCCTCCTCTGTGCGTATGCCGAAATCTGCATTATTTCGTAACAGGCGGAGAGGGGCATCAGAATGTGAATCGAGCACAAATGCCGATTTATGAAGTTGTTTTGCTCTCATATCTCTGTGTTAACAGTTATTACCCGGTATCTTCCCAAAGATAGAAATTATATTTCATTTTAACGAAAGCAAAATTTTTTAGAATATTTTTGCAACAAAACAGGAAAAGCTGCGTCTGTTTGGCAGAAGCCATGGTAATATGAAAGAAGAAGAAATAGAAAAACTGTTCTATGAATATGGAGAGAGGGTATATCGCACGGCATTCGGAATCCTGAAAAATGAAAGCGATGCAAAAGATGTCGTACAGGAGGTCTTTGTGGGGCTTTACAACAACTTCCGGAGTTCAAAAGTAAAGAACATAGGAGCCTATCTTGGAAGCTGCGGAGCAAAGAAGGCCATAGATTTCTTAAGAAAAAACAAGCGTGAGAACCTTTTTAAAAAGGAGTATGGGGGAGATGATATTGAGAGAGAGAGTATATGGGAGGAGAATATTGAGAGTATCCGAGGGAGTGAAGAATCCCTTGCCGGCAAGATAAAGGAGCAGATAGAGAGACTTTCTGAAAAATATAGGATAATACTGTCGTTACGCTTATTAGAAGAGTATGATTACCACGAAATTGCAGAGATTACAGGGTTAAATGAGAATACAATTAGAAGCATTTACATGAGGGGAAGGGTCAAATTGATTGAATCGTTAAAAAAGGAGAAGATATTATGAAGTTAGAGGAGATTATAGCAAAAGAAAGGAAGAAGATTCCCAATGAAACTATTCCATATAGGTTTAAGGATGAAATGATTGCGAGAATCCATAAGGGAATAGAGGCCAAAAGGCGAAAAAGAAGACTCATTGTGAATTACTCCTATGGGGTTGCGGCGGCCATTGCAGTTGTCCTTACAGTGGGGCTTATTGCCCTGCCAATTTCGAACAGCAAAAAAACGATAGCCGAAGTAGAGATGTATCATACTCTTACAGAGAAGATTAAAGAGCTGAACTCTAATCAGCGGAATGAACATATCAAGAGGGATATTGAAAAGACTCTCAAAGATATAACTGAAGATGAAAAGAGTATAGAGGAGCAGATGCAGGAGCAGATGCCCAGAAAAAAATTTGAGGAGGTTATAAGAGAGTATTACAGGGAGAAGAACAAAGGGTTGAAAAAACTGCTGGCTTTTGCGGATGAGAATAATTGAGATAATTCACCAATACAGATATTATGAAGAAATTTATTTTATGTGCCATTGCGCTTTGCATGGTAGTGGCGGCAAATGCCAAAAAAATGAAGACAAAAACATTTTATTTTGGAGAAGTCTCCTCTCTTACAGCCGATTACAATTACACGGTTGAAGTAACCTATGGAAAAACCAATGCCATTACAGTAACCTTTCCGGCTCATATGGAGGATTTTCTGAATATCAGCTGCAATAATGGTCATCTTGTCCTTTCCGTAAAGCAACGGAGTGGAAAAAGATACAAAAATGAAAATGTGGAAGATATTCCTGTAAAGTTGCAGATGCGTAAAATCAATTCAATTCAGTTGTCTGGAACGGCCCGGTTAAAGGCAACAGGGAACTTTTATGCAGATGACCTTTTTGACTGTAAACTCAGCGGGGCATCACGTATTTCCGCTCCGCTCTCTATTTCGGGAAGGAGTCTTGGATATTCTCTTTCCGGTATCTCATACGGCATCATTAAAGGCAAGTTCAAAAGTGTAAAGGGGAATACAAGCGGCTCTTCAAACTTAAAATTAGAGATTGACGGAAATACAGAAGATTTTACCGCATCTCTTACCGGAGTTTCACGCCTGAACGCCACCTTAGAGTCTGTAAGTTCCAGTGCAATAAAGGCATCGGGATCTTCAAATGCAACTCTAAAAGGCAAGTTCAAAAGTGTAAAGGGGAATACAAGCGGCTCTTCAAACTTAAAATTAGAGATTGACGGAAATACAGAAGATTTTACCGCATCTCTTACCGGAGTTTCACGCCTGAACGCCACCTTAGAGTCTGTAAGTTCCAGTGCAATAGAGGCATCGGGATCTTCAAATGCAACTCTAAGTGGAAAGACAAGGTATATCTCTATTCAAACTTCCGGGGCAGCCTCTGTAAATGGAGCGGATATGAATGCATTGAACGGAAAGGGCGATGCAAGCGGCTCGTCAAATATTATGATATATGCTACAGATTCTCTCGATTTGGGAGTTTCAGGAGGTGCCGACATAAAATATTATGGAATAAAAGATGAAAGAAATGTAACAAGACGATATCCAAAATATGCAGCAACTATCAGATCCGGAGATTAGCATATAGTAGTATATTTGGCGGGATTTTTACTATATTAGCGGTCTTATGAAAAAATACGGCCGCTATATTTTTATTGCAACAGTGTCTATGGCACTCTATCTTGCCGTTCTCTTTTTCTGCACTTTATATGACTTTTCCGATACCGGAATATCAATAGGTCACATGTTCTTGGGAATCAGGAGCGACAAGTGGATTCACTTTGCCATGTTTTTCCCCTACCCTTTTGTCTGCAGAGGGCTGCTCTCCATCTTCTACCCATTTAGGAGGAGAAGGCATATCACCTCCCTGACAATATTTGTCTCAGGAGTCTTGCTTGCGGCCATAACAGAACTTTTTCAATTCTGGTTTACAGATTACCGCTCTATGGATTTTTACGATTCCCTTGCAGATGTCATAGGAGTCATGTCTGCCGTATTAGTATCTCACTACCTTTTCCACTATATGCTATCTGCAAAAAAAAGCCCGGCCACTTCTCATTAGAATGACCGGACTTCATTCAATCTTCAGCCTCTCTATTTGAGAATTTCAAGGCTTCTGTTTACAAAGTCATTTAACTCCTTACCCTTCAACATATTATTTGACAGCAACGCCAGATCTGTCATCTGTTTTATAAGAACATTTCCGGCTGCAAACCTCTCCATTACCCCCTTTCTCTCATCTGACAGGCTCTCAATCTCCTTGTTAAGGCTCTCCTTCTTTTCCTTCTCCGCAGCTGATATCTCCTCCTCCTTCTTATCCTTTGTCTTGCCTACAAGCTCATCCAGTTCACTTTTCGTTGCTGAAAGTCTGGCATTTATCTTATCTATTTCAGAGGCGGTTTCACTGTGTTTTTCATCTAAAAGTTTCTTGATAAGCGGATTCTCGCAGTTAAGTACAACAGTGTATGAATCCGGCATCTGACCGTAGAAGTTAAGACCTCCTCCAAGCGCAGACATATCTCTGTACCTTCTCATGAACTCATTTTGGGTTATGAGGATAGGTGCGGCGGTAACACCAAGATTATCTGCCTTTATATGGTAGTTTACCCCCTTAGGCAGAATAGAGGTGAACGCAAATGAGAGGTCATTCTCCTCATTCTCCTGCAATTCAGGTTTTTCACGGCTCTCCTTCTCTATAAGATTGTCTATACTGTCGGCATCTACCCTTACAAATGATGAATCTGTGAATTTACTCTCAAGCAGATTTACAAAATGGGCATCAAGCTGGCAGTCAAATAGCAATACCTGATATCCCCTGTTTTTTGCCGCCTCAATATAGGAGTATTGGGCTACCGGGTCTGATGCATAGAGATAGACCAGCTTTTTGTTTTTATCTGTCTGCTCAGGCTCAATGATTTTTTTATAATCGTCGTAGTTAAAGAATTTATCATCTGTGGTCTTGAAGAGTGCGAACTTAAGGGCTCTTTCATAGAACTTCTCATCTGAGAGCATACCATACTCTATAAAGAGTTTAAGATTATCCCATTTTTTCTCAAAGGTCTCCTTGTCATTTTTGGATATCTCCTCCAACCTGTCGGCAACCTTACGGGTAATGTATGTAGAGATTTTCTTTACATTTGAATCCTCCTGCAGATAGCTTCTCGAAACATTCAGAGGAATATCGGGTGAGTCTATCACGCCATAAAGCAGTGTAAGGAAATCTGGCACTATATTCTCCACAGAATCCGTTACAAACATCTGGTTGCTATAAAGCTGTATCTTATTCTTTGCAATATCCATCCTCTCCTTTATCTTTGGAAAATAGAGAATGCCCGTTAAGGTAAAAGGATAGTCTACATTAAGATGGATATAGAAGAGAGGGTCATCCTGCATAGGATAGAGTTTTCTATAGAACTCCAGGTACTCCTCATCCTTAATTTCAGAAGGGGTCTTTGTCCAGAGAGGCGCAGTATCGTTGATTATCTTATCCTTGTCTGTATCTACATATTTGCCGTCCTTCCACTCCTGCACCTTGCCGCAGGCAATTGGAATAGGCATGAATTTGCAATATTTGTCAAGTAACTCCTGAATCTTTGTCCTGGAGGCAAACTCCTTGGATTGGTCATCTATATAGAGGGTTATGGTAGTCCCTCTGTCATTACGCTCAATCTCCTCCATTTTATATTCAGGCGAGCCGTCGCACACCCACTCTACCCCTTTGGCACCCTCTTCCCATGAGAGCGTCTCTATCTTTACGCTTTTTGAAACCATAAATGCAGAGTAGAATCCCAGTCCGAAGTGGCCTATTATGTTGTTCAACTGCTCTTTATACTTTTCCAAAAACTCACCGGCACTTGAGAAGGCAATCTGGTTTATATATTTGTCTACCTCCTCCCGTGTCATACCTATACCACGATCCGTAATCTTAATTGTTCCTGCATCTTCATCCACATCTACATGGATTGTCAAATCGCCAAGTTCTCCTTTGAAATCTCCCCTACCTGCAATGGCCTTCATCTTTTGTGTGGCATCCACTGCATTGGCAATCAATTCTCTAAGAAATATCTCATGATTAGAGTAGAGAAATTTTTTAATTACGGGGAAAATATTCTCTGTTGTAACCCCTATCTTTCCATTAATCATACCTCACAGTTTTTTCTTTTCCCTCACAAGGCAAATAGTGTACCATCTCTATTTTATGACAAAATGTCGCATGGGAGAGATTTTTTGTATATTTGTCGTTAAACAATAATCTGAAGATGAAGGGATATTTGAAGAAAAAGATTGCAAGATTGTTCAGGCCCAAAATGTATGTAATGGGGATTGATACACCGCTGGGGAATATGCTCTCCGCCTCTACGAATAAAGGAATCTGCATGTTATTGTTCGACGAGTGCAGGCATCAGGGAAAGAATTTCGGAAAAAATATAAATATAAAAAAGTATAGGATTGTAAACCGGGAAAACCGGCATATAAAAAAACTTAAAAAAGAGCTGGCCGAGTATTTTGCCGGAAAAAGAAGAGAATTTACCTCAAGGCTATATCTCTTCGGCACCGATTTTCAAAAGAGAGTCTGGGCAAAACTCAGGGAGATTCCATTTGGAAACACAATAAGCTTTAGAGAGGAGGCCCATTCGTTAAACAGACCTAAAGGGTTCAAAGCCACAGCCTGTGCAAATGAAAAGAATCCGGTACTTATAATCATTCCATGCCACAGGGTTATAAATTCCGATGGCTCTTTAGGGCGATATTCAATGGGAGATAAAAGAAAAGAGGCAATTCTACGTTTTGAGAATCCTGAACTGGCAGAAAAGATAATGAAAATTACCAGAGAAAACGAAGAACTCTACGGTCCCCAATACAAACGCGCCTCTATTTAATCACAAGACATATCCTGCCGTTCTGCATGTAAAAAGTTCTGCCTGTAAAAAAAAAGAGGGAGGCGCGTATCCTGTTACGGACACGCGTCTCCCTCCTGCATGTTGGCGGCTACCTACTCTCCCACC
>X5_European_Hare__coassemble_145_pt1 | contig 41313 bp, 34 predicted proteins | sample X5_European_Hare__metabat2_low_PE_003 | metagenome-assembled genome bin X5_European_Hare | reverse complement strand
TACAAACATACAAATATGGATGAGATAAAAATTTCTGCCAGACTATTTGACACGGACAAATCCAATTCACAGGTTTATTTTCAGGAAATGGAGAGACAGGAGACGGACAACATGATACAGAGACGGGTGATGCCGATGCCGGCAATGGCCCCGAGCAGGGCAAAACAAATAAAGAAAGGAGGAAAGCAAAATGGCTAAGACATCGGGAGGAGTGAGAAAAGACAGAATTCGATGTGGTGTGGATTTGAAAAAAACTATGCATCGCTTGATAAAGACTTACGGGGAAAAGAACAGAGAAAGAATTTACCGTGCGGCTCGTTATGCCTTGAATACTTTGTCAAAGAACACAGGGTATGATAAAGAAGCCTTGATGATTAATCCAACGTTGTCGGACAGTACGTTAAGGAGACGTAAAAGAGCTGGATAATAATGGCGAAGACCTTGGGCGAGGTGCGCACCTATCTGACAAAAACGAGTTCAGAATGAAAGAGTATAAAAGAATAAGATGAAACCAAGCGGCAAGGTCGAATTGCTCATCAGGACGCACCTGCCACCGTTCCACACATCGTGGCTCTACTTGGATTCATCCTATAAATGCAAAATTAGCGATAATGTGGAAAAGAACAAATTTTTTAAAGGAAAATAAGACTTCCGGGTAAAGTTACACCGATTGTTTTTCCGCGGATAATCCCTATTTTTGCCCTTTATCGCAGATTGTGATTTTACAATAAATAGAAGGATGCCGTTTGAGGATGCAAAATATATAGGCTGGAAATTTCCGGAATCTCAATATTCAGAAGCCAGGTATATCCACAGAGGATGGATTGCACAATTTGTGCCGGGGAATGCCTGTCTGTTCAAACAATTGGGGAAGAGGGTTATTACAAATGTCGAATTGTTTGAAACGCTTGAAAATTATCAAAATGGAATGCAGCTGCTTGATTTCTTTTTGAATGATTATCCGACAGATCTGAATGTTGCTTTTTTCCAAAATCAATACATGGAAGAAAAACTGGAAAAAAAACTTGGGAAAAGGGAACTTACATGGCTTTACTCTAATCGGGGAGAAATGTGGCACATAAATGGCAATAAAGGAGAATAATATGCTTAAAAGAGTGTTCATATTGGCTGTACTGCTGTTTAATTCGCTTATAATGAGCGGACAGTATGATATAAACAAATTTTTCTACAGGGGCCGGCAGTTTCTCATAGATGGAAAATATTCCTCTGCAATAGATAATTTCAACACCCTTCTGAGACTTGACGACTCGCTGTATGAGGCCTATTTTTTCAGAGGAATTGCAAAATATAACCTTGGAGACTTTATGGGGGCCGAGCAGGATTTCGACCGGACACTGAAGCTAAACCCCCTATATACTCCGGCATACCATTACAGAGCCATTACCCTTAGCCGTACAGGCGAGTATGACAAGGCTTTACAGGACCTTGAAGAAGCAGTGGACCTGAGGCCCGGCTATTACGGACTCTACTTTAGCAGGGGGGTGACCTACTTCCTGTCGCAGCAGTTCGGTAAGGCGGTGGAGGATTTCGACCGCTTTCTCAGATATGATTCCAAGGTGCCTGAGGCATACCTTAACAGAGGCGCCTGCCATCTCTACCTGAAGGATACCGTAAAGGCCCTTTCAGATTATAACAAGGCGGTAAATCTTAATATGTTTGACCCCGAAGGGTATATCCGCCGTTCCAGGGTCTATGCAATGCAGGGGAATGATTCACTTGCCATGGAGGATCTGAACAGCGCAATCAGGCTCGACTCCACAAACAGCTTTGCCTATTTTAACAGGGCTTTGATAAAATACGACAAGTTGGATATAATGGGGGCTCTTGAAGATATAAACCGGGTGCTGGAGTATGACCCGGGCAATGCCCTTACCCTCTATAACAGAGCCCTGATCCGTACCCAGATAGGGGATTATAACAATGCTCTGGATGATTACGACAGAGTATTGGCGGTAAACCCCAACAATGTGCTGGCCTACTTTAACAGGGCGGGGGTTTTTCTTGAGCTAAACCGCTACAGAGATGCGATGGATGATTACTCCCAGGCCATAAATCTCTATCCCGATTTTGCAAAGGCCTACTATAACAGGGCCTATGCCAAAGACCAGTTAGGGCAATTCAACTCCGCAAGACAGGATTATGAGATTGCAGAGGAGAAGGTGCGGGAATATAGGGCCGTTATGAGCGATTCGGCCGGGCGCAGCGCTTTTGCAGATACATCGCGAAAATATGATAATCTGCTTGCCCTTGACGCCGATTTTGCAAAAAAGGATTTCAACAACGAACTTCTGCAATACAGAGAAATAGATATAAAGCTTAAACCTCTCTATAAGATAGGCGTTTCAGATAAAGGGAGGGTATATGTGGCAATAGAGAGAAGCTACTCCAACTTTAAGATGGACAGATTCCTTGATTCGCTGAATGTGCCTGCAGATCTTCTGGCCGCAAGAGAGAGCGAAGGAGAGAACGGAGAGTATGAAAAGGAGACGGATGCCGAACTTGAACGGTATAACCTCGACAATGGAAATGAAGATGATGGCGTATATGCCAAACTCCTCTTTGTAAAGGGAATCCTTGAGGGTGATAAAAAGCAGTATAACTCGGCCCTTGCCTATTACGACAGAGCCATATCGCTTGAACCCGACCAGCCCTTCTACTATATGAACAGGGGGGCGATACAGTCGGAAATCATAGACTTTATCTCCTCTATGGAGAGCAACGTGCAGATACTCACCCTGGATGAGTCGGGAACCGCAAGGGCAAGGGTGCAGGAGCCGTCCTATAAGAACTATGACTATACCGCAGCTATCCACGATATGAACAAGGCACTCATGCTCATGCCGGATTTTCCGTATATCCACTATAATCTTGGAAACCTCTACTGCCTTTCAGACGATCTGCCGGAGGCCATAAACCAGTATACAAAGGCAATAGAGCAATATCCATACTTGCCCGAGGCATACTACAACCGCGGGCTTGTGCTTATCTTCCTTAAGGATAAGACAAAGGGGTGTATAGACCTGAGCAAGGCCGGCGAGCTGGGAATAACGGACGCCTACCCTGTAATTAAAAAATATTGTACAGAGGAGTAGATTACTTTTTCTGCTTTTTGTTTATCTTTCTTAGAGAATCGGCCGCCCTTACAAGCATCTCATCCTGTGCTATGCGCCTTAATGCAAAGAGGGTGAGTATAAAGCAGACAACGGGGAATACCGCGGTTATGGAGAATACCGCCCCTTCCTCTCCTGTGAAGAAGATATAGGCAATCCAAATCTGGAATGCAAGAAGCAGGACCATATTGAAAATACAGAGCCTTATCTGAAACACTCTGTGACGGTACATGAAGATGGTAAAGAATGCTATAAAGAGTGTGGCGATGGAGAGAATAAGAAACGGAGTATACTCTGTATAATTTACGCTGTACTCGGGAGTGAAAAAGAATTTGCCGGACAATATCGCTATAATCAACCCTGCAACTATAAGCAGGAAAAGGGTTTGGATTCTCTGTATCATATTTCATTTGTTTTTCAGGTGGGGCAAAACTACAAAATAAATTCTTACCTTTGAAAAATTAACGTTTTATGGGGAAAGATTATGAAAATAGCCGCTTCTGAGATGATTATAAATGGAGATGACTCTATTTTTCATCTGCATCTCAAACCTGAGGAGCTTGCAGATAAGGTAATACTTGTGGGAGACCCCTCAAGGGTAGGGATGGTAGCCTCCTTTTTCAGCAGGTGTGAGGTTGAAAAATCCTCCAGGGAGTTTTACACCGTTACAGGATATTACAAGGGCGGGCGCTTTACGGTTCTCTCGACGGGCATAGGGTCAGACAATATAGATATTGTAATGAATGAACTTGATGCCCTTGCAAATGTAGACTTCAAAAGCCGCGAGATAAAGGAGCGGAAAAAGAGCCTAACAATCCTTAGGATTGGCACATGCGGGGCTTTGCAACCCGATATAAAATTGGGAACTCCTCTCTTTTCCAATATTTCCATAGGTTTCGACGGAGTATTGAACTGGTATGCCGGAAGGGAGAGAGTTGTGATTGCAGAGGCCGAAGAGCTCTTTAAAAAACATTTGAAGTGGAACAGCCACCTTCCGGATCCCTACTTTGTAGAGGGGGATTCCACCCTTGCCGCCCTTTTCGAAAGAGATACAATAGGCGGGATGACAATTTCGGCGGCAGGCTTTTACGGGCCGCAGGGAAGAGTTGTAAGAATGGGGCTTGCAATGCCCGATATGTTGGATTTGTGCGAGAGCTTCAGATACAAAGGGTATAGAATCAATAACTTTGAGATGGAGGGAGCGGCATTGGCAGGGCTTTCGCACCATCTGGGCCACAAGGCGGCCACTCTCTGCTGTGTAATTGCAAACAGACACAATCATAATGCTCTTCCCGATTACAAGGGCAAGGTCAGGGAGGTTGTGGAGCTGGCACTTGAAAGACTTTCTGCAATGGAGTAGCAATATATGGGAAAGGACGACCGAAAGTCGTCCTTTCCCATTGAAGTCTTTTGTTTCGCCTGTGTTTGGTTAAGAGCGAGCGGAAAACGAGATTCGAACCCGCGACCCTCAGCTTGGGAAGCTGATGCTCTACCGACTGAGCTATTTCCGCATAACTGTCATACAAATATAGTGAAAATTTTTACCGTTAGCACATTTTCAAATGAATTTATATCTGTTTATCGCAAAAAAATTTGCCTGCAAGGGCAGAGAGAGAGGTAGACTTGGCAGGATAAGTAACGTGATAGCGACAATTTCAGTGGCTATAAGTGTGGCTGTGGTTATTGTGGCCATTGCAGTGGCGAACGGCTTCAGGTATAAGATCAGGGAGAGCGCCACCGGCTTTATGGGAGATATAACCCTTTCGGCCCCCGGAGCGGATATAACCGATTATCTCTATCCGGTACAGGTTCCCTCATATATAGACACCTTGAAAAACCTTAAGGAGGTGGAGTCTGTAAGCGGGGTTGCATATAGAAGTGGAATCATAAAGAGTGGAGAGCAAATCCACGGGGCATTATTCAAGGGGGTGGATTCGCTTTACAACAGAAAATTCTATGAAGAGCATCTTGTGGGCGGTCAGCTTCCGGATTATGGGTCAGACACTGCCTCAAATGCCATTCTGCTCTCATCCTCTATGGCAAATCTGCTTGGCTACTCAATAGGAGACAAACTCTTTGCCTATTTTGTGGGGGAACAGGTGACCTTCAGAATCTTTACCATATGCGGAATCTATAATGCTCCCCTTGAGGAGATGAATAATAAGATAATAGTTGCAGATATTGACCTTATCCGCTCGGTTAACGGATGGGAGGAGAATAGACTGTCGGGATACGAAATAGTGTTGAAAAAGAGGTATGGCTCCGACAATGCGGCTGCCGCAGCCGAAATTGAGAGGGTGATAATGGAACAAACTCCTTCAGATGACTCTTTTGCACTGCTCCCCTCTACCGTTGAGGAACGTTTCTATATTTTATATGACTGGCTGAGGCTTCTCGATATTAATGTGGTTATTCTGCTTCTGCTCATGACGGCTGTGGCGGGGTTTAATATGGTCTCCGGTGCGCTTATCATGCTTTTTGAGCGGATTCCACAGATTGGTCTGTTTAAGGCATTGGGAATGAGAGATAAAAATATTGCAAAAATTTTTCTTTACCGCTCCTCCTTCATTCTGCTAAAGGGGCTTGTGGCGGGAAATCTGATTGCGTTGCTCTTCTGCTACCTGGAGTGGAAGTATAGGTTCATTCCTCTCGATGCAGGGAATTATTTTGTAAATCACGTTCCAATCTATATAGAGTGGCGGCAGGTGATTGTTGCAGATATTGCCGCCTTCCTGCTTATAATGACCATACTGCTTGTGCCTTGTCGGACAATCAGCAGAATTTCTCCGGCCAGAACACTGGTTGTCAGGTAGTCTCGTCTTTTTTATAATAGAGGTAGCGTTCTCTTATCTGCTTCATATATTCAATGGTCTCTGTACCCTTGAATTTGCCAAGCTTTACAACGGGGTCTGTATAATAATCCTTTTTCTGAAGCAGCGGTACGATGGTCGCAAGGGTATCCCATACAAGGAAATCGTGACCCAGCTTCTCTGCCAGGTTCATTATATCCTCCATGCGCCCCTCGCCGCAATTATATGTGGCTATTGTAATAAGGGCGGCGTTAAGAGAGTCTGCCCCCATCTTCCTGTACATCTTTTGCAGTCGTAGGAGGTGACTGGTTCCCGCCTTGATATTCTCCTCAGGGTCATAGACATCATCAATGCCGTAGCTCTTGGCGACACTCTCCTTTACCTGCATAAGCCCTATCGCCCCCCGGCTGGAGCTGACTCCTATGTTGAATCTGGATTCCTGGTAGATAAGGGCGGCAAGCAGTTTCCAGTCCCACCCCAGAAGTTTGCTCCTCTCTTTGATTATTTTGTCGTAAGGGGAGATGTAATTGGGCGTAACAGATTGGTCTTTATGGTATTGTGCATAGAGTTTTTCAAATTTCGGACTCTGCCTTATAGAGGTGAACCAGTAGTTGAAGAGCCTTATATAGCCGTAACGCTCTTTTTTTGCCACGCAGATATTAAGCTCTTCGTCTATTGGAATGCTGGAGATGACCTCGTCTGAAAAGAGTTCCGGAACGGTATCCGACTCGGCGTTTATTATCATAAAATCTATCCGGTCTGTCATAAGGTCTGACCAACTGTCGGAACTCTCCTCTTTGGGGATAATTCTCGTATAGGTAAGTTGTTGTGTATCAAAAATCTTAAATAATTCATAAATGTACCCCAACCTGTGCCCCCGAGCCCCTGTATGGTTTATGAAGAGAGCGTTGCAAACCAATGTGTCTGAGGCAAGAAAAGGAGGTATCAGATGCTCGGTCTTTTCGTTCTCTCTGTGTGGAGAGAGAGTTATAAGTGCAAAGACCAGAAATGCAACAGGGTAGATAAGATATCTGCTTTTCCACAATTTCATAGGCTATCTCAAATAGAATGGCCAGTGGATTCCGAACTTAAGAGATGTCTGGGGTTTTACATAACGGTTTGCAGAGAAGTAGTCGCTGTCGGGCCAGTCCTGTCCCACATTTACCAGCTTCACAAAAACAGACGCTCGTTTCCATTGCAGATTTACAAAGATATCTATATAAGGATTGCCCCCTATCTTTTCGCTCCGTTGGTTGTAAAAAAGACCCGTTGCAGGCGAATAGGCCTGTGCATAATAATCTGTGTTAAATGTCGCATCTGCACCAATCTGTGCATCAAGCACATTTTTAACCAGGGTCAATTGCAGATAATATCTCAGGTTCAGGGCCAGCTTTGGAAGGGGCACCACCTCCTGCTTTGAGGAGAGCTGGAAAAGAATCTTGTTCTCTAAATGCAGTTTCCAAAATTTGAAATCCTTTCGCAGCCATGCTGTCATGATACTCATTGATTCGTTATTTTGCATGGCATTCCCCAATGTATCGAGATAGATGTTGTTGTTCAAAAGCGAGTAGCCGAAAAATGCCTCCAGCTTATATGCGGGAATCGAGATTCTTCCCTCAACTGAGGTTTTGGTACTCTTATTGAAATCGTTTTGCCAGATATAGTGGTTCGAACAGTAGTTGTTATAGAAGAAAGAGGGTCTTCGTTGAGAAACGTTGATTTTACCCGTAATGTGAATACCCTCTGGTATGGGGTATAACGATATGCCAATCTTTCCGGCTATTGAAAAGTCGTTCATATTATATCCCGCAAGGTAATATTCTCCAAATCCCTCCCAGTTAAAGTATTGTTTAAGAGACCCCTTGGCTCCAAAATAGAGATAGAGATTATTTTCTCCGGTGTTGTAGTTGCCGCGGAGCAGCATGTCGGGTGAAAATTTGTAAAAGGAGAGGTACTGATAGCCTATTCCTCCCTCCAATCCCGAGACTATTGCCTCTCTGGCCCAAGGCTGCAGCTTTATGAAGAAGCGGTTATCCAGATTCATCACCCTTATCGAATCTGCACTGGTTGTAGGATTGAGGTAAAATTTATTGTTATAGAACTTTCTTGCCACGCTGTCTGTCATGGAAATTTTGTCGTCATACGAGCGTGAATAGGTAGAGAACTCTCCCGTGTGGCCTATATAGGCCATTGTTCCTTCGCCCACCGCCGTGGTATCTTTTTTCCCGAATCTGATGGGGATGCCGTAGGAGTGGGTAATAAAGATCGTATTCTTTTTATATTTGGAGGAGGCATCGTCAAGCCTTACCGGCACAGTACGCAAATCCACAATGGTATCCATAATCATACCAAGGTCAGCGACTCCTCCGTTCTCATTTCTCTTGACCCTGTTAAAAATGTAGCCTGCCTGGGCAATATATCTCTTTCCCAAATAGTTCCCTGTTATGGCAAAGGTTCTGTTATCTGTACTTTCATGCTCCAGCATACCGTTGCTTCCAACCCTTTTGTAAAGGATATTGAAATTTAGCGCTGGGGTGAAGTTCTGTGTATGCAGGAACTTTATATTTGTCTCCTCCTTCCGCTTATTTGCAAAGAGGGTTCCCCAGTAGGCCAGTTCCGTATAGGGGGTCTTTACATTATAGAAGGGCATGCTCTTTATATCGTAGGTATAGGGCAGATATAAAGAGGCCGAAGGAAAAAGATCCTGCTCCTCTCTCTTGAAGTAGTTATAGGGCAGCATCGCCGAACCGGCCACTCCAAGGTAGACCGCTCCCGCATCATCCTTAAGGTAGGGAAGTTCGTGGAAGTTGTCGTTATAGGTGGTATCGGGGTTTATGACTGTGGGGTTATTAAAGTAACCGTCTGTATTCCAGACAAACATTCTCTGGTTGGTTACCTCTCCGCCAAAAAGGTAGGTATCCAGCAGGCGTGGGGTTGCCCTTATTATGCTGTCTTTTCTGGCCCTGATGCTATCTCTGATCTCCCTTTTCAACTCTTTCCTGGTAAGTTGAGGCCGGGCAAATATATCCACTGAATCGGGGGCTGTCACCAAGGAGTCCGCTGCCATGGCAGTGGTATCTGTAATGGCATACAGTGTAGAATCCCTTGCGGTTGCCGGTATGGAGTCTGTAGTAGCCGCCTGTTGTGCCGCAGCTTTCCCAGAAAACAACAGGACGGGAAGCAGCAGAAGCAGAGTATACATTTTTTCCATTTTCACCGGCATCGAAACGTTTCTTGGCTGCAAACATACAAAAAAAATGGAAAAAGGGAAGAGCCGGCGGTCAAAGACCTTCCGACAATTCCCCTGTTTTAGCTCCCGGATGGGATTATAGGCAGGATACTCTCTCTTTGTATACCCTCAGGCACTCATCGAGTCTGTTCTGTGCAGTCGTATCACCAGGAACATTGTGTGAAGGGTGGATATGGAGTTTTACACCTCTCTCCGCAAGGATTTCGGCAACTGTAGTAACTGTCATCCAAACTAGTGTTACAAAGGCGAGTGTAGAGACAGGCCCTACTTTGTCGAAGTGGTTTTTCAAAGGTACACTTGCATCTACCAGCGGTGCGCATGAATCAACCACAAGGTCTGCGATTTCAAAGAGGTTCTTACCGCATGAGTGGCGGCTCTTCTTTCCCTTTGTCTGGGCAGCCGAACCAAATACAATCACCTTCATACCCATCTCCTTGGCCTTAAGGGCTACCTCAATGTTTACTCCGTTGATTCCGGTGTGGGAGAAAATCCACATGGTATCCTTGGGGTCAAAATTGTAAGCCTTCATAATGGCATCGCCATACCCCTCGGCTCTCTCAAGATAGAGAAACTGATGTATGCCCATCTGTCCGGTTATACCGGTAAAAAAGGTCATAGGGAGCTCTACGATAGGGTGGAATCCTACAAACCCGCCTATGCGGGGGTACATCTCCTCTACGGGAATTGTCGCATGACCGCAACCGAAGGTGTGAACCCATCTGCCGGCCTGTATTGAATCTGCCATTACCTCAGCTGCTTTTTTAATATTTTCCAATTGAGTCTCCTCAATTCTGGCTTGCACTGCGCGAGCCTTGTTTAACCACTCTAATGCTAACATTTTAATTGATTTAAGATATGTGAATTTTGCTTGAACTATTCGGCATTTTTTGAACCGATTGTAAAAAGGACAATTATCATTGCCATACAGCCGCCTATCAACAGCGGAAATTTTGCAATGCCAAGGAACCCTAACAGGTAGTTGAGCAGTGAGTTTCCCACAAGGCATGAGGAGATTGCAATGCTGAAGGCCGTTCCCGACATCTCCTTATAGAGTCCTCCCAATACACTCAGCACTATAGGCACGGTAGAGGTTATGCCAAATCCTATCAGCAAGGTACTCAGTATGGCGACAGTCTGAGCCGCAATCCCCAGCGATTGGTGGAGATTCTGGGCGTATGTAAGGATTGCCACACCTATAAGGGCTATTGCCATTCCCGATACTATAATGGCCTTTTTTGTAAAGGTCTTGACCATTATACCTGCACAGAGCCGCCCGATTGCAAGGCCTATAAGCACAAAGCTAAGCGCCACTCCGGCAGATATCTCGTTGAAATTCTCTATATTTATAAGGTATTGCGATATTCTGTTGTTGGTTATCCCCTCTACAGCCCCCTGGAAGAATAGAGTAAGACAGAATACAAGGAAGAGGGGAGATTTAAGCAGTTTGAGAACCCTGCCCTGTGAGTCGCTTTTCCCGCCTTGGGAACTTTTGGCTCCCGGAAAGGCTATTGCCGTATAGAAGAGCGAAACCGCAACCATTATTACAGCCGCCCCGGCAAGGAGCGTCTTATATGTTACGACTCCCGAAAGAACCGGAATGGAGTAGGTGGTGGCTATTGCCCCCAGGCAGTAGAAGAGACCGAGAAACATCAAGTTCTTGTCTCTGTTGCTATCTGTAGAGACATCTGAGGCAAGCGCGTTTGTGGAGCCGTTTATAAGCCCTCCGCTTACTCCCAGGGCCAGAATGCCTATAATCAGAACGGTTATGGAGCCGGCAAAGGCGATTATAAAGAGCCCTGCCGCTCCAATCAGGTTCTGGACTATCATTACCATCTTGTACCCCTGTCTGTCGACCACAGGACCGAATATGAGGGAGCCGGCAAGGGTCCCTATAGGGAGAATTGCCGCAAGGGTAGCGGACATCTTATCGTCGAGCCCATATTCGGCCGCCACAGCCGGCATAATTGCCCCTAACGTAAGGAATGCCACTCCAAAAAAGACAATTCCAATGCATGAGGCAATATATTGCATTTTCGGGTTTGAATTTTCAGTTTTTACCGTAGCTTTCATATACTAAATTTCAGTTTATTTCTTTCCTCTCTTTTTTGAAATATTTATTGCAATAGCCCCCGCTCCGTACAGACCGGCAAGTCCGGGCAGTGAACTGGGGAGGAATTTCGCCTCCTTTATGCTGATTGGCTGGGCCCATTTGCAAGCCTCCCGGTAGATTCTCTCTATAAAGCGGGTTGCCGGGCCAAAGACTCCTCCGCCAAAGACCACAATCTGCGGATTAAAGAGGCTTACCACATTTGCCGCAGCCATCCCCCACATCTCAATGGCCTGTTCCATGACCCTGACGGCAATCTCATCTCCCTTTTCATACGCTCTGAAGAGATGGTATGAAGTAATCTTGTCTGGCTCTATCTCCCTTAACTCTCCATTATATCGGGGAGTCTCCATAAGAAATTTTCTTGTCTGAGTTGCCAGCCCGTCTCCGGAGGCGTGGGTTTCATAGCAGCCGCATTTGTCGTAAAGGTGGGTATAAGGGGGCTTAAGTGCCATCCAGCCTATTGCTCCAACTATGTCGGAGTTGCCGTGCAGTACAACCCCGTCTACAAGAATCCCAAGGCCGATACCCGTCCCCACTGCCATATATACGGCAGTGTCGCAGTTTTTTGCACAGCCGGCTATTACCTCCCCAAGGATATAGCAGGTTCTGTCGCTCTCTGTGCATATTAATGAGCCGGGAATGGCCTTTGCCATAAAATCCCTTAGCGGAAACTCCTCCCAGCCGGGGATATTGGGACACCAGACTCTTCCTGTTCTGGAGTAGGCTATTCCGGGAACACAGATTCCTATGCTCTTTTTCTCTCTTCCGGAAATCTTGTATTCCTTTAGAAGTTCTGTGACAAGTTCTGCCATCAACGTTGCGACAGCCTCCCCCTCTCTTCCCTCTAAAAGTGCCGTCCTGCTCCGGGCAATCTCTCCGTTAATATTGAAAAGTGCGGCGGTTACCTTTGTACCGCCCAGGTCTACCCCTATATGTACCATAAGTTTTTGAAGTTTAAGTTTTTACGGCGGTTTCATGCGCCTACTCTATCCTGAATTTCTCGATTTCCTTTATTAGGTTTTTTATAAGCCTCATCTTAAGGTCGTAAAGGTCATCTGAAATATCCACTTTATAGAAGTGAGGGTTTATGAGCCTGCGCTCTGTCTCGTTAAAGCTGTTAAGGTTTGAAAGATAATATTCGCGTTTCTGTGGCAGTGATACGTCCTGCAGAATATTCCTGCCATCCTTCATTACCGGTTCCTGAAGTTTTTTCCAGCTGTAGCTCCCTTTTGGGAAGGTCTTGTTGCGGGTCTCGTCGAACTCGCTTCTTATATGTATCTCTTCGCGGTTCTCTATTGCCCTGCACATGCTGTCTCCCCTTAGGCAGGTTACATCTGCCTTGAATATGCCGTTCTGGATAAGGCGGTAGGTAATCTGGAAACCGGGGTTTATGAGCTTCGACTTGTCTTCAGACCTCTTCAGCACCGGTTCTCCATCTATCTGCACAAGCTTGTAGACATTGCCAAAGCATGGGTTGTGTTTGCTTGTCGCTATTGCATCTCCCACTCCGTAGGAGTCTATCATGGCTCCCTGCCGCTCAAGTTCTGTAATAAGATACTCATCCAGGGAATTTGTCGCGAATATTCTGCATTCGGTAAACCCTGCCTTGTCTAGCATGTCGCGGCAGCGGCGGGAGAGATAGGTAAGGTCTCCGCTGTCGAGCCTTATCCCATAACCCTGCCGGTAACTGTCATCTATTCCACACTCCCTGAATGCCCTCATTGCATTTTTAAGGCCGCAGTTAAGGGTGTCGTATGTGTCTACAAGCAGTATTACAGGCTCTCCACGGTGGGTCTCTATATAGGTTTTAAAGGCGTTGAACTCCCCCTCGATGGAGCAGCCGAAAGAGGTTACATAGCTGTGGGCCATTGTACCCGAAGAGGGAACATTAAAGAGTACCGATGCAAGAATGTTCGAGGAGTTGGCACAGCCTCCTATCATTGCCGCCTTTGCACCGTAGGTGGCTGCCCACGGACCGTGCGCCCTTCTTGAACCGAACTCGCTTACAGGCTTTTCTGTACTTCTGGTAACGCGGCTTGCCTTTGTAGCTATTGCCATCTGGTGGTTCATTATACAGAGCAGAGGGGTCTCCAGAATCTGGGCCTCAATTATGGGAGCCTCTACTGTAATCACGGGCTCTTTTGGAAATGCAATCTCTCCCTCACGCATTGCATAGACATTTCCTGTAAAACGCATCTTTGAGAGATACTCCCTAAAAGGGGCATACTCCTCTCCTGGAATGAACTTTTCAAAAAAGGAGACATCTTCGCTGCCTATCCCCTCAATCATCTGGAGCGACTCCTGTATTCCCGAGACAACGGCCCAGTTGTTTTTGTCCGGAGCTTCTCTGAAAAAGAGGTTGAAGATTGCAATCTTATCCTTCATTCCGGTCTGGTAGAAGGATTTTCCCATTGTATATTGGTACTTGTCTGAACAGTAACTGACATTAATCATTTTAATTCCTTTTTATTTGGAAACAGGTTCAGGTGAGAGGCAAATATACTATATATTTTCTCCTTTTTACCTTTTTTTGATAACTTTTAGTAGTTTTGCATATGGTGAAACACTGTTCCCCAAACGGGGCGGACAGAGAAAAATATGGGTATGAAACAGATAGAGGAGCTTTTTAGGGAATATACGGGGAGAGAGGTCGAAAATATGTATGAGCTGCCCTCAAGCGGGAGCAACAGAAGGTATTTCAGAGTAAGCGGCGGTGGAAGGACACTTATAGGGGCCAAGGGTACCTCTATAGATGAAAACAGGGCCTTTATTGAGATTGACAGGCACTTCTGCTCAAAGGGGCTGAATGTTCCCAAGGTTCTGGCCGTGAGCGGTGACATGCAGTTCTATCTCCAGCAGGATCTGGGAGATATTACCCTCTTTAACAGGGTGGCAAGGGGGAGAGAGTCGGGAAATTATTCGCCGCAGGAGCTGGAGCTGCTGAAGAAGACCATCTCGGCACTCCCGAAAATTCAGTTTGAAGGGGGAGCCGGGCTGGATTACTCTATCTGTTTTCCGCAGCCGGAGTTCGACTCCAGAATGATTTCATTCGACCTTAACTATTTCAAATATTGCTTCCTGAAGGCGACAGGTCTGGAGTTCAGCGAGATTAAACTGCATGAGGATTTTACCCGTTTTTCGGAAGACCTGCTCAGAACCGGCTCAGACGATACCTTTTTATACAGGGATTTCCAGGCCAGGAATGTAATGCTTGTAGATGATGAACCCTATTTTATAGATTTCCAGGGGGGAAGAAAGGGCCCCTTCTATTACGATCTGGCCTCTTTTGTATGGCAGGCAAGGGCCAACTATTCGCAACAGGTAAAGGAGGCTCTTATAAAGAGCTATAGAGATGCTCTTGAAAAGTATGTGGATGTTCCGGATGAGCGCTTTTATAAAACGCTTAGAATCTTTGTACTTTTCAGAACAATGCAGGTGCTGGGAGCATACGGCTTCAGGGGCTATTTTGAAAAGAAGCCACACTTTCTGCAAAGTGTCCCCTATGCAATAGATAATTTGAGAAGGATGATTCATGAAGCTCCGTTTGAAGAGTATCCCTATTTCCAGTCTATTCTGGAGAATTTGACCGATATGCGCCAGTTCTCCGATTTAAGAGAGGAGCGGCGGCTGGAGGTAAGAATCTTCAGTTTTGCATATAAAAAGGGGATTCCTTCAGATGAAAGCGGCAACGGAGGAGGCTATGTCTTTGATTGCAGGGGTATAGAGAATCCGGGGAAATATGACCATTACAAACATTTTACCGGTCTCGATGAGGAGGTGATAAGGTTTTTGGAAGAGGATGGAGGAGTAACGCGATTTATGCAGCAGGTCTATGGTCTGGCCGATGCCCATGTAAGAAGGTATATAGAGCGGAAATTTACAAATCTTATGTTCTGTTTCGGCTGTACCGGAGGACAGCACCGTTCTGTCTACTGCGCACAACATCTGGCAGAGTATATATCCAGACGGTATAATGTTGTTGTAAAGCTTGTCCATAGGGAGCAGGGTATAGAACAGGAACTCTAAATCCAGGATTATGAAGGCTATGATTTTTGCTGCGGGTCTGGGTACAAGGCTAAGGCCTCTTACCGACACTATTCCCAAGGCGTTGGTTGAGGTGGGCGGCAAGACGCTTCTGGAGCATACCGTAGAGAGGTTGAAGAGGGCGGGATTCAGAGAGATTGTAATAAATATCCATCACTTTGCCGATATGATCAGGGATTATGTATGCAGCCATGATTTCTTCGGGGCGGAGATTTCCTTTTCAGATGAGAGCGACTTTTTGCGCGATACAGGGGGAGGGATAAGGCATGCCGCCGGGCTGCTCAATGACGGAGAGCCTTTTCTGGTACATAATGTGGATATTCTCTCCAATCTTGAGATTGGGCAGATGGCGGAAAGCTTTAACCATGATACTCTACAGGCAGATAGGGGAGGGAAACGCCCCCTTGCAACGCTACTGGTGAGCGGCAGACAGACACAGCGCTATCTGCTTTTCAACAGTGAAGGGCATCTTGTGGGATGGATGAATATTAAAAGCGGAGAGGTGCGTTCTCCATTTACCTGGTTGGGACGCACTCCGGATACCGATGTCGAATCCTGCAACTCCTTTGATTATAAGGCATATATTGCGCAGAGAGGGCTTAAAATGTATGCTTTCGACGGAGTCCATATCATCTCTCCTGAAATTTTCAGACTTATGGCTGATAAACCGGAGAGGTTCTCTATAATAGATTTTTACCTTTCATATTGCGACAGATGGGTCATAACTCCCTATCTGCAGCCCGGGCTAAAGGTTGTGGATGTCGGAAAGCCCGCTTCGCTACAGAGGGCCGGAGAGCTGCTTGCAGATGTATCTTTTTAATCCCGAACATGACCTTTGCCTGGCGAATGGAGATATCAATATTGTTCCTTCCCGTTCCGGAGATAAATATGAGAATGACAATGGGGTCTGTTCTTACTCTTTTGTGCCACTCTGTAAAGTTGCCAGCTGTTAAAGAGGTTTTGCCAGATTGAGTAGAGGGCGGGGAAGACCGAGGCCAGCGGGTGGAGGTAGACATTTGCCATCCATATTCCGAATGCGGAGTTTTTCTGACCGAGAGCCTGTCCGCCCGCTATGGTATCTCCATATTTTTTTCCGATCCATTTGCCGAATCCAAATTGTACCGCACAGAGCAGGATTGAGATAATTCCCACAACTACAATGCTTTTCATGTTTTCCTTCCCATTGCGGATTATCATGTTTATTGTTTGGCCAAGGGTTATCGTAAGGGTCAGTGCCCAGATATAGAATGAGGCACCGCTGATCCTGGCTATTGCGTCGTTTGCCTTTGGAATGCAGCTCTGGAAGAAAAGGGCTACAAAAAAGGGCAATGCAATCACAGGAGCTATCTTTTTTAATATCAATGCAAAGGATTCAAGAAAAGGCATCTCCTGGTGGATTCCTATGAATGAGAAGTAGATGGGGGCTACAATTGCAACCATTATGTTACATATGATTGTGTAGGCGGTAATTGTGGCTCTGCCGGCTCCAAGCATGCAGGCTATTACGACCGAGGCGGCGGCAACGGGGCAGAGGACTCCAACCAAGACCCCTTCGGCCACTATTTTATCTGCTCCTAAAGCCATTGCAAGTGCATAACCGCCAATGCTTGCAAATATCTGAAAGAGCAGCAGCCAGATGTTCAGACCGCTCAGGTGAGTCAGCCTCAGCTCTTTTATTTTCACAGACGAGAAGTTCATTAGCAGAATGGTAAAGATAAGACAGGGAACAATTGCGGAGAGTGCTGCGCACCATCTGTTTATTATAAAGCCAATCAGAATGGCTATTGGTAATACGAGGCTTCTTTTATTCAATGCCATATTTCTAAATGCCTGACTTTTCGTCTGTTGTTTTGCCTATTGCCGCTACTGCGCTCTGTCTGTCTCTTCCGGTCTTTTCACGGCTCCAATGCTCCCCGGCCATTATCCGCCTCTTTAAAGGCAGGCCAAAGGTAAAATAAATTCCTGAAATAAAGGGCTCTTCCGCAATTTAGTTTAAAACTCTCTTTGCACTATACTGTCGATGATTTCTTTTCTCTTCCCATTCTTTTCCGGTGATTAGGAAACGTTTTCCCCTGTTTTCCATACAGGGGCCAATAAGCGATAATCTATTTGCCAGAAGTTTCAAGGAGATTTGGCCTCAGGAGTCTTGTTCTCTCCATGGCCATCTCTTCCTGCCATTGGCCTATAAGTTTTGGATTTCCGCTCAAAAGCACATCTGGAACTCTCCAGCCGTTAAACTCTGCAGGTCTTGTATACACGGGCGGTGAGAGCAGATTGTCCTGAAAAGAGTCGCTCAGGGCAGAGCTCTCATCTGAAATTGCCCCTGGAAGCAGCCTTACAATAGTATCGCAAAGCACCGCCGCGGCAATCTCGCCTCCGCTAAGGACATAATCCCCTATTGATATCTCTCTTGTAATAAGATGCTCCCTTATCCTATGGTCTATCCCCTTATAGTGGCCACAGAGAATCATAATATTGTTCAGACAGGAGAGAGAATTGGAAACCTGCTGGTTGAGCATCTCCCCGTCGGGAGACATATAGATGATTTCGCTGTACTCCCGCTCTTTTTTCAAATCGTTCATCAGGTTATAGACGGGTTCTATCATAAGAACCATCCCGGCATCACCCCCATAATTGTAATCATCTACCTGGCGGTAGTTTCCCTTTCCATACTTTCTTATATCGTGGATGAAAATTTCCACCACACCCTTCTCTCTTGCCCTCTTTATTATCGAGTAGTTAAGAGGACTTTCCAGCAGTTGCGGTACGACGGTCAATATATCTATTCTCATATTCCAAGGGGATTTTCCGCATCAAAGATAGTAAACTTTTTTTCCTACATTTGCGCCAAATAGTTATATTTGCAGGATAATATTTACTTTAAGACCCTTTTTTCTTTATGGAGAGCATTGAACAGCAAAACCCTGCAGAGGAGAGAATTGAATCGCAGGAGGTAGTGGATTCTGCCATGGAATTTCCCGATTTTTCAACAAAAACCTTAAAAGAGATAACCGAAATATTCCAGCAGTTGCTCGGCAAGGGCGACCAGCAGGAGCTATATAAATATGCAGATGCCCTGAAGACCGCATTTTATAAGATCCTGAAAAAAGAGAAAATTGCAGCCGGAGTATTTGAGACTCCAGCCGTCGCCGTAGAAAAAAATCAATCTGAAGGAGAAGGGAACGGGAATGATCTGGAGCAGGTTTCTGCCAATCCTTATGTGGAGATTGAGAGAGGGTTTAAAGAGATGTATGCTTCCTATAGACAATCAAGGGCAGAATATCTTAGAAATCTGGAAAACACAAAAGAGGAGAATCTGAAGAAGAAATTGCAGATAATTGAAGAGTTGAAAGAGCTGGTGGAGAGAGCGGAAGATGTAAACTCAACATTCCCCGCCTTTAGGGAGCTGCAAAACCGCTGGAGAGAGATTACCCTTATTCCGCAGTCAAGGGCCAAGGATTTATGGGAGTCTTACCAGCATTGTGTAGAGCGTTTCTATGACTATATAAAGATAAATAACGAGTTCAGGGATCTGGATTTTAAGAAGAACCTTGAACTCAAGAGCGCGTTATGCGAAAAGGCGGAGGCATTGGAAAAGGAGTCGAATGTGGTGAATGCCTTCAGGGAGCTTCAGAAACTGCATGAAGAGTGGAAGGAGCTCGGGCCTGTTGCAAAGGAGTTTAGAGAATCCATTTGGGAGAGGTTCAAAGCCGCTACCGCAATTATAAACAAGAGGCACCAGTCATTCTTTGAAAATCTCAAAGAGGAGCAGAAACAGAATCTTGTAAAGAAAAGCGCCCTTTGCGAGCAGGCGGAGGCATTGGCGAATGAGCCTGTAACGGATTCTACAAAATGGAACCGGCTCTCAAAGCAGATGGACAATCTCCAGAGTGAATGGAGAAAGGTGGGCTTCGCTTCAAAAAAGGACAATCAGAAGATTTACGACAGATTTAAGGCTGCCTGCGACAGGTTCTATGAAGCAAAGAGAGAGTTTTATGCCGACTTTAAAAATGAGATGCAGCAGAATCTGGCAAAAAAGGAGGAGATCTGCCTTCAGGCAGAGGCTCTGAAAGATAGCGAGGATTGGAAAAAGACAACGGAAAAGCTCATTGAGCTGCAGAAAAGATGGAAAGAGATAGGTCCTGTAGCCAGAAAACAGTCCGATATAGTCTGGAAGAGGTTCAGAGCGGCATGCGATGCCTTTTTCGATAACAAGGCCGGCCATTTCGGGCGGCAGGACGAGAAGTTCGATGAAAATCTCAAGGCGAAGAAGGCTCTTATAGAGGAGGTAAAGGCGTACAAAGTCAGCGACTCTAAAGATGATAATATTGCAAAGATGCGTGAGTTTCAGAACAGATGGGATGAGATAGGATTCGTTCCTTTCAAGGATAAGGAGAGCATTCAGAAGGAGTGGAACGAGGCGATGGATCTCCACTTTGCAGATATCCGCTCCCTTGAAAGCGAAAAGAAATTCAATAAGTTCAGAAAGATGGTGACGGATATGCGCAATTCCGGTAAGGGAGACAGGTCCCTGCGCCTTGAACGCGACAGACTGTTGCAGAAATATAGGATTGCCGAACAGAATATTGCCACTTTGGAGAACAATATCGGGTTCTTTGCAAAATCAAAGAATGCCGAAAACATGATTGCCGAAATCGAGAAGAAAATCGAGCTTGAAAGGGAGGAGCTGCTTAAAATAGAGGAGAAGATTAAAATCATTGACAATCAGTTTTAATTTTTGATGCAATGAATAAGAATACCGTTTTGGGTTTTGTCCTTATAGCCGTTATTTTAATAGGGTTCAGCTGGTATAATTCAAAACTTTACAAAGAGCAGCAGAGAGAGAGATTTGTAGCCGATTCAATTGCAAGGGTAGAGGCGGCAAGATATGCTGCCATAAACGACTCGATAGCGGCGGCAGACGGCCGGGCGGCCGGGGAGTTGTCTCCGGAGAAAAACGGGGAGGCGGTTCCCCTCTACAGAGATTCCCTTATAGAGCTGGCAAGCAAGGCGGAGCCTGAGTATTTTACCCTTGAGAACAATAAACTCAGGATAGAGTTTACGACAAAGGGGGCACAGCCCTATTCCGTATTGATTAAAGATTACTATACTTACGACAGTCTGGACCTTTATCTTATCAGGGAGGGAAACGCTGCCTTTGCCCTTAAATTCTTTGCAGGCGGAGAACTCTCTTCAGACAATTTTGTATTCAGGACGGTAGAGCATACCGACAGTTCACTGGTAATGCGCCTCAGTTTTAGTGAAGAGGCCTATATTGAATACATTTACACCCTTCCAAAGGAGGGTTATATGCTCGATTTCCATATAAGAAGTGTGGGGATGGAGAACCATTTCGACAGAAGAATGTCTCAGTTCGATATAGATTGGAGTGCAGATATTCCAAGGCTGGAAAAGGGGTATGATAATGAGAAAAACTACTCTACAATTGCCTATAAATACCCCAACGACGACAATGTAGAGAATTTGGGGTTGAGAAGGAGTGGCGGCGAAGAGTCTGTTCCCACAAAACTGGAGTGGGTTGCATTCCAGCAACAGTTCTTCTCTGCAATATTGCGTGCTCCGGAGGGCTTTAACGGCGGTGATTTAAAATACAACTTTGCAACAGAGCAGCAATACAACACTCAGGACAGGCTTATGGCCTGCAATGCAAGCCTTCAGGTAGAGTATAACGGTAAGGCCGGGACAATCCCTCTCCAATATTACTTCGGCCCCAACCTCTATAAGGAACTTAAGAGTTACGGCTACCGCTTTGAAAAGATCGTACCCCTTGGGGGCTGGCTTATAGGGTGGATAAACAGGGTGGTAATCATCAACTGTTTCGACTTCTTAAGCCGTTTTATATCGAATTACGGAATCATAATATTGTTGCTTACAATTTTTATAAAACTGGTAATCTCTCCTCTTACCCTTAAATCCTATATCTCCACTGCAAAAATGAGGGTGCTTAAGCCTGAGGTGGACAAGATTAATGCGAAATATCCAAGGAAAGAGGATGCCATGAAGCGGCAGCAGGAGACCATGGCTCTCTATAGCAAGGCGGGAGTGAGCATGTTGGGAGGCTGTCTGCCTATGTTGTTGCAGTTCCCTATCCTTTTTGCCATGTTCAGGTTTTTCCCGGCCTCATTTGAGTTAAGACAAGAGGGCTTTTTATGGGCAGATGATTTGAGCGGGTATGACTCTATATTAAACCTGAATTTCCAGATTCCGCTTTACGGAGATCATGTGAGCCTGTTCGCCATACTTATGGCACTCTCCATGTATCTCTATGCCCGTATGAATCTTGACCAGATGGCAAGCGGCCCCCAGATGGCCGGAATGAAGGGAATGCAGCTCTACTTTATGCCACTCTTCCTTCTCGTACTTTGTAACAATTTCTCCAGCGGTCTGAGTTATTACTATATGCTATCCAACATTATAACCATTATTCAGACCTGGGTTATAAGGAGATACTTTATAGATGAGAAAAAACTCTACACAAAATTACAGGCAAAAGCCTCTTCGGCCTCCTCTTCGAAGAAGTCGAAATGGCAGACACGTCTCGAGGAGATGCAGCGCAGACAGGCTCAGATGCTGCGTGAGAGGGAGAAACAGTATGGAAACAGACGTTAATATGAGTATTGCGGAGCATATTAAAGAGATAAAGAACGAACTGCCGTCAGCTGTGAGGTTGGTGGCAGTTTCAAAATTCCATCCGTCGGAAGTTATAAGGGAGGCATACGGTGCCGGACAGAGGATTTTTGGAGAAAGCCGTCCGCAGGAGCTCTATAAAAAGGTCGGGGAGTTGCCTTCAGATATAGAGTGGCACTTTATAGGCCATTTGCAGAGTAACAAATTAAAGTTTGTATTGCCATACGTTTCATTAATCCATTCTGTGGACAGCAAAAAGCTCTTTTATGAGATAATCAGATATGCTGCGGACAACAATCTGAATATCAAACTGCTACTGGAGGTGCACATCGCAATGGAGGAGTCAAAGCAGGGCTTCTCAAAACAGGAGCTTCTGGAACTTTTGGAACAGGTCTCCATAAACCCTCCTTCAGGGGTGGATATTTGCGGGTTAATGGGAATGGCCTCCTTTGTAGAGGATTATGAGCAGATAAGGAGGGAGTTTAAGGGGCTCGTCTCGCTTTTCTCTCTGGTGAAGGAGAGGTATGGGTCCATTTTTCCTGATTTTAAAGAGCTCTCCATGGGAATGAGCAACGATTATCGTATAGCGGTGGAGTGTGGCTCCACAATGATAAGAATCGGGAGCAGAATCTTTGGAGCAAGAGTGTAAGGGGCTGCCGGCTCCCTGATATTTATATGCCTCTATGATCATCTGCTTTCAGCTTTTTATACTCTCGGACCATTGATTGTGCAACCTTTACCGAGGCTCCTTCGCCGCCCAGAATCTCCTTTACCCTTGCATAGTCTTCCTTCATGGCCTCTACGCACGCTTTATCTGTTAGAATCCTATCCAGTTCCCTCTCCATGTTTTTAACGGTGCAGTCGTGCTGTATAAGCTCCTTGAAGATCGGTTTGTCAAGTATCAGGTTCGCAAGGCTTATATATTTGAGTTTTACAACTGCACGGGCTATGCGGTAGCTTATCTCGTTTCCTCCGTAACAGACGACCTGCGGTGTTCCTATCAGAGCGGCTTCGAGACTTGCCGTGCCTGAACTGATTATTGCCCCTTTGGCATGTCTCAGTACGGAGTAGGTCTCATCTTTTATAATGGTAATGTTTGCTCCGCCGTGAGACGCAATAATACTATTGTAGAGTCCGATATCCGTTGAGGGGGCGGCGGCAAGCAGAAACCGGTAATTATCGTAGTCTTTAGAGAGCTCCGCCATTTTGGGCAGCAAATACTTTATTTCGTTTTTCCGGCTTCCTGCAAGCAGGGCCACTATCTCCTTTTCTTCATCGAGTGAGTGGCGTTTGCAGAACTCCCTGCGGCTCTCCCCGGCATATCTGTAATTTGCGATGCTGTCTAAAAGCGGGTTCCCATTGTAGATTGCCTCTATTCCGTGAGATCTGAAGTACTCTATCTCAAACGGAAAGATTATAAAGAGCCTCTCTACATATTTTTTCAGCTTCTTTATGCGCCCCTCTTTCCATGCCCAGACCTTCGGGGCTATATAGTAAAAGACAGGAATGGAGTTTTCATGGGCAAATTCCGCAATTTTCATATTAAAGCCGGGATAATCTATAAGCACAATCAGATCTGGCTTGTATTCCAGAATTTCCCTCTTGCAACTGCTGAGATTTCTAATGATTGTACCGGACTTCAGAAGAACCTCTACAAAACCCATTACCGCACTCTCCTTATAGTGTTTCAGAAGGTGGGCTCCCGCCTGTTGCATCATATCTCCGCCCCAGCATCTTATTTCAGAGCCTGGGTCAATGCTCTTTATTCCCCTTATAAGGTTAGAGCCGTGCAAATCTCCCGAAGCCTCTCCGGCTATGATAAAATATTTCATCATAACATCTTCCACTCTCTCTCCAGCCTCTCCTTCTCGCGGTAGTCGGTTGTATCTATATTATGAGGTACGACAGAGATATAACCCTGCTCCACAACCCTGTGGTCTCCCAATTCACTCTCCTCGGTATCTACAAACTCACCTGTCATATAGTAGAGCTCCTCCTCTCCCTTTTCAATTGAGTTGTGGAACTCCTTGATCCACATTCCCATTCCCTGTTTTGCAAATTTAAATCCCCTTATCTTCTCTTTGCTCAGGTAGGGGAAATTCACATTAAGATAGACTCCTTTCCTTGGCGGACGGGCAATAACCTGCTCTATGATGCGCTCGATATAGGAGGTTATGTGTGAAAAATCGGGATCTTCCAGATGGGTGTCCAGCGAAAGCCCCACTGCCGGGATGCCATATACCGCCCCCTCGGCCGCAGCTCCTAAGGTTCCCGAATAGATAGAGGCCGCAGAGGCATTTGAACCGTGATTAATTCCCGAGACAAGCAGATCCGGCTTGCTCTCTATAGAGAAAAATGAGTTCATTGCCATCTTTACACAATCTGTCGGGGTTCCTGTAAGGGCATATACCCTTAATCCGTTTCCCGCCTGCTCCTGCTCAAAGACTTTGTAAAATCTTACTTTATTGGCAAGCGAGAGGGCGGCTGACATGCCGGACTGGGTTTTTTCCGGAGCAATTACAGTTACATTCCCATATTTTAAAAGCAGCCTGGCAAGTATATTTATCCCTTTTGCGGTGTAACCGTCGTCGTTGGTTACCAATATCTCTAATTTAGTTCGACTCATTACCTTAAAACATCAGAAAATATGCATAAAGGTAGTTATTTTTTATTCAAAATTTATAAATTTGCACGATTTTTGGAGTGTGCGTAAAGGCACCTGATAATTGAGAAGATTTATTAACAACAGTATAATTTTTTTTGTTATTATGAGCAAGATTAAAGTTGGTATTAACGGTTTTGGTCGTATCGGCCGTCTGGTTTTCAGAGCCGCACAGGAAAGGGATGATATTGAGATAGTAGGTATCAATGACCTTATAGATGTAGAATACATGGCATATATGCTCAAGTATGATACGATGCACGGACAGTTCGATGGCTCTATCGAGGTGAAAGATGGAAAATTGGTTGTCAACGGCCATGCCATAAGAGTGACTGCCGAGAAGAATCCTGCAGACCTTAAATGGAATGAAGTAAAGGCGGAGTATGTCGTTGAGTCAACAGGCCTCTTCCTTACAAAAGAGAAGGCACAGGCTCACATTCAGGCTGGTGCAAAGAGAGTCGTTATGTCTGCTCCTTCAAAGGATGACACTCCTATGTTCGTATGCGGCGTCAATCTTGACAAATATACCGGTCAACAGATTGTATCGAATGCGTCATGTACTACAAACTGTCTGGCTCCGGTGGCAAAGGTGCTTAACGACAGATTTGGCATCAAAGATGGTCTGATGACAACCGTTCACTCTACAACGGCTACACAGAAGACCGTAGACGGCCCTTCTGCAAAAGACTGGAGAGGCGGACGCGCTGCATCGGGCAACATTATCCCTTCATCTACAGGTGCCGCAAAGGCTGTTGGTAAGGTTATTCCTGAACTGCTTGGCAAACTGACAGGTATGTCCATGCGTGTTCCTACCCTCGATGTTTCGGTTGTGGATTTGACGGTGAATCTTGCAAAACCCGCTACATACGCAGAGATTTGTGCTGCAATGAAAGAGGCTTCAGAGGGCGAGCTGAAGGGTATCCTCGGATATACGGAGGATGCAGTCGTTTCATCTGACTTCCTTGGCGACAAACGTACTTCAATCTTTGACGCAAAGGCAGGTATCGCCCTTACAGATACCTTTGTAAAGGTTGTATCATGGTACGATAACGAGATTGGTTACTCAAACAAGGTGCTTGACCTTATCAAACACATGAGTACTGTAAAATAATTTCCACAGTTGGAGAATCAAAAGAGAGCCGGCCATGGAGACCGGCTTTTTTGTTGAAAATTAATTTTAATTGATTAGTTTTACAGAATTATGAACCGGTATATGGCATAGCAGATTATGGCAATTGAAAAGTATTTGAATGACAAGCTGTTGGAAAAGGCCGGCCATACCCCTACCGAATGCCAGAAAAAGCTCTTTCTAACCCTCTCTTCATTTATTGCAGACCAGTTGCCGGAAAATTGGCTAATGCTTATAACAGGTTATGCGGGAACCGGCAAAACTTCTGCTGTGGCAGCCCTTGTCGCCCTCCTTAGAGAGTTGAACAGACGCTACATTCTCATGGCTCCCACAGGGCGCGCCGCAAAGGTACTTGGCGGCTATGCCGGAGTTCCAGCCAGAACCATCCATAAGCAAATCTACAGACAGAAGAGCCTTGGCAGGATAGAGGGAGAATTCTCCATAGATTTGAACAAATCTGCAGATACCCTCTTTATTGTAGATGAGGCCTCATTGATAAGTGATACAACGACCGGAGACTCCATATTCGGCAGCGGCAATCTGCTTGAAGATCTGGCAGTTTATGTAACCTCCAACAGGGGAAACAAACTTATTCTTATAGGCGACCCTGCACAGCTGCCCCCTGTAGGGCTGGAGCGGAGTCCCGCTCTGGATGTGGCCAATCTGGAGAGATTTTGCAATAAACTCTACTATGTCCATCTCACCTCTGTGGTAAGGCAGCAAAAGAGCAGCGGAATATTATATAACGCCACAAAAATAAGGGAGGAGATAGAGAGCGGCAATACATCTCCGTTCAAGATAGAGTGTGACCGGTTCGGAGATATTGAAAGAATAAACGGTTCTGAACTTGTTGAATCACTCACCTCTGCCATAGATAGATATGGGCTGGATGAGGTTGTGGTGCTCTGCCGCTCGAACAGCAGGGCCAACAGGTATAACGAGGGGATAAGAGGGGGAATCCTCTATAAGGAGGAGCGTCTTGCCAAGGGAGATAAGCTAATGGTGGTCAAGAACTGCTATCACTATGCAGATGAAAAACGGGAGATGGACTTTATTGCCAACGGAGATATCTGCATTTTGGAAAATGTAGGCAAATATGAAGAGCTGTACGGCTTTACCTTTGCCACGGCAAGGCTCTCCTTCCCAGATTACAATAATGTGGAGATTGTTGCCAAAATTATTACAGACACTCTTTCCTCTACCGAAGCCGCCCTCTCAAAAGAGCAGCAGAGAGCCTTATATGAAGGAGTGGCAGAGGATTATGCAGATATCAGGCTGAAAAAGGAGCGGATAAGGGCAATAAGGGAAGATGACTATTTCAACGCCTTGCAAATCAAATATGCGACTGCCATTACCTGCCATAAATCGCAGGGCGGGCAGTGGAAATGTATCTTCATTGACAATCCATTTTGGAAGGATGAATTGACGATAGATGACAAGAAATGGCTTTACACTGCAATTACAAGAGGTGTGGAGCAGATATATTTTGTAAATTTCAGAGATGAATTTTTTAAATAAAGAAAAGACAGATAATTTAATAAGCTGACAGTTATGAGGATTGCATTTAAAGCCGCCATTGTTCTGCTGCTTGCCGCCACTGGGATTCCGGCCGGCGCCAGCTCCCCTGCGGACGGGGAGAAGATAAAATTGACCCAAAAGGAGATACTCTACGCCCTTCCGGAGGGGATATTGAAGAGTGTTCCCACTCTGTTTGACTGGAGAGGAGATGATCAGATACTGTTTTATGAAATCAGTAACGGGAAGCCAGTTGCCCGGCTCTACAATATAAAGAGCGGGGAGTGGAACAATGAGAGCATGGAGGACTTATTGAAGGAGGAGGACTCTGCCGTGCAATCCGATGAGATGCAGCTTATCGACACGCTGAAATCGGGCATAGGAGAGGAGAGATATGGCAGGTGCAGGAATATAACGCTCTCTCCCGATTTGCAAAGGGCTGCATATACATTCGACAATGACCTCTATTTATATGATTTTAAGGGCAGAGAAGAGAAAAGGCTTACCACAAAAGAGAACGATAATATTTTAAACGGTTATGCCTCATGGGTCTATTATGAGGAGATTCTCGGCCGCCCATCGCAATATAAGGCATTCTGGTGGGCGCCTTCGGGCAAGATGATAGCCTATTACAGCTTCGATGAGAGCAATGTGGGAGTCTTCCCCATATATGACTACAATGGACAGTATGGCTCAATAAAGCAGACCCGCTATCCAAAGGCAGGCAGCGGGAATCCGCATGTCAGGGTAAATATTCTGGATCTGGAGGGTGGCAGGAGAATTGAAGCTCCCTTTGACGGTAACGATGACCAATATTTTGGAATTCCCTTCTGGAGCAGCGACAGCAAAAAATTCATGGTGCCCTGGATGAACAGAGACCAAAATAATCTGGTGCTTTATGCCCTTAATGTCGAGCCTACTACGGGAGAGATAACAAAAGAGAAAGTATATGAGGAACGGCAGCCCACATGGATAGATTGGATTACAGACATGCACTTTACCGCCGGGGGATTCTATATGGTAAGGGATTTTGACATGTGGGAGCAGATTTACTACCAGTCATTTGATGGCACGATTCTTAAGAAGATTACGGAGGGTAAGAATTGGGGAACCCAGATTATAAAGGTAGATGAAAAGGGTGGATATATCTACTTTTCCGCACGAAGAGAGATCTCCACAAGGAACGATTTTTACAAGGTAAATCTAAAAAACGGGCGTATAACCCGCCTTTCTCACGGAGAGTTCGATTACAGCCATATCTGCCTCTCGGATAATAACAGATATTTTGCGGCGGTACGCTCCAATGCAAAGACTCCGCCTCAGACGGTATGGGGCACAACCCTCGGGAGAGGAGAACTCACTGTCATAACGGATATGAAGGGGGAGAAGTTTGACGATTATGCCCTTGCCCTCCCACAGATGCTCTATATGGAGCATGAGGGCTATACTCTTCCTGCCTATATGATTCTGCCTGTGAATTTGGATACCGCAAAAAGCTATCCTGCAATAGTAAGCATCTACGGAGGCCCCAATGCGGGAACTGTAATGGACAGATGGATGGGGCTTGGAGAGAAGACCCAATGGTGGACCAATGAGGGGGTTATCCAGCTCTCTATAGACCACAGGGCGGCCGGTCATTGCGGCAAGGAGGGGCTGAATTTCCTCCACAGAAGACTCCTTACAATAGAGTTGGAAGATTATAAGGCCTGGATGCAATATCTTTTTAATAAATACAGATATATCGACAGGGATAAAATTGGTATAACCGGCTTCTCTTACGGCGGCTCCATGACGGCACTTGCGGTGTTGGAGGGAAACGATTACTTTAAATACGGCATAGCCGGCGGAGGGGTCTATGACTATTCCCTTTATGATACCCACTATGCAGAGCGTTATATGGATACGCCCCAAAGCAACCCCGAGGGGTATAAGAAGAGCCGTATTATGGATAGGATAGGGAACTACAGGGGTGATGCCACAAATTTTCTGCGCATAACCCATGGCACAGCAGACGACAATGTGCACTTGCAGAATACCATGCAGCTGATAGACGCTCTGGAAAATGAGGGGAGACAGTTTGAACTTATGCTTTACCCGGGTGAATATCACGGATATCGCGGTTCAAAGGCACGCCAGTCAAGAAAGAGCGACTATCTCTTCTGGTACAGACATCTGCTCGATGCTGCACCTCCGGCTATATTGCTTGAGAGGTAAGGGGCTGTGCAACAATAAGGACCTTACTGGAATCGTGAAGGGTGGTGGCAAAGAGATAGAGTGTGCCGCCATCCTTTATTTTATAGAGGCTCTTAAGGCGGTTACTCTCTATCGGGAAATTTCTGGAGACGAGGTTAATGAAAGGGTAGCGGCTTGCAAGCTCCGTCATTCTCTTCCTGCTATAGTTGCAAAGCTCCCTGACAATAAAGATTTTCCCGGGAAAATCCGGTACAATCTCTCCCGAGGTGTACAGATGGCTGCTCTTGGAAAGTTTGTCAAGACGGTATCTCTCCGAGAGGAGCTTAAAGGCTCCGCATTTGAGGATATGTCTGTCGGGCTCGTAGAGATATTTCCCTGGAACGGAGCTATAGGTTACATTCGCGCGCTCCTCCTCTTGCAGAGTCAGTGAAATGGAGCGGGTATAGCTCTGCCCTCCTGATGTAACGATATTTATCCCCTTTATAAGAGGAGAGGAACGGGGGGCGCCACTGCTCTTTTGCATTATTGCAAGCAGCTCCTTGCACTCATTGTCAAGTGCCACTATATGCAGTTCGGTTATTTGAGGCAGGAGTCTTAGACTCTCCCTGATATCTGCCATCGGAGAAAATTTTGCCATAACCACTTCGCACCTCTCCAGAAGGAGTCCGGTAATTTCCGTAAGGTTGGGAGTTGAGGCTGCAATGGAGTATTTTCTTCTCTCTCTGTCGTTTGAATATCTCCTTGCCGGGTCTGCATATACAAAGGTGAGCTCTTTCGGAAGCTGTTCTATCGTTTCGGGTGAAATTTCAATGTTCGTGACAGAAATGTTATCCCTTCCCAGCAATTTCATGTTTTCTTCCAGCGCATGACATATTTCCGCCTCTTTTTCGTAGGAGTGGAAGTGCGATGTGATTGAGGAGAGGCAGTATGTATCCACTCCAAGACCGGCGGTCAGGTCGGCTCCTGTGTATGGAGTCGCGCAACCCCTCTCTTCAAGCGCTTTTTGTAAAACTGATGTTTTATATTGGGCTGCGGCCTGAGAACTGCACTGCTCTGCAGAGAGCCGGTTGGGATAGATTATGCCGGGGGTGGCATACCATAAGGGCAGCCTCTTTTTTATCTTTTTTCTGGCAATTATACAGTTCACGCAGAGGGGAACGTTTATATCCTTATATTTTTCCCTCTCCAGCAAAAGTCTTTCAGGTTCCCCCTCTTCGTGGTCAAGTATAAAATCTATCTCTTTTGCAGTTAGCATGGCAGTGCCTTAAAAATCTCCCTTTATATATTTGCCGGTCTTCCTTTTAAATCTAAAGAAGAAGAGAATGGCAACGCTCATCAGACCCACCACAAGACCGAGCCAGATTCCTACAGGCCCCATATTGAGAGCCGTTGCACAGAAGTAGCCGAATGGAAGGGATATGACGTAGTATGAGATACATAGGTATAGCAGAGGCAGTTTTACATCCTTGAGGGCACGCAGCGAAGCTCCGTTTGTAAGTTGCATTGCATCGAAAACCTGATAGGTGGCCATTACAATTATAAGCCGGGAGGCAAGGTGTGCCACCAGGGGGTCTGAAGTAAAGATATATGGCAGGCTCTTTCTGAAAACAACATAGATGATTCCGCAGATTCCCATAAAGAGAACCGCCAGATGCATGGCCGCAAAGCCCGCCTTCTGTGTCTCTTTGTAGCGTCTCTCTCCAAACTGGTGGGAGACTCTGATTGTGGCGGCGGCTCCTATACCCTGGGCAATCATAAAGGAGCAGGTACTCATAAGTGTTGTACACTGATGGGCGGCAAGTGCCATTTTCCCGAACCAACCCATCATTATTCCGCTCAGGCTGAATGCCACCATCTCTGCCAGCCCCTGAAGGGCAATTGAGAGAGAGGTGGGAAACAACTCTTTAATAATGGCAAGGTTCATATAGGGAGCTCTAATCCCTCTGGCGAAACTTTTATACTCCCTTATTGTAAACATAAGTATGGCAAAGGTAATAAACATCAGGATTCTGCATACAAGAGTGGCGAATGCCGCCCCTTTTACCCCCATCTGCGGAGCTCCCAATCTGCCGAAGATAAATACCCAGTTGAGAAAGATATTCAGCAGGTTCGCAATAACGGTTATGTACATTGCATATTTGGTAACCCCTATACCCTCTGAAAAGTTTCTGATTGCAAAGAACATTACAAAAGGAATTAGGGAGAGTGTTGTTGTAATATAGTATTCCCTTGCATAGAGCAGAATATCGCTGTCCTGCCCCATTTTGTCCATAAGGGGAAGAATTCCCATAAGCAGTGCGACGACTGCCAGAGCTGCCACAATATCCAAAATAAAGGAGTTTTTCAGGTATTCGGTAACCTTTCCATATTCTCCCCTGCCGTATGATTGCCCCGCAAAGGGGGTAAGCCCCTGTGTGAAACAGATGCAGAACACCATGCCTATCAGAAAGATGGAGTTGGCAAATGATGCTCCGGCAAATTGTGCGGTGCCAAGGTGACCAATCATAATGTTGTCTGCCATCTGAACCACCACCTGCCCCGCCTGGGTAATCATCACCGGCACGGCCAGATTTATATTTCTTCTGTAAAAGGGTATGTACTCTCTCAGGGTTGTAAACATAGCGGGCAAAGGTAGTTGAAAAATTTGATTTTTGATAATTGCTGAAATTGGGCTAAATTAGAGGCCTGGATTTTAAAATTCGTTAATATTTATTAAAAGGAGAAACTTATGAAACCTAACTATCTTGAAGCTGCGGAGTCCTGGCTGGGCAGTGATTTTGATGCTCATACCAGAGAGAGGGTAAAATATCTTATTGATAACGACAGAAAAGAGCTGGAGGAGAGTTTTTATAAGCATCTTGAATTCGGTACCGGAGGCCTTAGAGGAATTATGGGGGTGGGGACCAACAGGATGAACAAATATACGGTCGGAATGGCTACACAGGGTGTGGCAAATTACATGAAACGGAACTTTAAGGAGAAGGATAAGATTAAGGTTGCCATCTCTTATGATTGCAGGAATAACAGCAGGGAGTTTGCCCAGATTACAGCAAATGTCTTTGCTGCAAATGGCTTTAAAGTCTACCTTTTTGACTCTCTGCGCCCTACTCCTGAACTGAGCTATACTATCCGGCACTTCAAATGCCAAGGGGGAGTAATGATAACAGCTTCGCATAACCCGAAAGAGTATAACGGTTACAAAGCCTACTGGGAAGATGGCGCACAGATAACTGCTCCGCATGACACGAATATTATAAATGAGGTGCTTAAGATTACCTCTCCGAAACAGGTACTTTTTACCTGCCAAAAGCCCGATATAGAGATTATAGGTGAGGAGACTGACAGATCGTATCTTAAGGATATATCCACACTTTTCCTCTCTCCCGATTCGGTAAGACGCCATAATGATTTGAAGATTGTATATACCCCGCTGCATGGAACAGGAATAAAGCTTGTCCCTGCCGCTCTTGAGATGATTGGGTTTAAAAATATATACAAAGTTGAGGAACAATGCGTAAATGACGGAGACTTCCCGACGGTCAAATCTCCCAATCCGGAGGAGAGCTCCGCAATGGAGATGGCTGTAAAGCTTGCGGAGGAGAAGGGGGCGGATATTGTAATGGCAACCGACCCCGATGCAGATAGGTTGGGTATAGCGGTAAGGAATAACGAGAATAAGATCGTGCTGCTTAACGGAAACCAGACCGCCACCCTTCTGACCTACTATCTGCTTAGAAGATGGAAAGAACTGGGCAGGCTCAGCTCCGGCTCCTATATGGTAAAGACAATCGTAACAACGCAGCTGCTTGCGGTAATGGCAGAGAGGTTTGGCGTAAAGATGTATAATGTCCTTACAGGTTTTAAATATATTGCACAGGTGGTACGCGAACATGAGGGGAAGGGAACATTCATAGGGGGCGGAGAAGAGAGTTACGGCTATAATGCGGGAGAGTTTGTAAGGGATAAGGATGCGGTGGTTGCCAGCTGCCTTGTGGCAGAGTGTGCTGCGTGGGCCGCAGATGAAGGGAAGAGTCTATATACCCTTCTGCAAGATATCTATAAAGAGTTCGGCTATTACATGCAGGCTTTGGTTTCTGTTACAAAACAGGGCAAGTCAGGGCTTGAGGAGATACAGAATATTATGAAACGATATAGAGAGACTCCTCCTTTAGAACTTGCCGGTTCATCTGTCACAAAGGTCATAGATTATAACAGACCGGAGGAGACAGGGCTGCCAAAATCGAATGTGTTGCAATTCTTTGCAGAGGATGGCTCCGTTGTCTCTGTACGTCCCTCCGGTACAGAACCTAAGATAAAGTTCTATTTTGAGGTATGCTGCTCAAATCCGGAGCAGAAAATTGCAAAATTAAAGGAGCAGTTTAACGGTTAGTAGAGAAGATGAAGAAAATTGTTCTGGCATTTGTGGCCCTGCTTCTCTCCGGAGCCTTTACCGGTGCAGTTGCAGAGCCACAAATAAGGCGTGTCTCTGATGAGAGGGTCAGGACTGCGGTAGATTCGGTAATGAATGAACTCTCTGTACGGGAGAAGATTGCCCAGCTTATGATTATATCATTCTGGTCGGGCGAGAGGGAGAAGATACAAAAGATAGAGAACAGGCTTGTGAGCAGAGAGTCTGTGGGAGGCCTTATAATAATGGACGATAATCTTGACCATGCGGTAGAAAGGCTTAACCAATTCCACAGAATGGCCAAAGTTCCCCTATTAGTTACAATAGACGGGGAGTGGGGAGCCTCGATGAGATATCCCCAGCTTCCAAAGTTCCCTCGTCAGATGCAGCTGGGAGCGATATCCTCTGATTCTCTAATTTACGATATGGGCTACGCAATAGGTAAAGAGTGCCGGGAACTCAATATTCATGTGAATTTTGCCCCTGATGTGGATGTAAACAATAATGCTGGGAATCCGGTAATCAACAGCCGCTCATTTGGAGAGAATAAGGAGATTGTGGCCCGTTACGGAGCCGCCTATATGGAGGGGATGAGAGATGCGGGGGTCTACGGGTCGGCAAAGCATTTTCCAGGCCATGGAGATACCAATGTGGATTCGCACAAGTCGCTTCCAACCCTCCCTTTCACGGCAGAGAGGCTGGATTCCCTGGAGCTCTATCCCTTCAGGTATCTTATGGATAGAGGGGTTGATATGGTTATGGTAGGCCATCTTGAGGTGCCCGCTTTGGATCCTACCGGAACGCCCGCCTCAATTTCCAGAGCTGTCATTACAGATTTTCTCAGGAATAAGTTGGGTTATGATGGCATAGTCATTACAGATGCCCTGAATATGAACGGAGTCTCAAACAGGTTGGAAAAAAGGTTTATTCCGCTTGAGGCATTCAAAGCCGGAGTTGATATTCTCCTTATGCCTGAAGATGTAGAGGCTTCTATAACTGAGATAGAGAAGGCATTGAAGAGAGGCGAGATTTCCATTGCAGAGCTTGACGAAAAGGTACGGAAGGTACTTGCCCTGAAGGCGGAATCGGGTATGTTTGAAAAGGGGTACTTCCCTATTATGGATACGGTGGGGCTTACAAGGAGGATGGTAAAGGACTCGAACAGGGAGCTGATAGAGAGGCTCTCCAAAGCTTCGCTTACTGTTCTCTGGAACAAGAGGCTCTCTGCTCCGTCTGATCGGGAGAATGCTCTTCCCATAGGGAATCTTAAGGAGAAGAAGATCGGGTATCTTGCACTTGGAAGGCGCGAATATACCCCTTTTGTGAAGACCCTTTTAAGGTATACAGATGTAGATACGGTATCAGTGGAGAGCAAGGGTCTTACAGTTGGACGGTTGCGTGAGGCAACCCGCAGGCTGGAGAGGTGTAACCTTATAGTCGTGGGGTTTAATGAGACGGATCAGCGCCCCGACAGGAACTTTGGCATAGTGGATTCACTTTATAATGTCATTACAGAGTGGGCAGGGCGCAAAGATATTATAGCACTCTATATGGGTTCGCCCTATGCGGTGGCCAGGATAGAGGGACACGATAATTTCAAGGGTTATATTGTAGGGTATATTCCCTCTGCGGCAAATAGCAGGGCAATGGCGCAGCTGCTCTTTGGGGGAGTGGCGGCCAGTGGAACTTTACCTGTCGGAGTACTTGATTATAAACAGGGTCATTCGGTAAAATATGATAAAAACAGGATTGAATATCTTACAATTGCTTCTCCGGGGAGACTTTCCCTTAAAGATGGGGTTATGGCCGGGGAGTATATTTTAGACGGAAAGGATACGGTCTGGTATAATAGCCCCGTGGAGTTGGATTTTACCGCACCTCTGCTCAGCTATATCCCCGCAATTGCGGCTTTGATTGATTCCGGTCGTTTTGGAGCCGTCTCCCCCTTGAAGGAGATAATAAGGATTGAGAATCCTGACCACGGCACTATTTTGCTCAGCGATTTGTTAATGCAGCGTTCCGGGCTGCCGGCAGTAGGAGAGGGGGCTGCCGGTAATGCCATAGAAGGTCTGTCCAAGGCAAGGATTCCGCAGCTGCAATATAGCGATGCAAATCTCTACTATATGAAGCGGATTTTGGAGCGTTATTATGGAGAGGAGAAACTTGGGCAGTATCTTCGCGGGCTTTATGATTCAATGGGGCTCTCTTCGACCTGCCATGAACTATATAATGGTTATAAAGTAAAGGGAATTTCTACACCTGATGATATTGCGAAGTTTCTCTATATGCTCCATTCAGGCGGAACTTATGGTGGAAAACGCTATTTTTCACAGGAGAGCGCCCGCCTTATGGCAATGCTTGTTACCTATTACAGCACAAACTCCAACGGTTTTTCAATTTTGAACAGCCCCTCGGGGGAGGTGAAGTTTTTTTATAGATAGTTTGCTAACCCCTTTTAGGGAGAAACAGTCGCAGAATGTTTATGATAATATAGCCTGCAAAGATTGAAAATACCCAGATCCGCCAGTTAAGGCCGGCTATTGCCGTGGCGATTCCAAGAAGGGCCGCCAGAGCTGTAAAGAGGAATCGTATTGAGTTCTCTTTATAATCAAGGGATTTGAATTTGAATGAGAACATGGGGATTTCGCTTACAAGCAGACAGGAGAGGAGCAGTGCGCAAAGTGGCAGGATATAGTAGTGCTCCATTACCGCACTGTTTAAATTGGGGTAGAGCTCCAGGGAGGCTGTAAATGAGGCTATAAGCAGGGCATTTGACGGGGTGGCCAATCCTATGAAGTCTTCGCTCTGACGGCTGTCTATATTGAATTTTGCCAGTCTGAGTCCGGAAAAGAGGGCTATCGGCAGCGCTGAGAGAAGTGCGGGAATGCAAGGCTCTTCTACCTCCATCAGCTTGTTGAAGAGTATCATGGCAGGGGCTATTCCAAAACTTACCATATCGGCAAGGGAATCCAGCTCCTTCCCCATTGGAGAGTAAACTTTCAGCGCTCTTGCAGAAAGCCCGTCAAGAAAATCGAAGAGGGCTGCCGCCATTATTGAAAAGAGGGCGGCGCCAAACTCTCCGTCAAATGAAAAGAGAACGGCAATGCAGCCGCTCAAAAGATTTAAGGATGTGATGCTGTTTGGAATATGTTTCCTGATACCCATCTGATTGTTCCGTTCTTTCTATTTAATTCCCAATTTTGACCTTATCTCTTCGGGAATGGAGTCTTTGTGTACCAGAATGAATATGGTCTTGGCCTTTACGTAATTTTCAGACATATAGTGGTAACCGGTACCGTTGCGGTCATAACCCCACGAGTTTTTGGTAATATAATATTTTACCCCCTCCTGGTCCTTTGCAATGCCTGTAATATGTTCAAGGTGGTCATCTGTAGTAGTGAAATTTTCATACCCTTTCTGGCGGCTCTCCTGGGTTACGGGAAGCTCTTTAATCCTCTCCTTAAGATCTCCTTGGAGAGATTTAAGGTCTATATCTGTGTTAAGGGCGAGCTTCAGGTAGTTGAAATCGTATCCCGGCTCGCTTATGTCGCCGTCCCATCCTACTGTATAACCCTTCTCAACGGCATTATCTATTATTGATATCATCTCATTGAGCGGAACGTTGTAGATAAGTTCATGATCCCAGTTATCCGGTACCTCAAGAGTGATTTTTTCATAGAATGGATGGTGGCTGAAACTGCCCACCTCTACATAATCGTCCAGATTAAGCCCAAGACTTTCAAAGAAGCTTTTCGGGGTATACTCCTTGCCTTTATAGGTGAAACTGTCGGGAACCTCTCCAAGATATGCATCCAGAAGTCCATCTACAAGTTCTTGGGGAACAGGCTCTTTGTTGGCCACTGCTATGGCAGAGATACCCTTTACATATTTTGAAAGCATGGTATGGTTGTGGGTAGGGGAGTCATAATTTATTCCCGGATAGGCCTGCTGAGGCATAATCCCATACTTCTTCATCATTTTCAAATACATGTGGGAAACGCTTCCCTGACTTACATTGCCCCGGCCACCTCTTAGGTAGTTGTCTGCCATTCTCTCTTTGTAGTTGTATCTTACTATAAACATCTCTGACAGATCATGTTCCCCCTTCCCCATTCTGAGCAGTTCGGATTCTATAAATGAGGTGGTGGCAAAGCACCAGCAGGTGCCGGTTGCGGCCTGATTTTTAACACTTGTGGCAGGATTCTCCCTGACTGTGATAAATTTGTACTCATACTGGGCGGATATTGTCTGCGTGCACAACAGGGCAACGATAAATAATATCTTTTTCATGGCTTAGGTTATTCGATGTTCAGTTTATCTAAAATCTCCTGAGGAACGGCTTTCTTGTTTACCAGAATATTCATTGTCTTGTATTTTACATATGGTACGGAAACATACCATATTCCGTTGTATTTTCCGCTCTTGCCCCATGAGTTCTTTACCATGTAGTATTTGGTGCCGTTCTGGTCTTTCGCTATACCGTATATCTGCATGCCATGGTCGTCTGTGGTTGTTTTATTGTCATACCCTTCCTGACGCATCTCTTGGGTTATCTCCATCTCCTTGCCGGGTGCATTGTGGTTGTAGATATCGCTCTCCTTCTTCTCCTTATCTTCGCCTACCCATTTCTGTTGGTCTGAACCGCTTTTTTCGTTGGATTTTACATCGGGAACTACCCCTATGCCGTTGCGGGTAAACCCTTTTTCGCTTACGTCCGAGCCCCATGCAATGGTATAGCCGTTTTCAATGGCATTATCCATTATTGCCACAAGTTCATCTATAGGAACATTGTATGACTTTGTCCAGCGCCAGTTGTCGTGAACCTCTATTATAAAAGGAGTATAGAACGGGTGGTGTGTAAAGGAGGTGATTGAAATATAATCATCTGCCTTTAATCCAAGTGATTCTGCATAGCTTTTTGGAGTGTGCTCTGTCCCGTTTACAACAAATTTTTCTGGAATTTCACCCAGATAGGCGGCTTCGATTCCCTCAAATCCTTTTTTCCATGCCGTAGAGAGTTTTCTGTTAGGGTTTTTCAAAAGAGTGTTCACATAGCTATTGGCAAGTGCATCGAATTCGTTGTGCACATGGGCGTCTTCTCCATATTTCAGGCCGTCCATTTCGCATTCAGGAACAAGGCCATACTCATCCATTACGCAAAGCACGTCGCCAAAATCACTGCCCGGCCCGAATCCCAACGCTCCGTCTGTTCTTATATATTTTTCGGCCTTGTCTGAATATGCTTTTGAAACAATGAACATTTCAGAGAGATTTATCGTGGTATCTGCAGTACCCTTTTTTATGGCTTCGCTCTCAAGGAATGAGATGGTAGAGAAGGCCCAGCAGGTGCTGGATCTGTTCTGGTTCTTGACAGATGTTATGGGGTTGGCCTTGATGGTTGTAAAAAGATAACCCTCCTCTTTTGCCTCCGCTGTCTTAATTTTTTTTTGTGCAGGGAGAATTGTGGCGGATATGGCCAAGATTGCAAGTGTTAAGATAAATCGTCTCATAAAATTTTATTGTTTTAAATGATTTCTAAGGTATCTCCATGAATTTGTGAGTCTGTAGTGAAATTTCCCATTCCGGATTTCTTTTTACAAACTCTATTATTACGGGTAACATCTCTCTGGCACGGCTCCATTCGGGTTGCAGATAGAGTCTGCACTCCTTGGAAACCCTTCTGCGATTGTCCTCTGCCCATTCAAAATCGCTTTCCTCTTCTATTATGACCTTTATTTCATCTGCATTGGCGTAAATTTCTTCAAGAGGGGGCTTTTTACGTTTGGGTGAGAGACATATCCAGTCGAATTTTCCGCTAAGGGGCTCTGTGCCCGAGCTTTCCAAAAAGATTTTTAATCCTCTCTCTCTTAGTCTGGCGCAGAGCGGATCCAAATTATATTTAAGTGGCTCGCCTCCAGTAATCACAACATATCTTGCGGGTGTCTCCAATACTCTCTTCACAATATCATCTACACTTACAGCTTTATATTTCAAGGAATTCCAGGTTTGTTTCGCATCACACCAACCGCATTTTACATCACACCCTGCAAGACGGATAAAATAGGCCGCCTTTCCGGTGTTATATCCCTCTCCCTGAATGGTGTAGAAACTCTCAACCAACGGGAGACCCTCTCCATTATAATGACGCTCTTTCATCTTTCCGGGTCAAAGTTAAGAAATATTAATCATAAAAGTGTGCAAAGAGGTTTTGCATTTTAAAATAAAAGATATATCTTTGCACCCTGTCAGCGACTCGCTAGCTCAGCTGGTAGAGCACGACACTCTTAATGTTGGGGTCCAGGGTTCGATCCCCTGGCGGGTCACTGAAGAGCGCCTTTCAAGGGCGCTCTTTTCATGAATTCCCATCCCGTAGCCGCAGGAGAGGGGCGGTTTTTTCAAATTTTTAGAAATTTCAAGGATTTTGAACGCACAAGGGAACTCTCCGATTGGACGGTGCAGAATGATGCATGATGAGATTTTCTCCGGAACGGGTGATTACTAACGCTCTTTATCGGAACCGCAAAGTCAAAGAAATTTCCGTATAAGGAGTATTCAGACGGGGATTTTGAGGTTGAACTGGAGTACGATCTCTCCGTTGTTCAGTTCGGGTGGTATTTCTTTCCCGGCCTCCTTTGAAACCTCAATATATTCTGCGGGAAACTTCTCGAAATTCGCCTTTGCTTCTTCCAGTGTGTCACCGTATGACATGGCCCAATCGAACCCGTCCATCATTATAACGAATCCGCTGTCTGATTTGCTGATAATGGGATCCTTTCATATTTTCTGCATCTTTTCGACTAATGTTATAAGGCGGTCTGTCTTCTCCTGAGTCTTGGATATCTGCTCCTGAGACTTGTCAACGAATTCGTGTTGTTTCGAAATCTCGTCATGAGCCTTTTTGCTTCCGGATAACGGTCACGAATGAAGAAACAGGAGATGGAGCTTATCGAGCCCAACCTTTCGCTGTTCGATACCACGTCCGTAGCTTACGGCTTGCAACTCGTCTACATGAAGCGTTGGATAGCGCGCCTGTGGCAGGAGTGCGGTGCGAGGGGATATGCCGAGAGGCAGGAATACCTGAAAATGGAAATACAGACCGCCCGTGACATATCGGGGCTTGACAAGCCGAACATGATAGTCTACGGCGGCGGTGAGAAGATACGCGAGATATGTTTGCAGAACAACGTCCTGTACGTCGAGCAGTTTCTGACAAGGATTTAGCTGCTTTCCCAAGCAGACGCAAGAAGATGGATTTGTACTACGATACCCAGACAGGAAATTTCACTTACACGGACGGAAAGACAAAATACATCATGCATCCGAGCTATGAAACAAAGACACCGAGAGGAAAAACGAAGCTCGTATATTTTATCACGGCATCTAAGATTGAGAGTGAACAAGAGTTTTTGATGG
>X5_European_Hare__coassemble_144_pt1 | contig 41932 bp, 28 predicted proteins | sample X5_European_Hare__metabat2_low_PE_003 | metagenome-assembled genome bin X5_European_Hare | reverse complement strand
GATACAACTTTAAATCTTTTTCTACCATTCTGTGTCTACTTTTTCGGTAGCAACAACTTGTACCACCTTTATCAAGGACAATGTAAATGTATTTGGTAAAAAGCAAACTTATTTAGTTCTAACGAGCGTTTTTATCAACCTTTTTTAGGAAAAGACAGTAAATTTTGGCATTCAAGAAATTAATTGTATCTTTGCAAGCCGTTTTATACACGGATATAGGTAAAATAAAGATTAACAATTAATTATGCCAACAATTCAACAGTTAGTACGCAACGGTCGCGAGACTATCGTAGAGAAATCAAAGTCTCGTGCACTGGATGCATGTCCTCAAAGGCGTGGGGTCTGTGTGCGTGTTTACACGACGACTCCTAAAAAACCTAACTCGGCAATGCGTAAGGTTGCCCGTGTAAGGTTGACCAATCAAAAAGAGGTGAATGCCTACATCCCGGGAGAAGGCCATAATCTGCAGGAGCACTCGATTGTGCTTGTACGCGGCGGTCGTGTAAAAGATCTTCCCGGAGTACGTTATCACATTCTTAGAGGGGCATTGGATACCGCAGGTGTGGACGGACGCAAACGTTCGCGTTCACTCTATGGTGCAAAAAGACCTAAGCCGGCTAAGAAGTAAGTCATTAATCATTTAAAAGTTTAGAAGATGAGAAAAACGAAGCCGAAAAGAAGGATTCTACTTCCTGATCCGAAATTTCACGATGTAATGGTTACCCGTTTCGTGAATAATCTTATGTTGCAGGGGAAGAAGAGTATCGCTTACGCTATTTTTTACAAATCAATCGACATGATTGGCGAGAAGATGAAAGATTCTGACAAGGCTCCACTGGAAATCTGGAAGAAGGCATTGGAAAATATCACCCCGCAGGTCGAGGTCAAGAGCCGCAGAGTGGGTGGTGCGAACTTTCAGGTTCCTACAGAGGTGCGTCCCGAGAGGAAGATTTCATTAAGTATGAAGAATATGATTCTTTATGCCCGCAAACGTTCGGGCCACTCAATGGCTGAAAAATTAGCTGCGGAGATACTGGCTGCATACAATAACGAAGGTGCTGCTTTCAAGAGAAAAGAAGATATGCACAAGATGGCAGAGGCCAACAAGGCATTTGCTCATTTCCGTTTTTAGTTAGCAAAATTTAAATGGCAAGAGATTTAAAATATACCAGAAACATTGGCATCATGGCCCACATTGATGCCGGCAAGACTACCACTTCTGAGAGAATTTTGTTCTATACCGGAAAAACACACAAGATTGGTGAGGTTCATGAAGGTGCAGCTACAATGGACTGGATGGTTCAGGAGCAGGAGAGAGGCATTACAATCACTTCTGCCGCCACCACTGCATTCTGGCACTATAACAGTGAGACTTACCAGATTAACCTTATCGATACCCCGGGTCACGTGGATTTTACCGTTGAGGTTGAGAGATCTTTGCGCGTACTGGATGGCACAGTGGCCACCTTCTGTGCGGTAGGCCGCGTACAACCACAGTCTGAGACCGTATGGAGACAGGCAGACAAGTACAGGGTTCCAAAAATCGCATACGTAAACAAAATGGACCGTGTAGGTGCAGATTTTTTTGCGGTTGTAAGCGAGATAAAGGAGAAGCTCGGTGCGAATGCCGTTCCTATTTGTATCCCTATTGGAGCTGAAGATAAGTTCCAGGGTATCATAGATTTAATAGCTATGAAGGGGCTATTCTATGACCAGGAGAGCAAGGAGCTTGTTAATTACCAGGTGAGAGAGATTCCCGAAAATCTGCGTGCAGAGGCGGAGGAGTGGAGAGGAAGGCTCATAGAGTCGGTGGCAGAGTATGACGACACCCTTATGGAGAAGTTTTTCGATGACCCTTCAAAAATTTCCGGAGAGGAGATTATCTCAGCCTTGAGAAAGGCCACCATTGAGATGACAGCTGTTCCGGTCTGCTGCGGCTCTTCATTCAAGAATAAGGGAGTACAGTTTCTCTTGGATGCTGTCATAAGATATTTGCCATCTCCGTTGGACAAGAATTCGGTGGAGGGTATCAATCCAAAGACAAATGAGAAAGAGTTTCGCCACTCTACCGTGAAGGAGCCGTTCTGTGCATTGGTCTTCAAGATTGCAACAGACCCGTTTGTGGGGAGACTGGCATTTATGAGAGTCTACTCTGGAAGGCTTGATGCGGGGAGCTATGTCCTCAATACACGATCAGATAAGAAGGAGCGTGTTGCAAGACTTTACCAGATGCACTCCAACAAACAGAATCCTATAGATTTTGTGGAGGCGGGTGATATATGTGCGGCAGTGGGTTTTAAAGACTTGAGGACGGGAGATACAATCTGCGACGAGAATCGTCCGATTGTTCTTGAATCCATAACTTTCCCTGATCCTGTAATCGGATTGGCGGTTGAACCCAAGACCCAGAAGGATCTGGATAAGCTGGGAATCGCATTGGGCAAGCTTGCAGAAGAGGACCCTACATTTACTGTCAAGTCGGATCACGAGACAGGCCAGACAATCATCAGCGGTATGGGTGAGCTTCACCTCGATATTATCATAGACCGTCTTAAGAGAGAGTTTGGTGTGGAGATTAACCAGGGCGCACCTCAGGTTAATTACAAGGAGGCAATTCTTTCTACCGTACAGCATAGAGAGGTCTTCAAGAAACAGACCGGTGGTAGAGGAAAGTTTGCAGATATCATTGTAGAGATAGGCCCTACAGACGAGGGCGTTACGGGGCTGCAATTTATAGATGAGGTTAAGGGAGGAAATATTCCTAAAGAGTTCATACCTGCAGTAGAAAAGGGTTTCAAATCAGCTATGGCGAATGGTGTGCTCGCAGGATATGAGGTAACATCCATGAAGGTTATACTTAAGGATGGTTCGTTCCACCCAGTAGATTCAGATGCTCTTTCATTTGAAATCTGTGCCCGTCAGGCCTTCAGAAAGGCATTGCCTAAGGCTTCCCCGGTAATTATGGAGCCTATAATGTCTCTTGAAGTGGTAACACCGGAGGATTATATGGGAGATGTAATCGGTGACCTGAACAAACGTCGCGGACAGATTACAAGCATGGACTCTAAAGGTAATGCAAGAATAGTGAACGCCAGGGTTCCACTTTCGGAGCAGTTTGGATATGTGACGATATTGAGAACGCTCACTTCAGGTAGAGCAACAAGCACAATGACATTCTCTCATTATGCCGAGTTGCCTGCCACATTGGCTAAAGAGGTTATCGAAAAATCCGGTAACAGAAAAATGGCCGATGATGAGGAATAATTATGAAATTAAATTGGTAAGGATACAATGAGCCAGAAAATAAGAATCAAATTAAAATCTTACGATCATGCATTGGTAGACAAGTCTGCCGATAAGATTGTAAAAACAGTGAAAGCTACAGGTGCGGTTGTAAGCGGTCCTATTCCTCTTCCTACCGACAAGAAAATCTTCACCGTAAACCGATCTACATTTGTGAATAAAAAGTCACGAGAGCAGTTTGAACTGAACTCTTTCCGCCGGTTGCTGGATATCTATAGTTCTACACCCAAGACTGTAGATGCCCTCATGAAACTGGAGCTTCCCAGCGGCGTTGAAGTTGAGATCAAAGTCTGATTTTGAGAAATAAAAATATTCATTATCTTTGCACCTGCAATCCCCCAAGGTGGGTTGTGGTTGCAGAGATGTGACTGGGGCCCATAGCTCAGTTGGTCAGTAGCACCTGACTCATAATCAGGGGGTCACAGGTTCAAGCCCTGTTGGGCCCACAAGCCGATTCGTTAAGGATCGGCTTTTTTTAATAGAGCAATGTATATTGTAGTGCAATCTTAATGGACCGGCCGCCTGCCGAAAAACTTATGCCAATAATACTTGATTGGCGAGCTGTATTTCTGTTGTTTCCATGGACGGCTGGCGTGAGGTCTGTGCCAGACAGGCAGGAAGGGGAAAAGGTAATTTTTAAACCCCATTTTAAGGGCAGTATGCGAAATAGAGACATCGTGCCAGTTTTTAGAGGGATCCAGCCTGTTGAAATCGTAACTTTTCAGAAAGCTGTTTGTAATGATAGAACAGCAAAAACTGCAATGCTTCTTTATGGAAAGACTCTCCTTCTTATACTTTCTTGCAAAACGATAGGGATAATTAATCTCCCCCTTTTCATCTACGGTAACTGCAGCGGCAATGGCACAATCAGCTTTAGAGAGTGAGCCGTCATAAAGTCGCTGGATTGTATCCGGCTTTACAACCACATCGCTCTCAACGATAAGCAGCGAAGCCCCCGCCTCTACTGCACTCTTTTGTGCAAGCAGCAGCGTCAGACGGTAATTTGGTGAAGGATTGCTTGTCAAATCCTCCAGATTTACCAGCTCAAACCCCATCTTCTGCGAAGCCTCCTGCAGCCTCTCCCTATTTTGCGGAGTACTGAAATCGTTATAGATACTATACTTGTATGGAACTTTAATATCTGACTGAAGGACAGACTCTATGGTCTGCATTGTAAATTCCAGTGAATCTTGTACAGGGGTAATTATATGTAACAAATCAATACTCATAAGATTGTACGAAGATAAAAAAATATATCTGACAAAATATTAATTTTGTCTAACTTTCAGCAAAAAAGGAGAGATATTTATCTTCGGTTGCAACGGCCTGTTCTCAGAAAGAGAGTATAAAGGTAAATTTCCACTCTCCTGAAATGGACTACACGGCAAAATGCGCCAACCTCGACTTTTTACGATTCGGTTAAAATTGCAAATGGACCTGCAATAAAGCAACCGACAGTCTTGCAGGCAGCCTTCCTAAGCAAAGTCCTCTTCTCATATATTGTAATGAAGATTCTGCAGGATGGAGAGATAGATCTGGATACCCCTCTTTATAAATATACAGATATTGACAGGATCGCAGATAAAGAAGCGGCAAGGAAACTTACTGCCAGAATGGTACTAAGACATAGGACAGGGCTGCCCAACTGGAGCGCAGCGGTATCATCTGACCGGTGGCTTGTATCTGAAATAACCTTTAAATTCCCGCCCGACTCCTGCTATGGCTACTCGGGAGAAGGCTTTGCCTTTTTGCAAAGGACAATAAGGCCTTTACTCCTCTTGGAATGAAGAGCAGCAGCTATATCTGGCGTGGCGATCGCAGAGGATTACTCAAAATTTCTTAATGAACTCTGCTTTGGATTTTAATTACTTTGTACAGGATAGGAGAATCGAACTCCTATTTGAAGATTGAGAATCTTCTGTCCTAACCGTTAGACGAATCCTGCGATTGGAGTGCAAAGATAGAAAAAATTTTTATAAATCCAAAAATTAAGTCTGCCCGATACAGATACCATAGGAAGCCTTACCATAAGCAACCTGAGTGCATTGACAACCTTTGAGGCGCCTAAGTTAAGGGCTGTCAATTCGTTTACTATGAGTAATTTGCAAAAGGTGATAAATATAGAACTACCTCTCTTGAAGTCTACTGGAGAGCTCTTCAAGTTTCATGGGGAAAGTTCTGCATCATCAGCTTCGCGCAGCCTGATTACCAATATGGATTGCTTTGCCACCCTTAAAAAGGCAGAGCGGGTAGAGATACGCTATTGTGGGAATCTTGCAGATTTTACAGGCCTCCGCTCTTTGGCAGAGAGCCTTACGGATGAGAGCGCATGGGTGGTAAACGGAAACAGATATAATCCGACCCTTGCAGAGATGAAAAATGGAAATTATATCAGATGAGCTGCGGTCTGGTTCAAAAAGGGTGCAAATCTTAAGAAATGTTTTATTTTTGCGGCAAATTCTTGAAATAATGAGGAGCTGCATATTTTTATTTATCTTTTTTCTTCTTTTTGTAATAAATGACAGCAGAATATTCGCACATGGGGCGGACAGTTCTTTTGTATTGCCGGAAATCTCTGTTGTGGCTCGGGTAAAGCAGAAGAGCGACCTCAAAAGCGAGCCGATATCATCGTTTGAAATAGACTATGCAGAGATAGAAAGGCGAGGAGTAGAGTCTTTGCATGACCTTTCGCTCATTACCCCCAACCTCTATATGCCTGAATATGGCTCTAAAATGACCTCTTCAATCTACATAAGAGGGCTGGGAAGCAGAATGGACAATGCTGCAGTGGGAATGTATGTAGACAGAGTCCCAGTTCTGAACAAAAACGGCTTTGACACCGATTTGTGGGATATAGCCAGAATGGAGCTGTTGCGCGGGCCACAGAGCACCCTCTATGGTAGAAATACAATAGGAGGAATTATAAATATCTATACACTCTCCCCTATGCAGTATAATGGGGTAAAGGTGAAGATAGGCTACTCAAATGGAAATACCTATAGTGCCAAAGCTTCTGTATATCACAAATTTAATAACAAGGTAGCACTCTCTGCAGGTGTAAACTATTATAATGGCGACGGCTATTTTAAAAACAGTTACGACAATTCCGATTGCGATTGGACCGAAGGAGGGAGTGCAAGAGCCAGGGTTATATTCAGGCCTGCTCCAGGGTGGACAATAGATAACAGCTTTTCCGTATCAAGGGTCAGGCAGGGTGGATATGCCTACTCTCTTTATGACAAAAAGAGTGAAAAGCTTCTCCCGATTGCCTATAATGATGAGTGCGGCTATGAGAGAACCATGATTACAGATGGTTTGTCTATAGAGTACAAGGGCGATAAGCTCCTCTTCTCCAGCGTCACCGGCTGGCAATATCTCGACGATAAGATGACCCTTGACCAGGATTTTACCGTAGAGAGCATGTTTACCTTACAGCAGGCGCAGAAGGAGCATGCGGTAACCCAGGATTTTGTCCTGAAAAACAGCAATGAGCAGAGCCATTGGCAACATCTTACCGGAGCCACCTTTTTCTATAAGGGAATGGATATGGATGCCCCTGTCCGGCTAAAGGAAGATGGAATAAACGAACTTATATTGGATAAGATAAATAACGGGATTCACTCTGTAATGCCCTTTGCGAGTCTGCTATTTAAAGAGAAGGAGATAGAGCTGTCGAGTCTCTTCAATATGCCTGTTTATGGGATTGCCCTCTACCACCAATCTGAATTTGTATTGGGAAGATTCAGGCTTACAGCGGGGTTGAGGTTGGATTATGAACATTCTGTTCTGGATTATACCAACAGCGGGGCTTTACACTACAGATTTACCCTTAATATGCCTGATTATAAGAGGATAGAGACACTCATAAAGGGGAAGGAGAAGAGAGACTACTTTGAGCCGCTGCCCAAGTTTGCCCTTACCTACACCCTCCCGGCAAACGGTAACCTCTATTTTTCATTCTCCAGAGGTTTTAAGGCCGGAGGCTATAATACCCAGATGTTTTCAGATATATTGCAAAACAGGATTCAGGGCGATATAATGAAGGATATGGGAATGCCTTCCGGCAGCCATGGTACTACGGGCACCGAGGCGTATAGTGTGGGGGAGATCATTTCCTATAAACCGGAATATAGCCTCAATTATGAGGCGGGAGGCCATTTCAACCTCTTTAGAGAGAGACTTAAGATAGATGCAGCACTCTTTTATATAAACTGTACTGACCAGCAGATTACCCTCTTCCCTTCAGGCCAGACCACAGGCAGGATGATGACCAATGCGGGCAGGACACGCAGCATTGGAGGAGAGGTAGCACTTGCCGCAGACCTTAAAGGTTTTGAGGCCGGGGTCTCTTATGGCTATACCAATGCCAAGTTTACAAAGTATAATGACGGAATAAAGGATTATAAGGGGAAATATGTACCCTATATTCCCTTCAACACCCTCTCCGCCTATGCAGGCTACTCATGGTACAATATAGGGAAAGCACTCGACAGGCTCTCTCTTATGGTCAGCTATACAGGGACAGGTAAAATCTACTGGAATGAAGAGAACAGCGCCTCACAATCCCTCTATTCGCTGCTTGGAGCCTCTTTAAGGGTGGAGAAAAAACGGACGGCTTTGGAGTTCTGGGTCAGAAACCTGACCGACACAGACTATAATCTCTTCTACTTTGTATCGGTTGGAAATACCTTTTATGCAGAGGGCAAGCCTATGCAGTGCGGGATAAACCTCTATCTTAATTTTTAGCGCCCCTTTTCGGGTTTTTGGGAAACCAGCCCTTTTCCACCCTCTCTTTCTGTTTGAAGATTTCGATAATCGACCAGAAGCAGGAGAAGGCTGTCACTCCAAGCAGGATGGAGAGGATGCTCTCATCTATTACAACAGAGAGCAGGGTGCAGATAACGCCTGCCCCAAAAAAGAGCCACCAGGATTTTATTCCTATATAATACTCGGCCTTTATTACAAGAGGGTGAAAAAGCCCGATTATAAGAAAGGTGGCCAGTCCTGTGGCCAATCCGGTAAGGTTATAATGAGTTAGAAATTCCATATGGCCTATGCGCTTTTGATCTCCTCTATACTCACATTTTCAGCACTCTCACTTTTTGCACTTTCGTTCTCTACGCTTTCAGCCTCTGCACTTTGGGGTTGTGGACTCTCGTTGCCGGTCGTTTCAGTCTGCGGCTCTTCGCTCTTCTGCTCAGGTTGCGGAATTTCCAGTATAGTGGCATGGGGATCCGATGCAACGGCCTCCTGCCATCTCTTTGAGTAGCCTGGCTGGAGCGGATTTACAGGAATGGCCGCATTATTGCCGTTATCCTTGAATGAACCGTCTGGATTCTGAACCTTTACATTTCCATCTATATATTTTACCAGCAGATAGCAATCAAGATCCTTCCATTTGTTGAACATCCTTACTGCAAAAAGTTCAGACCATTTTGTAAGATACTCCTTCACCTTCTCGGGGCTGGTGGAGAATATCCTCGCCGCCTCTTTGTCTATGGTGGGGATTATCTTAAGCGCCCCCAATTCATGCTCATCGACAGCCTTTCTAATCTCCGGTGCAAGCAGGTTGTATCTCAGATAGGCCTGGTGGGTAACACGGTTAAAGAGCCAGAAGGCAGACTCGTCTGAATATTCGACCATACTGCCGTTCCCATGTTCAAAACAGTGGGGAACACGCAACGATGAGGAGTAGACAGGGGTAAGGCAGGAGGTTGCGGCATCATCCACGCCAAACCATAGGATACCTCCAATTTCGTCAGGCAACCAGTTGCGGGCCTGTCCGACAAGCCAGAAGCCTGTCTGTTGGGTGGCAATGGCTCTCTCGTTTTCATAATCTTTCCCATTTACGGTAAAGCTCATGGGACGCCATCTGTATGGCAGTTCAAAGCCCCCGGCCCCTATATCGAACCTCATATCCATGGGGGTATTCTCGTAATGATCTCGCATGGCATCTGCCACCTGCTTTAGAGTAAGCTTCTTTTCAGGCTTAATATAAAGGGGCATCCTGTTTATGGGATTTTTACCCATTGCATAGTCCAGGTAATACTCTGCCGGCTTATCTCCAATTTTTCCGTCTGCCAGGAGATTAAATGCGCTCCATACTCTGGATTCGCAGCCGCGTAATGAAGAGTATTCTGCCGGTGCATAGGCATTGCAGAAGCTGAAGAGCGAGTCGGGTCCGGTATAATACCCCATTTCCCGGGCCAGACTTATTACCTCTTTGTGGTATAGACAATTTTCGGGGTCATTGAGCGGAAAGAGGCTTATTCTGGATTGGTTTGCATGGGCCGATATATATCCGTCGGGAATCCTGACAGCAACCCATACTGCCCCCTTTTTCATGTTTATCCCTCTCTTGTTAAGCAGCATACCCTTTCCTACCATCTCCATAATCCAAACTTCATCTTTATCTGCTATGGAGAATGATTCTCCCGAAGAGGCGTAGCCATACTCCTCTACAAGGGAGGTCATTACCTCAATGGCCTCACGGGCACTCCTTGCCCTTTGCAGGGTTATATAAATAAGTGAACCGTAATCCATTATACCTGTTGTATCTACCAGCTCCTCCCTGCCTCCGAAAGTGGTCTCCGTAATTATAAGCTGGTGTTCGTTCATATTTCCCATTGTGGAGTAGGTTCTCTCCACCTGGGCTATATTGCCAAGATATTTTCCCGTGTCCCATTCCAGAACCCTAAGAATACTTCCCTTTGGAAAGAGGGAGGCCGGAGTGTGGTATAACTCTCCATATAATGTATGGGAATCGGCTGCATATGTGACCATTACAGAGCCGTCTGCGCTTGCCCCTTTTGTCACCAGAATATTCGTACAACCGTCTGCCCTGCTTGAAGAGAGTGTAAGACAGAGCATTATAACTAAAATATTGACAATGTATCTCATAATTATTTTTATTACCTTAGCGGACTGATTAATTATTTACAAATATAGATTTTTTATGGATAAAATCTCTTTTAAACTGTTTGCAGTTCTAACAGCACTGCTGCTTGCACAGACCCTTTTTGCTCAGCAGGAGGAACCCCCTACTCCAGAGGAGACGGCAATAAAGGAGGTAGAATATCTGGAGGGAGAGCTTGATTTGAATCCGGCACAGGTCTTTCTTGCCGATTCTGTCTTAAGGACGAACTATCAGGGGCTTAAAGATGAGTTTGAAAAGATGAAGAGCGCGGGAATGCAAAACACAAGTAGCTACAAGACTGTAAGTGACAAATGGATGCAAAAGTGCAAGGATGCGCTAAAGCTCTTTTTAGATGAACAGCAATATATAAAATACCTCAGGCATATAGGCGAGGGGAAAGGGTATAAAAAGGGGAAGGACGGCCTCTATTACAAAAAGGAGAAAAAGTCCAAAGCCAGGACAGAATAGTAAAATCCGCATTGGTAGACAACTTTGCTATAGAGGGCAAGGTTCTCTGCCATGCGGGTTTTGTCATTGGATTAATGCAGCCACTTTCCACTCCTCTCCCCACTTTTTCAAAGAGAGGCGGCTCCTTATCACCTGCTCTTTTCCATCTGTAGCAAGTGAATCTGCAGGGTCGCTCTTTACAATGGTATAATAGGCAACTGCGTTGCTGTCCATGCCCACTTTCATTACAATTACACTGTCTATCTGTGGTTTATAATAAGCCGTGTGCTTTTTTATCAAACTTTTTACACTATCTGTAAGGCTGTCCAAATCCTTTATGGATTTATTAAGCAGTTCCGACAGATCTTGGGTGCAGTAGCTCTCTGCAGTGGCAAAATCTGTAGCAAAATAGGCATTTAAAAAGGCTATGGCCTTATCTTCAGGTTTTGTACCCTCATTCTCTTTGCATGAGGTGACTGTTGCCGCCGTTCCCGTTAGAATTATAAGAGAAGCAAGCAAGATTTTAAATCTTTTTTTCATGTTGTTCTATTTTATATTGTTGGTTTACAATTTATTATTCAAATTCCACAACGGTAATTCCCGAACCTCCCAACTGAATATCTTCATCTCTGTATGAGGCCACCCCGGGAACCGTCTTAAGGTATTTTCTAATCTCCTCCTTTAATATGCCGTTCCCCTTGCCATGCAGAATCTTTACCTGCCCGATTCCTACCATAAGGGCATCATCTATAAAACGGCTTACAACCTCCATTGCCTCCATAAGGCGCTCGCCCCTCACATCGATTGAGGGTTTGAACTCCAGTCTGCGCTGCGAGAGGTTATCTGTGGAGTAGCTTGTGCGGCGCAACTCTTCGCCGGTTATATTCTTGAACTCTCTGTTTGAAATTTTCTTTACCTTATCTACATGGGTTTTGCTTAAAATATTCCCTACCGAGATACCCAGGTTCTTTCCGCTAACCTGCATTACCTCTCCCACAATTCCGCTCTCCTTTACCATGACCTTGTCGCCAACGGAGATAGTGCCCTCATCTGCCACGGCGGGCGCGGCTTTGGCTTCTCCGGTCTTTCCGTCCCTTGCCGTTCTCTTCTCCTCCCGCCTTTTCTGCCTCATTACAAGCTTCTCCATCTTTTCGGCAATCTTCTTGTCGTTTTCGCTCTCCCGCTCCTTGAGCAGTTTCTCCTTAAACTCATCGAGCCCCTTGCGGACAAGTCTTGTCTGCTCCCTTTCCGCCTGAGACTCTTTTATCTGCTTGATTGTTGCCTCTATCTTGCGGTTGGCCTCCCTTACAATCTCTGCCGCCTCCTCCCTGGCCTGCCCGATTATCTGCCTCTTGCTCTGCTGTATCTCCTCCAGCTCCTTTTTATATCGCTCCGTTACACTCTCCAGCATTCTGTCTGTATTCTTTATCTTAGAGAGTTTTTCATCCAGCTGCCTGCGGTTGCGGGAGATTCTTCTAAGCTGTTTCTCCAAATCCACAAAAGACTCTCCGGCCCGCTCCTCCGCCTCCCTTACTATATTTTCGGGCAGCCCTATCTTCCTTGCAAGTTCAAAGGCAAAGGAGTTGCCAGGCATTCCCGCCTCCAATTTGTAGAGAGGGGCTATTTTGGCACTGTCGAAGAGCATTGCCCCATTCATTACCCCCCTGCCGTTGCCTGCATAGAGTTTCAGATTTGTATAGTGGGTTGTTATAACGCCATAGACCCCCGCCTCCGCTATGTGGGCAAGAATGGTCTCTGCAATTGCCCCACCGGCGGTGGGTTCGGTTCCGCTTCCAAACTCATCTATAAGTACAAGGCTTCTCCGGTCTGCTCCGCAAAGCAGCTCCTTCATGTTGGAAAGGTGGGAGCTATAGGTGCTTAAATCGTTTTCCAGAGATTGTTCGTCTCCAATATCTATGAAAATTTTCTCGAAAACAGGAAACTCGCTTATCTGTGAGGCGGGAACCTCCAGACCCCATTGGAGCATGTACTGAAGCAGCCCCACAGTCTTGAGGCAGACCGATTTTCCTCCGGCATTCGGCCCGGAAATAACCAGTATGTGTTTCTCTCTGTCAAGTGTAAGGGTGAGGGGAACTATCTCCTTGTTCTCCCTCTTTAGAGCCGCCTCCAATATGGGGTGGCGTCCCCTTATCAGCTTTAGCTCCCCCTCTGTGGAGAGGATAGGCTTGCCCGCCTCCATTGAGATTGCAACCGAGGCTTTAGCCCTTAAAAAATCTATCTCTCCCATAAAGGAGGCTCCGTCTATCAATTCGTCAATATAGGGTCTTAAAAAGTCAGAAAACTCCAGTAAGATTTTGTAAATCTCCCTTTGCTCCGCAAAATAGAGTTCCTTTACCTCATTGTTCAGTTCCACTATTGCGGCAGGTTCTATAAAGATTGTCTTGCCTGAGGCGGATTCGTCATATATAAAGCCGGGGAGCTTCTTTTTATTTGCTGCGGCAACGGGAATCAGAATTTTTCCGTCTCGAAGGGAGAGTGAAGCCTCCTGAGAAACTATCCCCTCGCTTTGGGCCTGACGGAGAATTGCCTCACTTCTCCTTGAAATTGCCGACTCCTTCTCCCTTATTTCCTTGCGTATCTTAAAGAGCTCCGGCGAAGCGTTGTCCCTTATCTCTCCGAATTTATCCAAGATCAGATCTGTCCTGCGCAGGATTTCGGGGAAAAAGAGGATAGGGGCGGCCATCTCCTTTAATGAGGGGTATGCCCCCTCCTTGCTCTTTTTAAAGAAATTGAGGATATCTCCAAGGGTTTCCAGAAAGCTTCTGAGCTTTGCAAGATTCTCTTTGTTTAAAACGGCAGACTCCCTTAGCAGGGGTTTTAAAAAGGGTATGCTGTCTATATAGCCGCGGGAGGGGAAGGAACTCTCAAACATAGTGATAACCCTCATCTCATCTGTAAGTTCCAGCCTGTGTGCCACCTCCGCCGCCTCTGTAGAGGGTCTCTCTGCAAAGACTCTATCCTTTGCATATTGCGTACTGCATCTCTCTGTAAGAGACTGTTTTATCTTGTTGAATCCTAATTTATCCTCTATCTTCAGACAATTTTCCATATCAGGTTAATTCTCCTTAAAGGAATTTTCAATGGCAATCCTCAGCTCGGTAATGCTGTTCATCGGTTTAAGCTCTCCATCCTTTACAAAAGTTATGCCCCCCGTCTCCTCTGAAACCACAACCGCTGTGGCATCCGTGTTTTCGGTTATTCCCGCCGCCGCCCTGTGGCGCATTCCATAATGGGCCGGAATGTTAGGGTTTTCACTTATTGGCAGAGTACACCTTGCCGCAACAATTCTGTCGTTCTCTATTATCATTGCTCCGTCGTGAAGCGGAGTATTTTTATAAAATATATTCTCTATAAGTCTTCCGTTTATTGAGGCATCTGTCCTGTCTCCTGTCTCCACTACAAAATCCAGGGAGGAGGTGTGGGCAATTACAATAAGGGCTCCCGTCTTTGATTCGCTCATTCTCATGCATGCTCTTGTCATCTCATCCAGAGATTCCTGTTTGATTCCCTCATTGCCGCTCTTGAAAAGAAAGTGTACGGAATGCCCCCTCTTTATAAGGTATCTGTTTCCCAGATGGAGAAGGAAGCGGCGGATCTCCTGCTGAAACAAAACAATCAAGGCAATGACCCCTACCCCTAACACCTGCTCAAGGATAGCTGTCAGCAGGCTCATGTTCAAGGATTTTACAATAATCCAAACTATATAGATTATTATTATACCCAAAAAGATACTCAGAGCGGCGGTGCCCCTTATGAGTTTGTATATCTGGTAGACCAGCAGCCCCACAAGCAGAATGTCAATAATATCTATCAGTTGGATATTAATAAAATCAAACATATAGAGGAGTTTTTGCGGCTCAAAATTAGTGATACTACTCCACGTATGCAAGTGTGGCGATTGTAATTTCAGCCCCTAAGGGAATTAATAGCTGGCAGCAGGCATCGAGTGTGGCTCCGGTGGTAAGCACATCGTCTACAAGCAGCACTCTTTTTCCATGCAGAAGACGCTTGATCATGGCAGCCCGACGCCCGGAGCTGCGGGAGAGAGCAAAGGCCTCCCTCACGTTAAGCCAACGCTCTATTTTCTCCCTTTTTGTCTGTGTTCCGGTAAATCTTCTTCTCTTTAAAATATTTGTCACGACAGTTCCGCACTTCAATCCGGTTCTAAGACCGCAGGAGATGATATAAGCCTGGTTATATCCTCTTTTCCATCTCTTTAGAAAGTGGAGCGGAACGGGAATTATATAGTCGAAACTAAGGGAGCACTCCCGCATCTTTCTGCCCAGCAGCTCTCCCATAAAACGGGCCAGCCTTATATTTGAACGGTATTTGAGGGAGTAGAGGATCTCTCTGTATTCTCCCCCGTAATAGAAGAGGGAGCAGACCCTCTCCACTCTGGCTCTGCCTGTAAGACGGAGTTCTGCGGGGTTCTCTCTATAGCTCCAGAAATAGGTCAGAGGCAGCTCTGCAAAACAATCTATGCAGAGGTGCCTCTCACAAAGCAGCAACTGTCTGCCGCAAATTATACATCTGCGCGGAAAGAACAAATCTATAACGCTCTTCCAGAATCTCTCCCACCTCATCCTGCACACAATTATGTTTTTCCGTTACATTAGCTTCTTTTTAATAAGTTCTACAGCGTCTGTCTCCTCCCATGCAAAGAATTTCACACTCTTTTCAACCTTTTTGCCATGCTCCATAACCTCTACTGTTTCCGTGTAGGGCTGGCGTCCCATGTGGCCGTAGGCTGCGGTCACTTCAAAGATAGGATTCTTAAGGCCGAATTTCTCTATGATTTTTGCCGGTCTGAGGTCAAATATCTCGCCAACGGCATTGGCTATCTCCCCATCGCTTCTGCCTGTTTTGCCGGTACCCCTTGTATTTATAAAGATGCTCACCGGCTCCGCAATTCCAATTGCATAGGCTATCTGCACAAGCACCTCGGAGGCGACACCTGCGGCAACCAGGTTCTTTGCAATATAACGGGCTGCATAGGCTGCAGAACGGTCTACCTTTGAGGCATCCTTGCCCGAAAGGGCTCCGCCGCCGTGGGCTCCGTACCCTCCGTATGTGTCTACCACAATCTTCCTGCCTGTAAGGCCGGTATCGCCGTGAGGCCCGCCTATCACAAATTTTCCCGTCGGGTTTACCAGAAGTCTGTAATCTCCCTTAAAGATACCTCTTATCTTTTTCGGAAGCCTTTCAAGCAATCTTGGAATTACAATACTCTCTATGTCGCTCTCTATTTTTCTCTGCATACTCTTGTCATCTGCAAACTCGTCGTGCTGAGTAGAGAGAACAATCGTATGGACTTTCAGTGGCTCATGGCTGTCGGAGTACTCTATTGTAAATTGAGATTTTGCATCAGGCCTTAAATAGGGCATAAGACCGCTGTTTTTCCTTATATCCGTAAGTTCCAGAAGGAGTTTGTGAGACAGTGAGATAGGCAGCGGCATATACTCCGGGGTCTCTGTGCAGGCATATCCGAACATAATTCCCTGGTCTCCGGCTCCCTGCTCCTCTATATTTTCAACCGTTACGCCGCGGTTGATGTCTGGAGACTGGCCGTGCAGTGCCGACAGAACGCCGCATGAGCTTCCGTCGAACATGTACTCGGCCTTTGTATAGCCTATTCTGTTTATTACCCTCCTTGCAATCTGTTGTACATCTACAATTGCCTCAGATTTAACCTCTCCTCCTATTACCACAAGACCGGTGCTTACAAAGGTTTCACAGGCAACCTTGCTCTCAGAGTCCTTTCTGAGATAATCATCTAAAATCGCATCTGAAATCTGGTCGGCCACCTTATCGGGATGCCCCTCCGATACCGATTCCGAAGTAAATAAATATGACATATCTTGAATAGTTTTTAAACTGTCCGGTTTTAAATTATTCGGGGAAAGTTTTGACTTATGGCGAAAAGACTCTTTACCTATAAAAATCAGAGATCGTTTTAGCATTTTTTAGCGTGGTTGCAAGCAGTCAAATCTTTCCACATCGGGCGCAAAGTTACGTATAATTTCATTTATCCCCAAAAAAATGTGCAGACTCTTCTTCGGCAGATGAGAATCCTACCCTAAAAAGGGTCGGGGGTGGACAGACGGCAAGGATTTAACAAATTCTTAATATGAAAATATGATTAAAGTGTTACTTTTGCACGGTAAAACCATATAATCTATGAGGAAATTTAATTTATTATCGCTGTTGTCTTTAGTTTTGATTGCAATGGCAATTTTCTCCTGCGAGGACGATGAGGCTCTACAAGAGGCCATAACGCTAAGCGAAGAGCAAATCAGCTTAAATGCGGGGGCTTCATCTGTAACTGTAGATGTGACCTCCAATACCGGATGGTCTGCGGCTGTCTTTGATGCAGGTGCAAATCACGATTGGATTACTGTCTCTCCGGCTTCGGGGATGTACGATGGAGCTATTACCATATCTGTGGCAGAGAATGTGAGCCAGGAAGCCCGCAGTGCGGTGGTAAGAGTCTTTTCAAATGCAAGGGTGGCATCTGTAGGGATTAGCCAGGAAGGGGCGGACGCTCCTAAGCCGCAGGAGTCCCCAATAGCGCAGCTAAGGGCAATGTACCAGGGTGAAGATATTGTAATAGAGGATAATCTTGTTATCGAGGCTACAGTAATCAGTGACTACAGAGCCAAGGAAGATGGAGGGTTAGGAAATGCAACCTCCAAAAAGGCTATGGTAATATCAGATGGCATAAGCGGAATACAGATACGTTGTGCAGAGGATAATTCGAAGTTCGCAAAGGATGATAAAGTCTCTGTTTCGCTTAAGGGAAGCACCCTTACCTCATATAGCGGAGTGTTACAGATAAACAATCTGCCGCTCTCTTCAATAACCAAAATCGGAACAAAGCCTCTGACCCCTATTGAGATAACCGCAGAGCAGCTGGTAAGCGGAGAGTATGAATCAATGTATGTTGCAGTAAGCGATGTGCAGGTGGCCGAAAGCGATATGGGCAAGAATTTTGGTTCGGCCAACTCCCATACTTCAATTAACTTTGTCTCCAGGAGCGGAGAAACGTTTGTAATCTTCACCTCCAGCTATGCCTCGTTCATAGATACTCGTGTGCCGACAGGGAGCGGTGTTCTCAAGGGTATTGCAACAAGGTTTAACGAGACAATACAGATTTCACTCACCTCTATGGAGGATGTTGCGGCTCTTACAGGCGAGAGGTTTGATTTAGAGAGCGGAGCAGAGGTGAAGAGTATAGCCTATGTGCGGTCTCTCTATAAAGGAAGCACTGTTGCAATTGCAGAAGATATTGCAATAGAGGGAGTTGTAATAAGCGATTTCCGCAGGAACACTGATGGCGGATTAAACAACTATACCTCGGCAAAAGCGATTGTGATTTCAGACGGAAGCGCCGGTATCCAGCTTTTCTGTACGAGCGACAACAAGGAATTTGCCCGCGGAAATAAAGTACGTGTTCTTCTTAAGGATCAGAAGCTTTCTGTTTATAACAGCGGTTCTGCCCTTCAGATAAGCGATCTGCCGTCAGACAATATCAGCATGATTTCAGAGAGTGAGCCCATAGAAGCCAAGGAGATAACCGTAGAGCAGCTCCTTTCAGGGGATTATGAGTCTATGTATGTAAAGGTCAAGGATGTACAGGTTGCTCTTGAAGATTTGTCAAAAACATTCGTGGTTGATAACAATCACACTTCAATTAAGATTGTTGACAAAACGGGCAGGAATTTCGACCTCTTTTCATCTAAATATTCTGTTTTTAAAGATGAGAAGGTGCCTCAGGGTTCGGGTGACTTATGCGGTATTGCGGGGATAAATAATAGAAAATACCAGTTGATTATCTCTTCAAAGAGCGACTATGCCTCTCTTGACGGACCAAGATTTGATTCTGCCCCGGCATTTTCACTGGAGGGGAGCGGAGTTTCGGTAAGTGGAGATGCGGGAAGCGTTAGGATAACCCTTGTTGCCAATGTGGCGTGGAGTGCGCTCTCATCCAGCAGTGATTTTACCCTTTCTCAGACAAGCGGTAGTGAAGGGGCAATAATAACCGTTTCATTTACAGATAATCCGAGCTCTACAGAAAACAGAGTTGCAACGATTACCTTTACCACAGAAGATAGCGGGATAGAAAATAAGACTCTTACATATACCATTACCCAAACCCCGTTCGAGCTTTTGGTTGAGGATGCACCGCAAAAGGGGTGGCTGGAGTTGCCATCTGTCGAAGTAAAGGAAGAAGACGATTATGCATATATTGCCCACCGGGCATCACTTGACGGTAGCGATGTAAGAAACTACTCAATGTTATATGATACGGAGAACAGGCTGGCATTGTGGGTTGCCTATCCGCTTTATGGTGCAATGATGGGAGAAAGTGGCAGGACAGATGCGTGGGAGTATGACCCTAAGGTTCCGAAGAGGTATCAGGCCGAACTTTACAAGAGTTATGGCGCAAGTGGTTATGACCGTGGTCACCAGATTCCTTCTGCAGACAGGACCGCCTCGCGCGAAATAAATAATACGACATTCTATTTTACCAATATGACTCCTCAGAACTCCTCTTTAAATCAGAATATCTGGGCCAATCTTGAGGGCAAGATAAGAAATTGGGCAAACGGTTGCGACACCCTTTATGTTGTAACCGGAGCCAGCCTTCCGGAAACGCCAACCTACCTTCAGGGTAACAGAGGAGAGAATGTTGCGGTGCCCGGGGCCTATTTTAAGGTTCTGTTGCGCTACTCTTCTGCAAAAGCCGCTCAAAACGGGGGCTATGATGCAATAGGATTCTGGTTTGAGAACAGATCTTACAGCCAGTCATCTATAACGGCCGAGTTTGCAAAGAGTGTAGATGAGATAGAGCGCCTTACAGGATATGACTTCTTCACCAATCTGGCAGAGGGTGAGCAGACAACCGCAGAGGGTAGCTTTAACGCCGCATCATGGGGGCTTTGAAATTAGAAAGATGAGATGTATTCAAACTAATATTATAATTACTGTATGAAAAAATTTAAAATTTTTCTGACTGTATTAATCAGCTGTCTGATGTTTATACCTGCATTTGCACAGGTTACCACATCCAGTGTAAACGGTTATGTTGTTGAAAAAGGCGGTGAGGAGCTTGCAGGTGCTACAATTGTGGCCACGCATCTCCCGTCGGGAACAAGGTATGTGGCTGCCGCCAATGAAGAGGGCAGATTCGTCATTAACGGTATGCGTACCGGCGGCCCTTACAAAATCGAGATTCTATTCATAGGAATGGCAACTCTGGAGATTAACGATGTTTACCTCTCTCTGGGAGAAGCGTATGAAATCAATGCGGAGATGGAGTCGTCAAATGAACTTGACGCCGCTGTCATTGTTGCAGAGAATGCGTTTAATTCTGCAAAGACCGGCGCTGCATCGTCATTCAATCTTGAGACGGTAGAGAGCATTCCTACAATAAACAGGAGTGTTTATGATGTTGTAAAATATACCCCGCAGGCCTCTCTTAACAAGAATGGCGGTATCTCTTTCTCGGGTATCAACAACCGTTATAACAGCTTCCAGGTAGATGGTGCTGTGGCAAACGATGCCTTCGGTCTTGCAAGTTCGGGGACAAATGGCGGACAGACGGGTGCAAACCCAATCTCCTTGGATGCAATCGAGGAGATACAGGTTGTAATCGCCCCTTTCGACGTACGTCAGTCCGGCTTTACGGGCGGTGCGATTAACGCCATTACAAAATCAGGGACAAACCAGATAAAGGGAACTTTCTATACCTATTTCAACAACCAGGATATGATAGGTTCTACCCCGGGCAATGTGAAAAATAGAGAGAAATATGATACTCAGCTCACACAGACCTACGGGTTTACAATAGGTGCGCCTATCGTAAAAGATAAGCTCTTTTTATTTGCCACCGGCGAGTATTACGACAAGACACATCCTGTCATATATAATCCATACGACGGAACATACGACTCTACCGAACTTATAGCCGAGGTGTTTGATGCAGATGGAAAGTCGCTTGGAAAGTATTTCAATGCGGAGATGGCCCAGGCTATGATAGACCACTATGAGAAGGTCTATTATGGCGGGAAAAGTACAGGAGAGTCATTTACCCAGCATGAGGTGGAAGATCGTTCAATCAACGCCTTGCTCCGTCTAGACTGGAACATAAATGATGATAACAAACTTATGTTCCGTTATCAGTTTATGGATGCATTTGCAGATCAGTATGGTTCGGGTCTTACCTCATACACCTTCAACAACTCTTCATATAAGATGAAGAACAGAACCCACACATTTGTGGCGGAGTTGAACTCACGTATCTCAGATGTGGTCTCAAACGAGTTCCGTGCAACGGCTGTCTTTGTAAGGGATAAGAGGGAGGTTGCATATCCGGGAGCGACTATCTACATCAATGCAGACAATGTGGGAATTAACCTTGGTACCAACTACTCTTCCGGTGCCAATGCCATGAATTCAGATACCTACACCATAACGGATAACCTCTCCATTTACAAGGGTAACCACAATATTACGGTCGGTACTCACAACGAGATTTTCAAATTCTTCAATGTGTTCCTGCAGTATGCTTACGGCCAATATACATACAACACCATAGCAGACTACTTTGCGGGAAATATAAATACATTCAACTATCGTTATGCGGATCCGACCCTTACCGACGGTGATACCAGATGGGGAGCTACAACATGGGCAGGACAGTTCGGTCTTTATGTTCAGGATGAGTGGAAACCTAACAGAAACTTCACTTTTACATTCGGTCTGCGTGCAGATATGCCGCTCCTGCTTAACAAGCCTACCAAGAACGGGACTTTCAACAATTCTGCAATCGCTACGGCAAACAATTCATACGTGGGTGTAATTCCTAGGGCTCAGGTACTCTTCTCGCCTCGTGTAGGATTCCGCTGGTATATAGATGATGAGCATACATCTCTGCTCCGCGGCGGTGCCGGATTGTTTACAGGGCGTGTGCCTTTTGTCTGGCTTTCAAATGCATACAACAATACTGGAATGGAGACAAAGGGTCTTACAATCAGATCTTTCGACCAGAACTTCCCATTTACCAGCAATCCTTACGAAGATATCGTTGCAACGGGTATAGCAGAGGCCAACGGCAGGGCAACCATCAATACCCTCTCAAGGAAGTTCAAATATCCTCAGGTCTTCCGTGCAAATATAGGATTTGAGCAGGTATTCGATTATGGGTGGAAACTGACTGTAGATGCTCTCTACTCAAAGACCCTGAACAATGTATTCTTCAAGAATCTTGCACTTGCCCCAGCAGGACACGTATATGGTGTAAATGCAAGTGTCGCAGCAAAAAATCCCAATTCAGTGGCGCCTTACTATACTCTGGACAGATCCTATGATGCTGTCATAGATTTGGCCAACACCGATAAGGGTTATACATATAACCTCAGTGCAATGGTAGAGAAGAAGTTTGAATTCGGGCTTGACCTGATGGCCTCTTACAGTTTCGGACACTCATACTCGGTCAACGACGCCACATCTTCTGTTGCAAGCTCAAACTGGAAATATAACTATGCGGTAGATTCAAACAAACCTGAGTTGGGCTTCTCTGTATTCGACAGGCCTCACAAGGTTATGGCTACCGTTTCATACACAACCCCTCTTTTTGCAAAAGGTCTTCAGACTTCCGTATCTCTCTCATATACGGGACAGAGCGGACAGAGATATTCATATACAATGAATGAGTCTGCAGATTTCAACGGAGATGGCCAGCAAGGCAACTCATTGCTCTATATTCCTACAGTAGAGGAGATTGGACAGATGAGTTGGGTCAAGCCTACAGATGCCGCCAGCTTTGAGAACTTTATAAGACAGGATAGCTATTTGAGAAATAACAGAGGGAAATGGTCTGAGAGATATGCAGGCATGGGTAACTTTGAACATCATGTTGATTTGCATATTGCACAGGATTTCTTCTATGACAAAGAGAGCGGACGCAAGTTGCAGTTCATAGTCGATTTCCTGAATATAGGAAACCTTCTGAACCGTGAGTGGAGTCTGGAGTATGGTTCTACATATAACCTTGAAGTCCTGCAGGTTTCTTCACTTGCCAAGGATGCGGGCGGTAATATGACTCCTACCTATAAATTCGCTCCTGAGGCGTTGCAGATAAGCGACTTCTATTCAAGATGGAGATGCCAGTTAGGCTTTAGATTAACATTCTAATTCATACAGGAATATGAAAAATTATATTAAATATCTTTTTATTGCTATTGCAGCATTTGTATTCGTCTCTTGCGAGGATGATCCGGAGCTTTTGGGTTACCGTGTTGAGGTGAATATGACTGATATGACTTTCACTGCCAAAGATGCCACCACCCAGACAATCTCTGTTTTGGCGACAGGCCAGTGGATAGCTGTGGCTCCGGAGTGGATAAAGCTTACACCGAATTATGGAACAGGAAACCAGAATGTAACGGTCGAGGTTACAGATAACCTTGATAATGACGGTTCAGTTGCGGCCGAAAGAAGCGGTGTAATTACATTTACCATAGGAGATGAGTTTGCAGAGTATTCAGAAGTCAGGGTAAAACAGGAGGGAGACCCCGATAAAAAACCTGCGGAGATTCAGGCAATCTCGGTTGCAGAGTTCCTTGCAGCACCTGAAAGCAGCTCTGTCTACTACGAACTTACAGGTGCGATTTCAGGAATTACCAATACACATTATGGTAACTTCGACATAGTTGACGAGACAGGCAGTGTATATGTATATGGTCTTTATGAGGAACCGGGCGGAAGTTATGGCGCTTTCGAGAAGCTGGGACTTAATGAGGGTGATATTATTACAATCCGGGCCACAAGAGGTTCGTACGGAGATAAGATTGAGGCCATGAACGCTTACTATGTTTCGCATATACCTTCACTTATCTCTTTGAAACCTACCGCAATAGAACTTCCTATAGAGGGTGGCGACTTTGAATTGGCATTGGTTTACAAAGGCGATAACTTTGAGATTAAGATAGACGATGAGGCCAGGACATGGCTCACCCCGGGTGCTATCAGACCGGATGGAGATACTACAAGGATACTCTTCTCTGCATTGTCGAATGAGGCGGCACCTCGTCAGGCTCAGATTTCATTCATTTCGACCAGGCTGTCGGATGGTACCAGTTCTACTGTTACGGTAACCGTAGATCAGGCCGGTGCAATTGAAACCAAGGATGCGACTGTTGCAGAGTTCCTTGCCGCCGAGGAGAGCCCTAATGTATTCTATCGTATGCAGGGTCTTGTAAAGGAGATTAAGAATACCACCTATGGCAACTTTACCTTACAGGATGCAAGCGGTGAGGTTTATGTTTACGGACTTCTTTCGGAAGAGGGAGGCGACAAGGGACAGTTCGCTTCACTCGGCATAAAGGAGGGCGATGTAGTTACATTAGTTGGAAAGAGAACCTTATATAATGGCACTCCACAGGTGGGAGACGCCTATTATGTAAGCCATTACACTCCTCAGGAGGCGACTGTTGCAGATTTTCTCAAAGCAGCCGAGAGCAGTGAGGTATGGTACAGACTTACAGGTAGTGTAAAGAATATAAAGAACACCACCTATGGCAACTTCGATCTGGAAGATGAGACCGGAACCGTTTATGTATATGGTCTGCTTACGGGTCTTAACGGGGAGAGCAAGAAGTTCGAGTCGCTCGGCATAAAGGAGAACGATGTAATCACATTGATAGGCAGGAGAGCTTCATATAAAGGCGATCCGCAGGTCGGTGACGCCTACTTTGTCTCAAAAGAGTAATCTGTCAGACAGATAAGTCATGATAATCGGGCAGGACGGTTAAGGCAATCTTACCGCCCTGCTTGCTTTATCAACTTCCTCAAATTCCGCATAGGCAATGGCATTTCTGTGGAATGCCGGTCAGAAATGTCACGGTAATGCTTTTCACTACCGTAATTTGGAGATTCTCTGTTTTCACCGGAGAAGGCAACTTTGCCCTTGCCGAATCGGGAAGGGTGGTGAAGAGTAGGTAAATTGCGAATTTATTGTTATTTTTGTCTGATTACTTTCATTTCGAAACTTTTAAAAAGTACATAATTATGTCAGCGAAAATCAACTGTTTTATTCCGTTTCAAGATAAGGCTCAGGTAAATGATACGGTAAAGAATTTCAAGTCAAATCCATTGGTCTCTAAAATATATCTATTGGCCCGGGAGGAGGCAGATGCCGTGGTGGAGGGCTGTGAGGTTATAAAGGCAGACTCTTTGAACAGCACAAAAACCATAAGGGAGATTGCCCGGAGAGCAGATAGCGAATACACGATAATCTATACAAAATATACTACATTAGAGCTGGGGTATTTTGCACTTGAGAGATTTGTAAGAATAGCGGAGGATAGCGGGGCTTCAATGCTCTATGCAGATTATTACCAGATTGCAGAGGGAAAAAAGAATGCGACTCCTGTAATAGATTATCAGTTCGGTTCATTGAGAGATGACTTTAACTTCGGTTCTCTCCTTTTCTACAATAGCAAGGCCTTGAAGTGCGGAGCGGAGAGGATGAAACAGGAGTATGATTTTGCAGGACTATACGACCTGCGTCTTAAAGTTTCACAAAAGGGAGAGCTTGTTCATATTAACGAATATCTCTACTCAGAAGTGGAGCTTGACAACCGCAAATCAGGCGAGAAGATGTTCGATTATGTAGATCCTAAAAACCGCGGGGTGCAGATAGAGATGGAAAGAGCCTGCACAGAACACCTTAAGGAGATAGGCGGTTACCTTAAGCCGGAGTTCAAACATATAGAGTTCAGCGAAAACAGTTTTGAATACGAGGCTTCCGTTATAATTCCCGTATTCAACAGAATCAGAACCATAAGAGATGCCATCAGATCCGTACTTTCCCAGAAGGCCGATTTCAAGTTCAACCTTATAGTAATAGATAACCACTCTACAGACGGAACCACAGCGGCAATAGATGAGTTTGCTTCAGACAAGAGGCTTGTTCACCTTATTCCTGAGCGAAGGGATTTGGGAATCGGCGGTTGCTGGAATTTTGGCGTTCACCACCCTTATTGCGGAAAGTTTGCGGTACAGCTCGATTCAGATGATGTCTATTCGGGTCCTGACACATTGCAGAAGATTGTAAATGCCTTCTATGAGCAGAACTGCGCAATGGTTGTGGGAACCTATATGATGACAGACTTCAACATGGAGATGATAGCTCCGGGTATTATAGATCACAAAGAGTGGACTCCTGAGAATGGAAGGAACAATGCATTGAGAATAAACGGTCTTGGTGCCCCGAGGGCCTTCTACACTCCTGTCCTTCGCGAGATAAAGGTGCCTAATACAAGTTATGGCGAGGATTATGCCCTTGGCCTTAAATTTTCAAGGGAGTACCAGATAGGCAGAATCTATGATGTGGTTTATAACTGTCGCCGTTGGGATGATAATTCAGATGCATCTTTAGATATTGTAAAGATGAATAGCCACAATTTATATAAAGACAGAATCAGAACCTGGGAGTTGCAGGCCCGTGTCGCATTAAACAGGAAATAATGACAGACAGGGGGTTATCAAACGAAGCTGTATGTGCCCTGTTCGGCAGACAGCTTGCAGTGTGGCACCAGGCCAAAGAGAATTATGAGGCATTGGAACATGTTGCCGTAAAGAATTTCAGAATCGGCGATCTGCCTGTAAAGGTGCAGTTCAATCCGGCAAGAATAGTCTCTTCGGCCGCAAAGGTAGATGTAAAGAGTATAAGGGAGAGAAAATGCTTTCTATGCGATGCCAACCGTCCTTCAATTCAGGAGGGAATTCCCTTTTATGGAAAAAAGGGGGAGTACTCGGTACTTGTAAATCCTTTTCCTATCTTCCCAAGACACCTTACAATTCCCGATGTCGAACATGTGGATCAGATTATAGGGTGCGACGGAGAGAGGTATGAAGACATGCTTTCGCTTGCCGACATTATCAGCGACTTTGTAATATTCTATAACGGGCCTAAATGCGGAGCCTCAGCTCCCGATCACATGCACTTCCAGGGAGGAAACAAAGGGTTTCTGCCGGTGGAATATGACTACAGGCTTTTGAAAAAGAGGCTTGTCCATTCACATTGCGGAGCCTCTGTATATGTTGTTGAGAATTATCTAAGAGGTGTTATTGCAATAGAGGCAGACAACAAAGAAGCTGCCGTAACGGAGTTCAGGCGGATTTACAGCTCTCTTATTATAAAGGATGGCGAAAAGGAGCCTATGCTCAATATCCTCTCATGGAGAGTGGGAGAGGGGAGTGAAAAGAGATATATCTCCGTTATATTTATCAGAGACAGGCACCGTCCTTCACACTACTTTGCAGAGGGAGATGCAAATATCCTGCTCAGTCCCGCATCTGTAGATATGGGCGGAATCTTCATTACTCCGCTGGAGAAGGATTTTGCAAAGATCAGCGAGAAAAACCTTATAGAGATAACGGATGAGGTGCAGATTGGAGATGACCTCTTCTGTGCAGTCGAGAATGCAATAAAGCCCCAGCCCGAGGTAAACGTAGGAATAATTTACGGAGAAGAGAAAATAGATTTTGAATTTGATTCTCCATATAGAGTCTCTGCCCTCCTTGAAAACGAACCTCTTACCGTAGCCGGCGTGCAGAGTGTAATATGTCGAAACGGAAAGATAGTCTGGAACGGCAGGGAATATGACCGGTTGCTCTTTACCCCGGAGGGGCTTGGAACATTCTGGCTCAGAAACGTTACGATAGGTGTGAATTTCCACTGGGAGAGAAGGGAAGATCAGAGGTTTGAGGGCAAACTGAAATTTATAGTGGAGAATGGAGCTCTCACCGCAATTAATATTGTGGGGGTGGAAGATTACCTTACAAGTGTAATATCGAGTGAAATGAGTGCGACGGCGAGCGAAAGCCTGCTGAAGGCGCATGCCGTAATCTCAAGAAGCTGGCTGCTGGCGCAGATTGAGAAGAATAAGGAGATTGTGGCGCAACGGAAAAATTATACTCCCTGCACCCGGACAGAGAGTGATATTATAAAGTGGTACGACAGGGAAGAGCATGCCAACTTCGACGTTTGCGCAGATGACCATTGCCAGCGTTATCAGGGGCTTACCAGAGCCTCTACAAAAAAGGTGAGAGATGCCATAGCCCTGACCTGGGGCGAGGTGCTTTCATATGGTGGAAAGATTTGCGACGCCCGCTTTTCAAAATGTTGCGGAGGTGCGGTAGAGGAGTTCCAGAACTGTTGGGAGCCTGTAAGGCATGGCTACCTTGTAAAGTTAAGAGATAGCGGGAATCCTGCGGATTTGCCTGATCTTACAATTGAGAAGAATGCGCGCAAATGGATTTTGGAATCTCCAGAGGCCTTTTGCAATACCACAGATAAGGGAGTGCTCAGCCAGGTCTTGAACAGTTATGACCAGGAGACCGTAAATTTTTACAGATGGAAGGTGGAGTATGACAAAAAGGAGCTTGGACAGCTTATCCTTAAGCGCAGCGGAGTGGATTATGGAGAGATTCTTGATCTGATACCTGTAGAGAGGGGTACAAGCGGCCGCCTTGTGAGGCTTAAGATTGTGGGAACCAAAAAGAGCATGGTTATAGGCAAGGAGCTGGAGATACGCCGCACCCTTTCGGAGTCGCATCTCTATAGCTCTGCATTTGTGGTGGAGAAGAGCGGCGATAAGTTTATCCTCCACGGTGCCGGCTGGGGGCATGGAGTCGGGCTATGCCAGATTGGCGCTGCCGTAATGGGTGAAAAGGGGTACAGCCATAACGAGATTCTGCTTCACTACTTTGTAGGAGCCACAATAGAAAAACGTTACTGAATAACAGTTAAAAAAGACCGATATGAACCAAAAATCTCAAGCTCCATGGGCATGGGTGCCTACGCTCTACTTTGCTCAGGGTATTCCCTACTTTATAGTAAATAATATCTCGGTAATGATGTTTACCAAGATGGGTGTTCCAAACGGAGATATGGCAATGTTTACCAGCCTGCTTTATCTCCCATGGTTTATAAAACCTTTCTGGAGCCCTTTTGTAGATATAATCAAAACAAAGAGATGGTGGACAATTACAATGCAGATAGTCATGTCTGTGGCGCTGATTCTCCTTTTTGCAACAATGCCAAGACCCTCTGCAGAGCTTATTGCTTCGGGGCATACCCCTATAGGCATGTTTAGTATAACGCTTATGCTCTTCCTTATAACGGCCTTTGCCTCGGCCACCCATGATATTGCGGCAGACGGTTTTTATATGCTGGCTCTTTCGCAAAGCAATCAGGCGGCGTTTGTTGGAATCAGAAGTACTTTCTACAGGCTTGCCTCTATATTCGGACAGGGTGTGCTTGTGGCAATTGCGGGTGCAATAGAGTTAAAAGACGGGAATATCCCCCGTTCGTGGTCGCTTACAATGCTTATATCTGCCGTTATGTTCAGTGCGGTTACCCTCTACCATACTTTTGCCATTCCAAGGCCAAAGACAGATAAATCTACCCTTGAGGGGGAGGTGAGAACAGGTGCGGTAATCTTCAGGGAGTTTGTCCGCTCGTTTATTACCTATTTCAAGAAACCTTATGTATATGTGGCAATTATCTTCATGCTCCTATACCGTTTGCCTGAAGCGTTCCTTATAAAGATGTGTATGCCGTTCCTTGTTGCGGCAAAGGAGACGGGCGGTCTCGGCCTTACGACTGCCGCTACAGGTATAGTTTACGGAACGGTAGGAGTCGCCTTTCTTACCCTTGGCGGAATCCTTGGAGGATTATATGCCTCCAAGGTGGGGCTTAAAAGGTCGCTTTGGGTTATGGCTGCCTGTATGACACTGCCGTGTCTTACATTTGTCTACCTTGCAATAGTGCAGCCTGATAATCTGATATATATTTCAACTGCCGTCGCAATAGAGCAGTTCGGTTATGGATTTGGATTTACAGCCTATATGCTCTATATGATGTATTTCTCTGAGGGTGAGTTCAAGACCTCTCACTATGCCATCTGTACAGGCTTTATGGCCTTAAGTATGATGATTCCCGGCATGTTCGCCGGTTATATTCAGGAGAGGACAGGCTATGTGAACTTCTTCTGGATAGTTATGGTCTGCTGTGTGGCAACCCTTATTGTAACCTACTTTGTAGATAGGAAGATAGACCCTTCTTATGGAAAGAAATAGAGACACAATCAAATATAACTATATGAAAAACTTATTTACAGTTGCAGTTTCATTATTGCTGGTGGGGTGTGGGTCAGCTACACAGCCCCAAGAGAAAAGTTGTCCGGTTGTCAGGACCGGAATAGAGGTTTTAAGAAGTAACGGTTTTGAAAATCTGAAAGGTAAGAGTGTAGGGCTTGTAACAAATCCCACGGGGGTAGACAGAGAGCTGAACTCTACGGTAGATATTCTGGCAAATGCAGAGGGGGTAAAGCTGGTTGCCCTTTACGGCCCGGAGCATGGAGTAAGAGGCGATGTACACGGAGGCGGTTTTGTGGACTCTTCTGTAGATCCCGTAACCGGCGTTCCTGTCTTTTCGCTGTACGGAGCAACGCGCAAGCCTACAAAAGAGATGTTGGAGGGGATAGATGTCATAGTCTACGATATTCAGGACAATGGATGTCGTTCTTACACCTATATCAGTACTCTCGGTCTGCTTATGGAGGCGGCCGCTGAGTTCGACAAGGAGCTTGTCGTACTGGACCGTCCCAATCCTCTTGGAGGAAATAAGGTTGAGGGGTGTTATGTCGAGCCGGGGTACTTCTCTTTTGTAAGCCAGTTTAAAATACCTTACCTCTATGGTCTGACAGTGGGTGAACTTGCAACTCTTCTTAATGAGGAAGGGCTGGTAACAGGAGAGAAGGGAGATAAGGAGCCTGTCAGGTGTAAACTTACAGTAATCCCTATGGAGGGGTGGCACAGGGATATGCTCTATGCAGATACTAAGCTTCCTTGGGTGCTTCCTTCTCCTCATATTCCACAGCCTGAAAGTGCACTCTACTATCCCGCAAGCGGAATATTGGGCGAGTTGAATTATATCTCTATCGGGGTGGGTTATACTCTGCCTTTCCAGATTTTCGTGGCTCCTTGGATTGATGCGCGTGAGTTGGCAGACAAGCTTGATGCTCAGCAAATGGAGGGAGTGCGTTTCCGTCCGCTCTATGTTCAGCCTTTCTATTCAGTTTATAAGGGAGAGACCTGCGGTGGAGTACAGGTTTATCTCACCGACTTTAACAAGGCCAATCTTACGGCAATCCAGTTCAAGGTGCTTGAAGCCATAGCCGAGCTGTATCCCGACAAGAAGGTCTTTGATAATGCAAATGATAAACGTTATAATATGTTCGACAAGGTGTGCGGTACAAATTATATCCGCGAAACCTTCTCAAAGAACAATAAATATGCAGATATCAAAGAGTATTGGAATAAAGATGTTGCCGCATTCAGGGAACTTTCCGCAAAATATTATCTATATGATTAATATCTGATAATATAGAGCAGAACTCAAAAAGAATATGCCAAAGAGGGCCGGCGCCACTTCGCACCGGCCCTCTTTTCAATGGAATGCGCTATTGCAATGCATTATACTGCTCCTGCTCCATTTGGGACAGGGTATCCATACTCTTATATTCTGCATCGAACTCATTCTTTTTTCTTTGCAGACGCTCGATGGCCCTTTTATTTCCCGAATTTCTAAGGGCGGCGTCAATGCCGATTCTGTAGATATTGGCAATCTGCTCTCTAAGGTTGAGCCTTGTACTATCTATTATTGTGGAGTAGACAGGCAGATTTTCGCTCTTATATTTTGCACGCCCTATCTTAAAGTCGAAATCATCCATGTTTCCAAAAATCGTTACTCCCAACCTGAATGGAATAGGAGAGTGCAGGACAGAGATATGATAATTAAAGGAAAGGTCCAGATTTTGCGTGCCGCTTATGGCAAACTTATATCTGTCCATCTCGGCAAGGAACGGGAAGACCTCTATCTTATTCTCATTAAGCAGGAGTTCTACAGATATTCTGTCTATAAGATTTCTATTTCTGTTTTTGAACTTAAGCTTCTTTGCAATCATGGAGAAGGTCTCTCCATCCATAAGTACAAGATTCTTTCCGGTAATCCTTGCGACTCCCTGTAGCGAAGGGAGCACAATATTCATTGCGGTATCTATCTGCGAGGTGGCTGTTATCTGGCAATTTATAAGCCCCTGAAAGGATTTAAGCATAGGTAGAAGGGAATCTATGCCCGGCATAAGGGATATGAACTTTTCAATCTCCACATTCTTAAGCTCCAGATCAAAACCTGTTGAGAGATCCCGTTTGCTGCGGGTGGCATAAAAGCCGGTGAAGCCCATGTTCCCTGCATTTGTCATGGCATCGAGCTGCCTTATCTGCAGACAACGCTCCTTTACCGAGAGATCACCTTTCACTTCTTTAAGTTCCAGATTTGAATAGTGTCCCCTCTTTATATCCAACTTGATAGAGCCGGCCACATTCCCCGGAATTATAAGGAGTGGAGAGGTAATGGTGTCGGGCAGTGCCTTTGTAATGGCATCCTCCAGCTGCTGATCATCTGCAACCGATGCAAGAGAATCCCTGTATAGCTCTATATGTTTTACAATTTCGGAGCCTCTGTGCATTGCAGAGATAAGTTCGTTAAAGTTCAGGCTGTCTGATACAATATCCCCCTCTATATCTATGGTTCCGTTTCTAAGTAGCGCCCTGCGGATTCCGGAAATCTTTCCGGTAAAGTCCATTGCAGATTTTCCGCAGAACAATTTTGTATTGTGGAATCTAAGGCTGTCTGTATTGAATTCGAAGTTCAGATTGGAGAGGCTGTTGCGCAATGGCAGATATGGGGTGATGACTCTTCCGCTCCTTGCCTTTATAGTGCCGTTTATCTTCCATCGCCTTATAATTGCCCCAAGGGAGTTGTCTACCTTGAAATCTATGATGTTATTGCTGAAATCGCCTTTCTCTCTTCCCCTTCTTCTTTCCATCCGCTTCATAATGTATGGTATAAGCGAATCTCTCTCTATTCGGGGGTATCTCTTCTGGAGCGAGTCCAAAAAGGCTTCGCGCCGCTCTTTTATCTTTTTATTGTCTCTGTTATCAAGAATTGCCTCGATAGAGACCTTTCCGTCCCTTATGCTGGCAAGATTAAATCCCTCTCTGACCCCAAAACTCCCGGCCTCAATCTCACCTTTTAAACGAGGAACAGAGTAATCCTGTCCGTATGGCAGAATGCTGAAATTCATCTGGGCCCTCCTCGCCCTTACTCTAAGGGAGTCCGGACCCTTTATATCCAGCCTCTTTACACTTGTCATTCCGTTAAGCGGGTGAACCTTCTTCTCTCCGGAGGTAATATCGGCCGAGTTGTGGCCTGCAACCCTTAACCCTCCGATTATAACCTCCAGCTCTCTTTTATAATTTATATAGAGGGTATCTATGGCACTGTTTGTGGCAAACATTCTCATACCGCTCTCTATTGTGGAATCCGCCTTGTTATCCACTGCTCCTAATGCAATGGAGGCTCCCGTAATATAGGTGAATATATGCGATTTTGGCAGAGCGAGAATTGCGGTGTCCGACTTTATGACCCCCCTTATCTCCGCATTTCCTATCTTATAGGGATTAAGGTTTGAGAGGGGCGATTCAAGTTTCACCTCGGCATCTATTTCACCTCTGCAGAGAGAACCTTTCTCCTCTATAAAGAGATGACTTAAAGTGTCGAGATTTGCCCACCCCTTAAAATTCAGCGCCACAAAGGGGTCTGCAGAAGCAAGCTTGGAGATTTTTCCGCTAAGAGAAATGTCTGCACTTCTCCCCTTGACCAGCAGACTGTTTATCTCCACCGCTGCCGAATCCCTGTCTGTTGCAGAGTAGTAGGCAGAAATATCGGCCTCCATCTCATTTATCCTCGAGGTCATACCCTTAAATGAGGCACTGCTTTTTGGTACGGTAAACCTTGCCTTTATTGAGGGAAGTTCTCCTGTCCTGAAGTTATAAAAGCCGCTCATTGCCACATCGAGATTAAGAATGGCATCTGTCTTTAGCCTTGCCGCAGCAGGAAATATTTCTTTTGGCAGATAATCAAGGAATTCCGACAGTCTGAACTCTTTTATCCCCCCCTTGAAGCCTCCTTTTGTAAGAATGGTATCGCCCTTCAGCTCCAAATCTCCCTTAAAGCTTAAGGGAAGTCTGGCAACATTCAGTTCCAGCTTCTGAAGATTTATCCTCTTTACCTCTGAACTGTCATCTACCGTAAAGACCCCCTCCACACCAAACGGAATTGAGTTTATGAGTTTGAAATCGTTTATGGAAAGATTTGTCTCTGTAAGTGCGGCTATCTTATATCTGTTATTACTCCTTCTCATCCTTAAGGAGTCTATTGCAAATTTTGCAGAGGTATGTACTCCGTCACTCTGCATCATATCGGCCCTAAAGCCGGGGCTCTCCCCTCCCGCCTTTGGAATTGTTGCAATATGGCTCTTTGCAGAAAGCTTGTCTATAGAGAGGAGGAATTTTGAGAGATAGCCTCCCTCAAGACGGGTGGCCTCCTTTTCTGTAGAAAAGTTTCCCTTAAGGAAGAGACGGTTAAGTTCAACGCTCATAAGCAGCGAGTCCTGCAGGTTGCTGTAGAGAATTTGTCCTCCGTTGTATATGCCAATCCCCTTGATCTTCAAATCAAGGAGGGTTGAATCATCTGTTGTGCCCTCTGCTGCGGCTGTTCCCTTTATAATGTCGTAATTAGCTGTGCCGTCGGGCATTACAAAGGCATAAATACTGGGCTTCTCTAATGCTATACTCTTTATGTTTATTTTGGAGCGGAGCAGGTCGGGAACAGAGAGTGCAACATATATCCTGTTGAATTTAAGCAAGGTATCTGCCTTTACCGGAATCGGCCATTTGGCAGTATCTCTTAATGGAGGCAACACCCCTGATATAACCTCCCCGTTTTTCATTGATAGGGTCAGATAGGGAAAATGTTTAAAGATATGAACGCTTATGGTATCTGATTTTACCTCTGCATTAAGAAATTGAGAGCTGTATTTTTCAACCAGCCCATTAAGGTTTCCGGTGGTTAGAAATATTCCGGTTCCTATAATCAAAAGCAGAAGCGCCACAATTAACGATACTATTATTCCAATTGTCCACTTTAATATTTTTTTATGAAGTGTCATGACCGCTATTTTTTAAGAACAACGGCAAATATATCAAAAATAGTCTTTATACACTTCTTTTTATGACGGACAGACCAATCTGTTTTCCGGCTCTATTGTCTGCTCCAAAGGCTGATTTCACTCTTATGGAACACTCTGTCCGTTTTTTTTATATATTGCGCGGCTTAGAGATTTGTCTGGATGGGAAGGATTATAGAATATACAATTACCATTTTGCTCTTGCTCCTTGTCTCTTTCCATGAGGCAGATGGACAGCAGGTTACCAAAGTAAAGGGAGTCGTTACAGACTCGGAGAGCGGCGAGCCCCTCCCCTTTGCCGTCATCTATTTTAAGGGAACAACGGTAGGGGTTACAACGGATATGGAGGGGCTTTACTATATGGAGACACGGCAGAGTATCTCCGATACCATAAGGGTGGAGCTCCTGGGGTATGATGCGCAGGAGAAGAGAATCAATGCAGGCGGCTATACAGAGACGAATTTTGCATTGCACCCCTCTGTGGAATTTCTGAATGCTGTGGTGGTAAAACCTGACGACAGCCGTACCAAGGCCTTTGTAAGAAGGATATATGAGGCTAAAAAACGGAATGATCCAGCCATGTTGCCCGGTTACAGCTGCAAGACCTATAACAAGATTGAACTTGGAATTACAAATCTCAATACCAAAATGAAGAGCAAGATTCTTCAGAAGAACTTTGGATTTGTCTTCATGTATATGGACACCTCCGTAATTTCCGGCAAACCATATCTGCCGGTAATGATTTCGGAGACCTCCTCACGGCTTTATAGCCGGCGTAATCCCCCGCTTGAGAGAGAGATAATAGAGGCCAGCAGGATTTCGGGAATAGATAATGAGTATTCACTGTCGCAATTTACCGGACAGATGTATGTAAAGGTGGATTTATATGCCAATTATGTGGATTTGTTCGATATAAAGATAGCATCTCCGCTAAATGAACATGGTTTTCTCTATTACAACTACTACCTTGTTGACAGCCTCTATATAGAGGGGAGGAAGAGCTATAAGCTCAGATTCCACCCGAAGTCGCTCTCGGCTCCCGTATTTGATGGCGAACTTCAGATAGATTCGGCGACAATGGCGCCGCGGGAGGCCCATCTTAAATTAATGAAGGGGGTAAATGTAAACTGGATAAGGGATATGGTGGTAGATGTAGATTACCGGCTGATAAATGACTCTACATGGTTTTACAAGGGAGAAAAGCTCTATCTTGACTTTTCAGTGACAATGAATGACTCCTCCAGACTTGTCTCCTTCATAGGGAACAAGACCACAGACTATTCCAATGTGCAGATAGGTGAGCAGATCCCCGAATCTGTCCTCCGTCACTCTACAAATGTTGTTATGAATGAAGAGGTGATTAACAATAGTGAGGAGTTTTGGACAGGGGAACGCCCCTTCGCCCTTAGCAAAAAAGAGCAGAATATTTACCATATGGTAGATTCCATAAAGCGGGTGCCCCTCTTTAATACAATATATAACCTTGTATATACTCTTATAAAGGGGTATTATAAAACAGGGCCGATAGAGATAGGCCCGTATTATAAATTGGCAAGCTTTAATAATCTGGAGGGTTTGAGGCTACAGTTGGGGCTGCGGACTACAAATAAGTTCAGCAAAAAAGTGAGGCTTGCCGCCCATGCCGCCTATGGCACAAAAGATGGGGTCTTTAAGGGGGGAGGCAGTATAGAGTATATGATTAGCCGTCACCCTGTCAGAAAGTTGACGGCAACATACAGGCATGATGTAATGCAGTTAGGCAGCGGAGAAAATGCCTTTTCCGAGGGAAATATATTGGGGTCTCTTCTCTCAAGGGGGAGCGACAGACTTAGTATGGCAGACCGTTTCTCTCTCGGGTATGACCATGAGTGGAAAGAGTGGTTCAATACACGGCTCTATCTGGAGGGGGGGGAGATTCATGGCAACCGGTATGTGCCGCTCCTTTTTACAGACGAGAGTAAGGCCGGTTCCATTAACAGCACCGTATTGGGGCTGGCATTCAGATTCGGGTGGAATGAATCTGTAACGAGGGGGCATTTCGACATTTATCGTCTTATAGGGGATTATCCTGTCGTGAAGCTTGACTTTAGGATGGGGATAAAGGATCTCTTCGGTAGCCGATATGAGTTTTACAGGGGTGAGGTGGGGATAGAGTATAAGCTTGCACTGCCGCCTGTGGGGGTCTCAAGGTTTTCGATAACAGCGGGAAAAATCTGGGGCAGACTGCCATATCCTCTTTTAAAGCTGCATGAGGGAAATGCCACCTACTTTAACAACCCGGGGAGCTTTTCATGTATGAATTTCTATGAGTTTGCATCGGACAGATGGGTAAGCTGGTTTTATGAGCATGATTTCAAGGGTTTTTTCCTTAGCAGGATTCCGCTGCTGAAGCGCCTTAAATGGAGAGAGGTCATCTCCTTCAGAGGGGTTGTGGGAACATTGGAGGATAAAAATAATGGGGGAAAGTCGCATCTTGCCCTGACCGGCTCTACAGATAGGGAGAGAGCGAGGCTTCTCTTCCCTGAGGGGATGAGCGATGTTTCAAAGCCCTATATGGAGGTGGGAGTGGGTATTACAAATATTTTTAAAATCTTCAGGGTAGACAGTTACTGGCGCCTGAACCACCGTTACAACTACTTGGGAGAGAAAAATACCGGCTGGGTAATTAATTTTGGAATTGAACTCCGGTTCTAAGGTATGTTTGTTGCCCTGAGACAATTTATCCATTTATTGTTAAATTTGCAGGAATAACGGTAAAATCAATGAAAATGAAAAAGTATCTTATCCTTTTCCCGCTGTTTTTTATATTTGGCAATACAATCTCTGCACAGGTAAAGACACAGATTGTGGCTCACAGAGGTTATTGGAATACCGGGAGTTCTGCCGAGAACACCATTTCAGCACTGCAGAATGCACATAAGGCAGAGCTATATGGAAGTGAGTTTGATATTAATATGACCTCAGACGGAGTGCTTGTAATCTGCCACGGCCCGGCGGTGGGAACGATTGCCGATGTACAGAAGGCCAGTTTCAGTGAGGTTATGAAGGTAAGACTTGGCAACGGAGAGGGTGTTCCTACATTGGAGGAGTATCTCAAGAGCGGAAAAAGGGGGATGAAGATAAAGAGTGCAGACGGACCGTCAAAAAATGTCAGGGTAAGGTTGGTGGCAGAGGTAAAGCCGGATACTCCGCAACAAGAGGAGGAGGTTGTCACAAAATTAGCGGCTCTTGTAAAGAAGATAAAGCTGCAGGATCAGATAAGCGTCATTTCATTCAGTTATAATGCCTGTCTTCTTGCGGTAAAATATCTGCCGGGGGTCTCTGTCCAATACCTTATGGGAGATAAGACCCCCGAAGAGTTACATGCGGTGGGGATAACAGGGATAGATTATCACCACTCCCTTTTGCTTCTGAATCCCGACTATATAGAGCGGGCGCACAAACTGGGAATGACAGTCAATGTCTGGACTGTAAATGACCGCAATAAAATTGATACTTTTGTAAAGTTAGGGGTGGATTATATTACCACAGATGACCCTATGCTTGCAAAGGAGGTTATGGCAGAGAACGAAAGAGGGAGATAATATTCAATATTACCTCTACACCCTTTTCCATACTCTCTACAGGAACATACTCCAACTTGCCGTGGAAGTTGTGGCCTCCTGCAAAAATATTTGGGCAGGGGAGTCCCATAAATGAGAGTCTGGCTCCGTCTGTTCCGCCCCTTATAGGTTGTACTTTAGCCTTTACGCCGGCCATCTCCATGGCTTTTATCGCCGTTTCAACTATTCCAAAGTGAGGAATAATCTCACTCTTCATATTGTAATATTGATCCTTTATTTCCAGTTCGACTGTGTCGCCGCCATATTTTGAGTTTATAAATCCGGCGCAACGCCTCATTATCTCCTTTTTAAGGTCGAACTTCTCATGGGAGTGGTCGCGGATTATATATTTTATTTCGCACTCCTCCACGGTCCCGCTCATACTCGTGATATGGATAAACCCCTCGTAATTCTCCGTATATTCCGGTCTCTGCTCCACAGGCAGAAGAGAATTAAACTCCATGGCTATAAGAAGTGCGTTTTTCATCTTGTTTTTTGCATAGCCCGGGTGGATATTACATCCTCTTATTGTAACCTTTGCGCCTGCGGCATTAAAGTTCTCATATTCGAGCTCTCCAATCGCCCCGCCATCCATTGTGTAGGCGTAATCTGCACCAAACTTCTTCACATCAAAGAAATCCACTCCGCGCCCTATCTCCTCGTCGGGGGTGAAGCCTATCTTTATCTCTCCATGTTTGAATTCAGGGTGGTTTACAATATACTCGGCGGCGCACATTATCTCTGCAATTCCGGCTTTGTCATCTGCCCCCAGCAGAGTGGTTCCGTCTGTGGTAATGAGGGTCTGTCCCTTATAATCCTGCAGTTCGGGGAACTCCTTTACACTCAGGGTTATCCCCTTCTCCTTATTCAGGAGAATGTCATTCCCGTCGTAATTCTTTATAATATTGGGTTTTATATCTTTCCCGCTCATATCAGCAGAGGTGTCTACATGGGCAATAAAGCCTATTTTGCTGCACTCTTTCTCCATATTGGAGGGGATGGTTGCCATAAGATAGCCGTTTTTGTCCAGCTCCGCAGCTATATTCATCTGCTGCAACTCCTTTTGGAGCAGCCTTAGCAAATCAAACTCCTTTGCGCTGCTGGGAAAGGTAGTGCTCTCGGGATCCGATGTGGTTTCAACGGCTACATATCTCAAAAATTTATCAATTATCTTTTCCATATCTCTAAAATTTTAACATTCCAATGTCATTTTCCATTACTCCCTGCTCTCTTTCATGCAGGCATAAACCAGGTAGGCTATAAGCAGCAGGTACGCAGCCATTCCTATATACTGGGCTCCGACGCTTTCACTCCATGCCCCTGCACTTAAATCCACATCTGCATATTTTATTATTGCGCTTACCACTCCCATTAATGCTCCGCCGGCAATAAAGCCGCTTGCCAGGAGTGTTCCTCTGTCGCCACGCTCCTTATTAACCTTTTCATCTTTGCTACGGCTGCCCACATACCATGCAATGGCACCTCCCATAAGCAGTGGAAGGTTCAGATCTAAAGGGATAAACATTCCGAGTGCAAAGGCAAGGGCCGGAACTTTAAAGGCGTTAAGTATTAGAGCCAACACTGCTCCTATTCCATAAAGCAGCCATGGAGCCTTTCCGCCAGACATTAAAGGTTCAATTACAGCCGCCATAGCATTCGCCTGAGGTGCAACAAGGGCATCTTCTCCGGTAAAGCCATAGGTTTTGTTGAGGATTATCATTACTCCACCCACTGTGGCTGCCGCAACAAGGGTTCCCAGGAATTTCCAGCTCTCCTGCTTTTTAGGGGTGGATCCAATCCAGTAGCCTATCTTCAGGTCTGTTACAAATGCTCCCGAAACAGAGAGTGCGGTGCAGACTACCCCTCCTATTATAAGTGAAGCTGTCATGCCGGCTGTTCCTGTAAGGCCGCAGGCAACCATTATTACAGAAGCCAGAATAAGAGTCATCAAGGTCATGCCGCTAACGGGGTTTGTTCCCACAATTGCAATTGCGTTTGCCGCTACGGTGGTAAAGAGAAAGGCTATTATCCCGACTACAAGCAGTGCAATAATTGCATGGGTCAGGTTGTCTACAACTCCAATATAGAAGAAGAGGAATGTTGCAAGAAAAGCAAGTACAAGCCCTATGACTATCATCTTCATTGAGATGTCTCTCCGGGTTCTGATCTCCTCCTTTTGCCGGTCGCCCTTTTTCCCCTTCAACTCTTTGGATGCAAGAGCGAATGCCGATTTAATTATCCCCGCAGACTTTATAATTCCAATAACGCCCGCCACTGCAATGCCGCCTATGCCGATATGCCTTGCATATGTAGTGAATATCTCCTCTGCGCTCATAGCTCCCACAGTCTGGGTGAGACCTGTTCCCATAAGGTCAAGAACCTCTCCGTTGAAGAGTAGCCCCATTACGGGAATTATGCCAAACCAGACCAGAAACGAGCCGCAGCAGATTATAAAGGCATATTTCAGCCCCACTATATATCCCAATCCCAATACTGCCGCACCAAGATTCATCTTTACAACAAGTTTTGCCTTCTCTGCTATGGCCTCTCCAAATGGCAGCACCCTTGAACTGAAGGTTTCGGCCCACCATCCGAATGTGGAGATGATAAAGTCATAGAGACCTCCTATCAGCCCGCTGAAAAGCAGAAGTCTTGCTTTTCCGCCCCCAGATTCTCCGCTGACCAGTACCTGAGTGGTGGCTGTAGCCTCCGGGAAGGGATATTTTCCATGCATGTCTGAAACAAAATATTTTCTGAATGGAATCAAAAACAGAATTCCCAGGACACCTCCAAGGAGCGAACTCATGAAGACTTTTGTAAAGTCTACCGTAAGTTCGGGATATTTGGCCTGCAATATATAGAGTGCGGGGAGGGTAAATATGGCACCTGCCACAATTGAACCGGAGCAGGCTCCTACAGATTGGATTATTACATTCTCTCCCAACGCATTTTTTCTTTTCAGCGCCCCCGATACTCCCACAGCTATTATTGCAATGGGAATTGCGGCTTCAAAAACCTGCCCTACCTTAAGTCCAAGAAAGGCTGCGGCTGCGGAGAAAATTACGGTCATCAGAAGGCCGAACGATATAGACCAGAAATTGACTTCGGGATATACTTTGCCCGGTGAGAGAATAGGCTCATATTTTTCTCCGGGGTGTAATTCCCTGTTTGCATTTTCAGGTAATGTCTGTTTTTTAATCTCTTCCATAATGTGATTATAGTGAATTAGGTTTAATTTTTATTTTCTGTACCTCCTCTTCGCCTCCGTTTGCCTGAGGCCGGAGAGGGTGCGGCGGTTGCAGTATCCGCCTCTTTAACGGTATGCAAATTTAAAAATTTCAAGCAAAGTGCAAAAATGTTTGCAAAATAAAAAAAAGTGGTTACCTTTGCAGCCCGTTTCGGTAAAAGAGAACGGAAACGGAGGAGTTCATTGAAAGAGTGAGAGAAAGATAAAGAGGTTAAGAAAAGAGAAATAATAG
>X5_European_Hare__coassemble_143_pt1 | contig 44362 bp, 31 predicted proteins | sample X5_European_Hare__metabat2_low_PE_003 | metagenome-assembled genome bin X5_European_Hare | reverse complement strand
TTATTCCGCTGATTATCAGTACTTATTTCTTCAAAATAGCTCTCTCGTCAAGAGAGTCGTCTTTTCGCTAAACACGTTTCACCATAGATTTTTTACATAAACCGCTCACGCTCGGCAGAACAAGCTTGCTTGCTCTGCTCTCACTTAATCGCGGTTTTCCCGCTACAAATCTTTAAGGATAAGGCTGTTCGCTTTGTCCACCGTGCTTGTGTCGACCATTCCCTCGCATACTACAGATGCCCCTGCCGGCTGCGGTGGAAGGACGGAATTTTACCTTGATTTGTTCAAATGCTCTTTCAACATTTTTTCGTATATCTTTGCATCTTCCTCCTGAAAACAGCAGAGTATTATATCTCCATTATATGCCCCGTTACGAATATGTTTGAAAATGGTTTCCAAAGCGATTCCGGCCGCCTTCTCTTTGGGATAATTGTAGGCTCCTGTACTGATACAGGGAAAGGCGACACTGGCCATGTTGTGTTCCTCGGCCAGTTTCAGTGCCGTGTCATAGCAGGATGCGAGCAGCTGCGCCTCTCCATGTTCGCCATCTTTCCATATAGGCCCTACAGTGTGGATTATTTTCTTGCAGGGAAGCCTGTAGGCATCTGTCATTTTGCTGTTGCCTACAGGACATCCGTTTAAAGTACGGCACTCTTTCAGCAATTCTATTCCTGCTGCACGGTGAATGGCTCCGTCTACTCCTCCGCCGCCCGTCAATGAACTGTTGGCGGCATTGACAATGGCATCGACATGCAGACGGGTAATATCATCCAATATGACCTGAATTTGTCTGTGTGTATCTTCCATGAATTTTTCTTTTTCCCAATCAGAGTCGGAACCCTCTATGAAGGTGCGGTAATACCAATCTGAAATGTCCCCGTAATTCCAGAGACTGTTCAGTGGCGGACGCCATTCCGGGGGAATTATAGGATTCAATGTTTTGTCCAATCCGACAGGTTGTGCCATCTTCTCTCTCCATTCTTCCGAAATAGAATAACCGTGGACCGGCTCCGACATCTTCTTCCGCAGGTCGGTCCGGGCGAATGATTCCAATGGTTCTCCGCCAGGGGCGTATGCTTTGATTTTATTCATATCGATTCCCTGTTGCCTTGCCACTCTTACAAAACCGAATGGCAGCTGCAGCAGAACAATCTGTGTAACGCCCATATATGTGCTTACATCATATACAAGAAAACAACAATTCCGGTGAATGATATATTCGCCGGAAGGCACATCAGACAGGTCTATATCAAAACGGTACCTGACAGCGTTTCTGAATTTCTCTGTCTCAATCAGTTGTCTGGCCGCTATAAGGAAACGGAATTTGTGTACGGGGCGTTTCAACAAGGGAGTGGCCTGCAGATCATATCCGCAGCGGATAACGGTCCTGGGTTTATATTGCGTCTCGGTTTGGATGGCAGCATCGGTATCGCGATAGAAAAATTGCAGAGGTTCGAACCCTCCTCCGACCCAACTTCTGAGAGAGGCGGCTACACTATCCGGACTGAAAAGGTAGATGGGGTAGGAATAAACTACCTTCGGCAGATACCTTGCTCCCAATTCCGCTTCGCTTATATAGTTGCCTTTGTGTTTTTCGGGAATCGAAGGCAGTGAACCGCTTCTGTCTATCCACCGTTTGTCGTATATTCGGCGTGTTCCATCCGGATAGAGCAGGTAGGCGGCGGATTTGTCTTCTGCAAACCAACACTCTTTCACCTGGTAGTCGTTCCAGTGGATGGAATAATAGAGAGGGGGAAACAGATATTCTCCCGTATCTTTCAGTATACCCATGTCATACTGTGGATGTCCGTCTTGCAGTATCACCTCATTTCCGTTTTCATCGAGATGTTTCTTGTTCGTAACGGCCAGTCCGTTCTCGAAATGTAGCGGATAATCATATCTCTCATTGATAATCGGTTTTCCGTCAAAGAAGGCGGCCCCGTAGGATGCGTATCCCCAAAGGATGGAGTAGATGCCGTGGCGCAGGACGGGATCCATGCCGTAATACTCGTATTCGTTGACACGGTTCAGCTCTCTATCGACGAATATCCACTTGTTGTCCCATGTATAGGCCGGTGCTATGTCGTTGTGGAATACGCGCACACTCTTGTATCTGTTTTTCGGAGTCTTCAGTTTGCCGGGAGCGAATACGCCTTCATCCGACAGGGTTCCAGTAGTGCCGTCCTCCTTGACCGCCGCATACCCCCATTTGCGATGGGGTTGTATTTCCTTGTAGCAAAAACCGGTTACTTCCTCTCCGTTTTCATTCACCAGCCCCCACCGGCCGTTTTTTTCTGCACGTGCGTTGCCTTGGTAAAACACACCAAGGTGGGTCAGTCCGATAGAGTGGGGGATTACCTCCTTGCAGTTCAGATCGAGCGTTCCGTAGATATTGCCTGAAAGCACCCTGATGTAGCCGTCGTCGTCATAGTCCAATATTTTATCGTACATGCATGCGACGACCGGTTTTCCGTCCTTATCATTCAGGCCGGCCTTGCCTGTTTGGTCATAGACGATGATATACCCGGATTTGTTCATCTCATTCTTCTTCTACTTTGTTCTTCAAGTACCATTTTACCGTAACATTATCTTCGGCAACCAAATCGTCGGGATTAATATCCAAAGAGTTCGGACTGCAAATCTCGGCTTCGGCAGACTCATGAATCATACGCGCCTGCGAATAGATGTGAATTTCATTGAAGGAATAGTTTATCTCCTTTACCGGCCCGAGCCTGCAGTTGGAGGCCTTTGCCATAACAGTGGCTTTCTCCTTGGCATCCTTGACCGCACGTTCGAGCATCTTCAGCTGTGCTGGACGAGGGTCAAGTATCGTATGGCCTATTTCTATTTCCGCCTGTTTGAGGTATCTCCCTATCAGTCTCACTATTTTGCTGAGAAGCTCATTATCCATACCCAGATCGATTTTCACTCTATGGTCCAGTTCGAAACCGATGAACTTGTCACCTATATAATTTCTATACTTATCATATTCTCTTTGCGTCTTCTTGTCTATATCCAGACGGACTGTTTTCGGCAAGCTCTTGTCTGACCCTGTTTCCTCCATGATCTTTGACAGGCTGTCTGTATTGGATTTAGCCTGTATGTATGCCTCTTCGTAGGTTTCGTGGATGCTTTTGAGGGTCAGTTCCAAGCGGGTAACATCGGGTGTTACGTGTATCCCTCCCTTTCCTGTTACGGTAATCAGTTTCTCTTCCATAAGTCTCTTCTGTTTTTGTTGCCAAGATACACAAATTATCGGATGCTTTTACCAAACAAATGTGAGATTTCCATGCAGGGGTTGTCAATCCGGTTTTTCTCAGGGGATTCCCTGTTATTTAGAAGTTCATTTTCACCCTGGCGTCTTTCAGTTTCCACACCTGGGCCGCTATTTCGGTTGTTTTTCCGTCGGAAAAGAGTTCGAGCTGCGTACTGTTCTCTTTCAGCGGAAAGATTCTTGTTGTAAACGCATCTTCGCCGTTAATGAACCCCTCCACCACAGATCCGTCTATAAACAGGCGTATCTCCACAGGCCCGGCCGTATCAATCCGGTACCGGTCTTTGCGAATCTTCAAGGGGATGTATTTACGCAGGGAAGAGTGCGTCTGGTCTACAACAAATTCTTCGTTTTTCACATCATAATAGATTCGGCTGTATTCGCTGTTGTCGGGGTTCTTGCACAATGTAAATCCAAAGTGTCTTGCGTCTCCGGGATAAAATATCGCCCTTACTTCAAACTGATGCTCTCCTGCGCTCAAAACGCGCGGCTTGGCCGCATCCAAAGGCTGACGGGGGAAAACAGTAGGCTCTTCACGCAATTGCTCCATAACCGGATGCGGAGACTGACATAGCTTTCCGTCTTTGAGCCACCACTTTCTCGGCATGCTGTACAGGTGCGCCCATCCCTGTTCATAATTGGCCTTCCCGCCTATTTCATCGGGTATAATGGCTATTGCAACGACATCACAATCGGGAGTTTCGGTAACAGAAGGGGAGAGAAGGCGGTTGATGACCTCCAAATTCCGAGGAACGGGGCTGTCGGGTATGAACTTCTCATCCTTGAAATCTCCCGTCCAATACTGGCAGCGTGCGGGCACGCCTTTATGAGGAGCTCTGTTCACCAGGAGAAGATATTTGCCGCCTATCTTCTTGAATACCGGCATTTCCCAGAAAATGCCTGAACCGTCTGCCTTAGGATTGCCCTCAAACAGCAGATGCACAAAATCCCATCTCTTAAGATCCGCCGATTTATAAAGCAGCAAGGCTCCGTGAGGCGTTTTTACATTATCGATGCCGAACCCGATTATCATATACCAGACATTCCCCTCTTTCCATACATACTGGTCGCGCATGTCGGTACGGGTATATTCTGCGGGTTTTTCGGCAATGACCGGATTACCAGCATATTTCTCCCATTCTATAAGAGAAGTATCTTTCGGAAAGGCGATACCCACTCCCATTTTGTCTCCTCCGGCTGTGTATATCAGCTGTGGAATGCCATCGTCATTTATTACGGCGTGACCAGACCATATTCCATTTTTGTCATACTCGGTATCAGGGGTTAAAGCCGGCTTCTCCTCTCTCCAATGGAGCAAATCAGGGCTGCTGAAATGCCCCCAGTTTATCTGCCCCAGAAAGATTGTAGAGGCGTTCTTCTGATTGAATATATGATATTTTCCATTATAAAAGAATAGACCGTGCGTCTCATTTGTCCAATTGGCGGCAGGCAGCAGATGATAACGGGGGCGGTTGAAGTCATTGGCAAAACGGGTTTGAGGAACAGCCAGAACAGGGGTCTTTTCCAACATCGTGGCAAGATCATCTCCGTGTGCAGAGAGGGTGTCTGAAAAGGGAGCGACGCATATCCTGTCAATCAGGCCGTTTATGGCGGTAACATCGTACAACCATACCCTCTTTTCCCTGAAATCCTTTCCTATACGAATGGTCATCTTCCCATCCTGCAGCTTCCGTGACCATCCCTTTGTTTCCACCCTTTGACCGTTCAGAGAAACATATCCGCCATCCAGGTCAAGAACCACGTATAGCCATTTGAAACGACTGACCTTTCTCTTTAACGGGCGGTAGGCGTAAGAGCCGTTCCGCCCCGTTCCCAACAGCAGCTCGCCAAAACGGTCTACGCATACAGCCAAAGAGTTTCCCGCACCGTCTCCGACTCCGATAAAAGCTGCGGTGTCTGTCGGATAGGATTCCAGAGCAAACCATCCCGAAAGCATTGAAACGTCTCCCTCAACGGTTGCATCCATCCATGTGGAATACCCGTCTGTACGAAGGGCCTTGCCCTCGACTCCGTCAACGAATTCAGGAGTCTTCCTTACAGTGTGCAGATTCAACGACGACCTGCCGTCATTGGATAGCAGAGGATTCTCTCCGTCAAAAGGCCAGAGTGTCTGAGCAAAAGCCGTATCCAAAGTGAACAGTAGGCATCCCAACATAGATAGGACGATGCGCTTCATAATCATTCTTTCTCCCTGGTTTCCTCTGGAAACTTACTTTGTAAGTTCAGCGGGAAGCAGGGGCATGGCGCCTTTTCTGGTGCATACAAAGGCAGACGTGCGCACGGCGCAACTGTGGGCCTCGCCTACAGATCTTCCTTTGAGTATATTGGCGATGAATGCGGCTGTAAAGGAATCCCCGGCCCCGACCGTATCTGCAACATCGACTTTCGGAGTGGGCTGGAATGATACATGACCCGGCGTGAATACATAGCTTCCGTTGATGCCGCATGTGAGAATGAGCATCTTAAGATCATACTTTCCAAGGAGAATCCAGCATTTATCCTGAAGATCAATGCCCGGATATCCGAACATGCGGCTTACCGTAACAAGCTCTTCATCGTTTATCTTCAGAATATTACAGCGCTCCATTGAATCGCAGAGAATATCTTTGTTATAAAATCCCTGCCGCAGGTTCACGTCAAAGACAATAAGCGGGTCATCGTTGTGAGACATGATGTCAAGAAAACGTGTGATGGTATTTCGGGAGACCACGTTTCTTTGGGCCAATGAGCCGAAGCATACGGTCTTTGTCTTTTTTGCCAGAGCTTCGAGATTATCAGTATATGGAATATTATCCCATGCGACGTTTTCCTTGATTTCATATTGTGGAATACCATCCTGATCCAACACCACCTGTACGGTTCCCGTAGGATAGGGAACCTGCTCAATAAGATGGTCCAACCCCTTTGATGTCAGATTTTCTATGATTTCCTTTCCCAGCACATCGTTGCCGATTGCACTTACCACACAACTGTGAAGGCCGAATTGTGAAACATGATATGCGAAATTGGCAGGCGCACCACCGATTTTTTTTCCTTCAGGGAGAATGTCCCACAGAACTTCTCCCATTCCAACAACAATATCTTTCATGATTTATTGAATGTTTTATTTGATTGCCTTGATTTTAAGAGTATAAAAAAGTAAATACAGTACTCCGATAGTCATTACCGCCACCGCACCTGCCTGACCGAAGACATCGCTGGAATAACCCATTGCAAGGGGGAATATTGTGCCGCCGAAAAGGCCCATAATCATAAGACCCGACACCTCATTTTTCTCATTCGGAGAGGAGAGCAGCGCCTGCGAGAAGATTATCGGGAAAATATTGGAATTGCCGAACCCGATAAGGCCGAGCCCTATATAGATTGCAGTTAGCGAGTCGCAGACAAAGAGCATTACCATAGCTGCAAGCATCATTACCACACTTATGGCAAAAAAGGTTCTTGATGAGAGGAAACGCAGAATGAACGCTCCGAGAAAACAGCCGACAGTACGGAAGATAAAATAGATGCTTGTGGCATATCCGGCCTCTTCCAAAGGCAGATGCAGCCTTTCTATTATAATCTTGGGTGCTGTGGTATTGGTTCCCACATCAATGCCGACATGACACATAATTCCTATAAAGCAGAGAAGAATGAACGGACGGCCAAGCAGTTTCAGGCAATCAAGTATGCCTGAAGCATTGTTGTAACGTTCCTCCTCAATCGGAGTCGCCGCAAGTGCGGAAACCGAGAGGATACATATAATGGCATAAATCACAAACAGTGCACGCCAGCCAAGACCGAATGTCGTGAAGCAGGTTGTGGCGCCCCATGCCGCAAGAATCGGAGCAAGAAACGATGCAATGGCCTTTACGAATTGACCGAATGTGAGGGTCGAGGCAAGCTTGTCGCCACTTATGAGATTGGTTATAAGAGGATTCAAGGAGGTCTGCATTACTGCATTGCCTATTCCGAGCAGAGAGAAGGCTGCCAGCATTGTCACATAGTTGTCGCCCATTATAGGTATTATGAGTGAAACCATGGTAATTGCCAGACTTACAAGTACTGTCTTCTTCCGCCCTATTCTGTTCATCAGCATACCTGTCGGCACCGAGAAGATAAGAAACCAGAAGAAAACGAGAGAAGGGAAAAGATTTGCCTGCGAATCGCTCAGGCTCAGATCCTTTTGAACATAATTGGATGCCGTGCCCACGAGATCTACGAATCCCATGACAAAGAAGCACAGCATTACCGGAATTATCTGTATAAGAAAGGACTTACGGTTGGTTGTTATTGTCTGTTTCATAATTGATATTATTTAGTCGTTAAAGAATATATTTTCAGGCTCTCTATCTCCGCATTGCCTCCAATCGATGAAAAAGATATCGTGTCGTATGGTTCAGAGGGAAAGACAAGATTGGTCATGACACAGCGTCCGTCATTCCCGAAACACTCGAAGCTCGATTTGTCAATGAAAATCCTCAGAGACAATCTGCCCTCCTTTTCAAATGTAGGGGCGGATGTAACGGTATTGAATTTTCCGCTGAAATCGGACAGACCGCTCTTCCGTCTGTCAAATGAGAGTGTATGTCTGGTGCTGTTATAGATCATCTCTACCTTCTCTCCCGCCTTGTTGGAGAAGTCGATTACAAAAGAGTTGCAGGATTGAGCATTGATTTGTACAAGAATTTCGCAAATACCGTCGTTATCTTCGGGAAGTGAAAAATGTCTCTCTGTACTTCTTGTCGATATACCGGATTTGTCTACCGTAAGTCTGTCTCTCAATGCAAGAAGTTCCGGAGAAGGATTGTTTGAAGCGTATATCTGCCCGTCGTCGGCACGGAACAGGGATATTTCGCGCGGCAGGGTATTGGCACTCCGGTACTGCATGGTAGGCACCTCAGCCGCATACTGCCAGTTGCTCATCCACCCTATGGCGGTACGGCGATTGCCGGGAGCTCCGCTCCAGCTCACAAGAGCATAGTTGTCTTTGCCATAGTCCAGCCATTTTGTGGTTATCTTGCCTGATGCATCGGTATCGGCTGTAAATGTATGTCCGTCCCAGTCACCAATGAAATATTGTACTGCCGAACCTCCGAACGGGCCGCCGGGGTTAATGTTGCAGATTAGCATCCATTTTGTCTCATCTGTACCGTCAACCGTCAGTCTGAAGAGATCGGGGCACTCCCATACGCCGTTCTGTGCCCCCTTTCCCCTGCCGAAGGCACTTTGCAAAGTCCAACTCTTCAAATCAGATGATGTAAAGAAGAGCATTTCGTGTTCCAGGGCGTTGGCCAGGACGAGATTCCACTCTTTTGTCTCATCATTCCAGAAGAAATTGGGATCGCGCGCCTCGCTTTCAAGAGTGAGCACGGGATTGCCGTGATATTTGGCAAATGTGGCTCCATTATCCCTGCTGACCGCCAGGCTCTGCATCTGGTTTATACCGGCCGATGTGTAGAGCGCAATGACCGCATTCTCTCCATAACCTGCAATATCGGAACTGTCGACAACACAGCTTCCGCTGAATATTGTTCCAAGACCGTCGGGGCGGATTGCAACAGGCTCGTGTTTCCAGTTTATCAGGTCTGTCGATGTAGAATGCCCCCATGTCATATTCTGCCATTTTGATCCGTATGGATTATGCTGGTAATAAAGATGCCACACCCCGTCTTTATAGAACATGCCGTTAGGGTCGTTCATCCATCCGTAAAGGGGCGTGTGGTGGTAGGCTGGGCGATATTTCAGCTCCCTGTCGGTGGAATCAGACGAATCGGAAAGGCTTATACTGCTCCAGCACACATCCTCCCTTGCATCGCGCACGGAGCCCCGTCCCTGATGTGTCGAAATATCCAGAATCACCTCATGTCCCTTGTAGGGGGTAATATCGAGCGGTACCGTGTAATCCGCCTTGGAACTGGCAAGCCTTACATATATTGTCTCTTCCAGTTTTCCGTCGACGACTATGTTGATTCTTGCGTCATCGTTGGTTTCCTGCACAGGCAGGATGACATACTTGCCGGATCCCTTTATGCGTACCAGTGTGTTATCGGCTCCAAGATGTTCGACTTTTATTCCATCCTGCGCCGGTTGGGGGTTCATGGCCGGCAGAGAAGTTGCCAGGAACATCCCCGCCATTGTAATTGCCGCAATAAGTTCTCTTCTGAATCTATTCATGATATTAAATTTAGTCTTGAATTCGGTTTCACCTATTGCAAATCTAATGTATAAAGTATGGTAACGCTATAAAAAATCGTGCATATAGTATCAAATATATTTTATGAGAAAAAAATGATATCTTATGCACGGTTCTTCATATTATTATGATTATCTTTATTGCTGTAAATTAATTGGCATAAAACACACTATTGGTTATATTATGAGGTTTATTCATAGGAGAGGGCTTTTCATTACATCTTTTGTCTTTCTGTTGTCTGTAATGTGCGGCTGCACCCAAAGTAAAATCTACAGGATAGGGGTTTCACAATGCAGCCTGGATGACTGGCGTATGAAAATGAACAGAGAAATAGAGAACGAAATAATGTTTCATGAAGATGCCATGGTTGAGATAAGATCGGCCGATGACAATAATGAGAAACAGATCAGTGATATCAGGTATTTTGCCGACAATGGATTCGACATCATAATAGTGGCGCCCAACGAGGCCGCTGCACTCACCCCTGCAATTAAGGAGATTTATGAAAGGGGTATTCCCGTAATCATTTTCGACAGATACATTATAGGTGACTGCTATACCGCAAGAATCGGGGTCGATAACGAAGGGCTTGGATTATCGGCGGCCAGATACGCTCTCCATTTGAAAGGGAAAGGGGCAAAAGCCATTGAAATTTACGGACTTCCCGGTTCATCTCCGGCAGATGGCCGTCATAAGGGATTTTCCGAAGAGTTCATCTCCGGAGGAGGCAACCTTGTCGCAACCGTAAACGGGAACTGGAATAAGGAGGATGCAATCCCTGCAATTGATTCGCTGCTTCGCATTCATTCCGACATAGACCTTATCTACGCACACAATGACCGTATGGCAATAGGCGCTTCGGAAACGGCAAAAAAACTCGGACGCAACGAAATTAAAATCATTGGAATTGACGCTGCTCCACATATAGGAATACAGGCCGTGGCAGACGGGGTCATTGATGCGACTTTCCTTTATCCGACTGAAGGCTACCGTCTTATCCGCACCGCACTGCAGATTTTAAAGAATGAACCATACGAGCGTGAGACAGTGTTGCCGGTATCTTCGGCCGTTGACCGCACAAATGCAGACATACTCCTGCTTATGAACGAGACCATGGAGGAGGAGACAGGAAAAATGAGGCTTATAAAATCCCAGATTGATGATTATTGGGTGAAACATACTACACAGACCACTCTGTTTTATGCCTGTATAGCGATTATCATTCTCATGGCGGGGGTGATATTTCTTGTCCTGCGGGAATATTGGCAACATAGAAAATATCAAAAGGAGCTTCTTAGGCAAAATGAAGTCCTTGAAGAACAGAAGAATGTACAGCAACAGCTGAACGAGCGGCTTAAGGAGGCCCTGCAGTCAAAACTCGCATTTTTCACCAATGTGTCTCATGACCTGCGGACTCCGCTGACCCTGATAGCCGAACCTGTATCACAGTTGGCCGAAGCCCCGAATATTACATCGAGGCAACAGACGCTCGTACGTCTTGCAGACAAAAATTTAAGAATATTACGACGGCTCATAGATCAGATTCTCGATTTCAGAAAATACGAAAACAACAGACTGCAGCTGAATCTGTCTGAAATAGATCTTGGAAAGGCCATTGAAGATTGGGCCGGCTCATTCTATGAACTTGCCCGCAAGCGTAGCCTTAAACTGACTGTAAGTCCAATGCCAGGCTATGTTTATACAACCGTCGCCGTGGATGCTGAAAAAATCGAGCGTATTTTTTTTAATCTCATTTCCAACGCCTTCAAATATACTCCCGATGGGGGAGGGGTTAATGTAAGCTATGGTGTGGACCCGGAGGGTATGTTCACAATAAGCGTTGCCGATACGGGCAAGGGGATAAGCGAACGCGATATCGGCAATATTTTTGACCGGTTCTATCAGGTTGAACATATTCATCCGAACGGATCCGGTATAGGGCTGTCACTATGCAAGGCATTTGCTGAATTGCATGGAGGCTCAATCAAGGTCGAGAGTACGCTGAAAAAGGGTTCTGTATTTGTCGTACACCTCCCTGTCAGACATATAGGAGAGCAGATTGAAGAGGTTCACAAACTAATCAGGAGCCAGGATGTGGAGGCAGAGCTGGGAACTGTAGAGGCTGAAGTTACAATAGATGAAAACAAACCCGTTGTTCTTGTGATTGACGACAATAAGGATATCCAGGTACTCATAACCGAACTTATGCGTGATACCTATAATATTATTGCTGCATCCAATGGCAGCGAAGGAGTAAGAAAGGCGGTACGTTATGTTCCCGACCTGATTATATGTGATGTAATGATGCCCGTTATGGATGGGCTTGAGTGTTGCCGGAAATTAAAGGATGAGGTTATCACATCCCACATACCTGTTCTGATGCTTACGGCCTGCTCTATGGAGGCGCAGCGCATACAGGGCTATGACAGTGGTGCCGATGGCTATCTGTCAAAACCGTTCGGATCTGAGGTGCTGCTGTCGAGATGCAAGTCGCTTATTGAAAACAGAAAGCGTATAAAGGAGCTTTGGCTTAAGGATGCCAAAGGTGAAGCCGGGCCTGCGAAACATGCTGAAACGATAAAAAATGCAAATGACATTGACAATGATTTCTATAACCGTTTCCTTGATATTTTCAAGGAGACAATGGGGAACTCGGAGCTGGGAATTGATGATATAGCCTCACGTATGGGCCTTGAACGGACACAGTTCTACAGAAAGATAAAATCCCTCACCAACTTTGCGCCCGTTGAGCTTATGAGGAAACTAAGACTCAAATACGGCAGATATCTTATAAAGACAACAGACAAGAACATGAGCGAAATAGCCTACGAAATAGGCTTCTCTTCCCCGGCCTACTTCACCCGCTGTTATCGCGAGTCGTATGGAGAAACTCCTACCGAAACGAAAAACAGACTTTACGCGTAAGACTGAAGATTAGGACAGTATGAAAGCGGCGCATCTTGGATGTGCCGTTTTTTTATGTTAAAAATGTTGCATATCATATCAATAATCGCATGATGTATGATTTTTAATACTCCTTGCAAGATTATTAATATAGTTTGCCTTATCAACTGCCGAAATTTGTCTAAACGTTTTTTTAAAGGTTTCGCACAATTTCAGTTTGAGATTTTAATTAAAAAGGTCAAAACAAATGAAAAAATTAATTCTTAGTTCGCTATTGCTGTTTGTTGCGGCAATAACATCATTGGGGCAGAACGTCACTGTGCATGGGACTGTCGTTTCCGCCACTGACAACGAGCCTCTGCCAGGGGCTTCAATACTGCCGGCGGATAAATCTACAGTCGTCTTCACAGACCTGGACGGTAATTTTACCATTGAAGTGCCGGCCGGCACTTCAATAATCGTTTCCTGCATGGGTTTCAAGGATATGACATTGACTGCCGAGCCACAGATGAACATCGCACTTGAAGAGGATATCAACCTTCTCGATGAAGTGGTGGTTGTGGGTTACTCTACAGAGAAGAAGGCAGATCAGACCGGTTCGGTATCTGTAATAAAGATGAAAGAGGTGGCCGATGTTCCTACGGGTAATGTCATCCAATCCCTTCAGGGTCGTGTGGCAGGTATGAATATTACCACAGACGGTACTCCCGGAGGTTTGAGCACACTTACCTCTATTAGGGGCGCTTCATCGTTCCGCAGTGATGCGAACGGCCCGCTCTATGTTATAGACGGGGTCATGACACGTGAAAATCCCGGAACGATTCTTAACAGTAACGATGTTGAATCCATACAGGTTCTCAAAGACGCCGCTTCTGCATCCATATATGGTGCGCAGGCAGCCAACGGTGTTATTATCATAACCACCAAAAGGGCGAAGAAGGGAGAGTGCAGGGTAACTTTCGATGCCACCCTTACGATGCAGACCTATCAGAGCGGTCTTGACATGATGAATGCAGACCAATGGGGAGAGACATACTGGTCTGCCTATAAATATACCTACGGTACAACACCTGCATCGTCGGAACTGTATGGCAACGGAGCCACTCCACAGCTCCAGCCTTACACAAATCTGAACGGAGTGGTGGTTAATCCCCAATCTACAGACTGGGAGGATGAGATTCACCGTACGGCTCTTATGCAGACCTACAGCATAGGCTTGTCGAAAGGAGATGAAAACGGCTCAACGTCGCTTTCTGTCGGTTATCTCGACCATGACGGTATTATAAAGGGCACCGACTTCCAGAAGGCCAATACCCGTTTCAGCTCTGACTATGGATTTATAAATAACAGGCTTAAAGTGGGCGGTAACCTCACGCTTAACTGGTGGCGCCAGCATAATGCACCGGGTGGCATTGAGGAGGACGCCATAAAGATGCATCCGGCACGCACGGTCTATGACTCTGAAGGCAACTACAACGACCAGGTGGCATTCGGGCTCAACGACACACCTAACCTTGTAAGGAAGATAAAGGAAGAGGCGGCAAACAAACATGAATACTGGAGAGTGTTCGGTAACGCTTATCTCTCTGTTGAACCAATCAAGAATCTTATTGTTAAGACAAACTTTGGAGTCAACTACCATAACGGTGCAGACAAGAACTTCACTCCTGCAAACCTGCGTGACCAGACGAATAAGCTGTATCAATATTCAAGCAAGACCGTTGACTGGGTGTGGACAAATACGGCTCAATATAATATAGATCTCGGCAAGAACTCAATCATGGCTCTTTTGGGCGTCGAGGCAAAACATAACCATTTTGAAGATATGTTCGGAGAGGGGAAAGGACTTCATCTAGAGGACTCCAACTATCTCTACCTTGGAAATGTTACAAGTAATAAAAATACGGGCTCCGGGGCTTCGAATTACTCTATGTTCTCATTCTTCGGAAAGATCAACTACTCTTGGAGCAGTAGATATCTTGTATCGTTTACCATTCGTCGCGATGCCTCATCACGTCTTTCAGATGTTCACAACTATGACTGGTTCCCGTCTGTATCTGTAGGCTGGCGCATTTCCGAGGAGAAATTCATGGAGGGTACCCGCGATTGGCTTGATGATTTGAAAATACGCGGCGCATACGGTGTGAACGGTAATGACCTTATTGCCAACGACGCCTTCTATGCCAAATATTCAATGGATCTCGACCGTGCGGCATACGCGCTCGGAGGAGGCAATACTCTCTCGCCAGGTGTGCTCCGTTCCCGTTCTACCAATCCCGACCTTACCTGGGAGAAGACATATCAGACCAATGTGGGTTTTGATGCGACTCTTTTGAACAGCCGTCTTCTCTTTACGTTTGATTATTTCTACAAGAAGACCAATGACATGCTCGTTGACAAGCCCTATATCGGAACGATAGGTGAGGGGGGCTATTGCTGGTATAACGGCGGTTCCATGGTCAACAAGGGGGTGGAAATCACGGCAGAATGGCGTCAGACTCTTTCAGATGATCTCTCTTATAATATCGGGCTGAATGTTTCCGCCATCAAAAACGAGGTTACAGATCTCATGGAGGACATTTACTACACATGGGGCGGTGGAAACGGTATCGACAAGACCATTGTAGGCAACTCTCTCGGCTCGTGGCTGGTCTACAAGACAGACGGAATATTCCGCACACAGGAAGAGGTAGATGCCTATAATAAAACATACCAGGTGGAATTCGGCCATCCGGGTATCGGTCGTATAAGATATGTGGATGCAAATGGAGACGGCAGGATAAATGACCGTGACCGCGAGTGGGTAGGCTCAGATCTTCCAAAAGCGCAGTTTGGTCTCAATCTGGGGCTTACCTGGAAGGGTTTTGATCTGAACCTCTTCTTCAACAGCATTATCCGCGATGCATGGAACAATTCAAAATTCTATACAGATTTCTTCCCTCTTTGGACAGGCAACCACGGAACCCGCCTTCTTGATGCGGCCAGAGCATACGAAGATTATCTTAAGACAGGTTACTATGCTTCGAATGTGCCTGCGCCATCTATCGATAATCCGAACAATGAGGATGATGGTTCACAATATTATATTGAAGACGGATCATTCATACGTCTTAAAACGCTGACATTGGGGTATACGCTTCCAAAAAAGGTTCAGGAGAAACTTTCACTTAAAAACGCAAGGATATATTTTCAGGCTCAGAACCTCTTCACCATTACCGGTTATAGCGGTGCCGATCCTGAGGGGCTCGGATATCCATACGCCCTTCCACGCCAGTGTACATTAGGTATCCAGTTTGGTTTTTAATATATAAATCGTAATTACAAATGAAATTAAGAGATATAATAACAATTACATTCGCCGCAATCAGCATAAGTTCGTGCAGCGATTTTCTCCGCAACGAGCCGCAAGGACCCCTTTCGGAGGCTAATATAAACGACCCTAATGCCGTCGATTTACTTGTTTCGGGCGCATATGCAACATTCGGTTGCCGTTACAACGACTCCAATGACCCGCATTTCTATTCCGTAACGAACTGGGCTCACGGAGAAGTCCGTGCCGACAACGCTTACAAAGGCGGTGGAAGTGAAACGGATGTCTGGGAATTCCACGATATGGAAACAGCCAGGCTACAGCCTAATAACGGACTGCTTGACGGCAAGTGGTTCAATGTTTATTGCGGCATATCACGCTGCAACTCCGCACTTCGCGCAATGCGTAAGGTTGATGAAAGTGTCAATAAAGATATCAAGACCAGGATTGCCGAGGTAAGTGTAATCCGTGCATTCTGGTATTTCGATCTTGTGCGGCAGTTCAACAGAATACCTTATATAGATATTGACCTGCCGGAGTGGGAATATGTGAATGTACGCAACGATGAATTTACACGCGAGCAGCATCTTGAAAGAATCGCCGGCGAACTTATGGCGGCTGCTGAGGATCTGCCCGACCAACAGGAAGAGATAGGCCGTATAAACCGCCGCGCAGCACTTGCATTGGCGGCAAAAGTGAAACTTTACCAGGCATACGAGGAGGATCCCAATACAAATGCTGTCGTAAACATTAACAAGCAACTGCTTCAGGAGGTGGTATCGATTATAGACCAGATCAGCGGATACGATCTTCTTGCCGATTTCCAGCAGCTCGACATGCTTGAATATGAGAATGGCCCGGAATCCGTGCTTGCAATACAGTTTTCTAAAAATGACGGTTCGGGCGATGTAGGCCGTGTCAACTGGGGCATTCTTCTCAATTCAATGACCGGTCCTGGGTGTCCGTGGCAGGGAGACGGCTTCTTCCTTCCATCTCAGGATCTTATCAATGCCTATCAGACAGATGAAAACGGACTTCCGATATTTGACTATCAGAGCCGTCCGGATTATGGAGTGGTAAAGTTTGACGCAGATGGAAAATATAGGCTCGACAATATTGAAGGTAATGTGGATCCGCGGCTTGATTTTGTTACAGGTCGTCCGACCATAACTTATAAGACATATAAGGGAAGTCCTTGCGGGCTTTGGGTACGTAATTCCGATGTATACGGTTACAACAACACCAAACGTTTCTGGCTGTCGCCTGAATCTCCGGATGCACAGAAGGGGTGGCCGTGGGGGCAATCGGCTCTTAACTGGCAGCTTATCAGATATGCAGACCTTCTTCTTTACAAGGCCGAAGCCCTCATAGAAATTGGCGGGGCCGGGCTTGAAGAGGCAAGAAATCTTATAAACCGTGTCCGTTCGCGTGCCATGAACAGTGAATATGTCAAAGACTTCAATGATCCTTCCAAGAATGCGGCCAATTACAAAATAGGACTCTATCCTGCAGCCGGATGGACTCAGGAGTATGCGCGCAAGGCTCTGCGTACCGAAATGCGTCTCGAAAAGGCAATGGAGGGAGAACGTTTCTATGACCTTGTACGCTGGGGTATAGCAAAAGAGACCATGAATAATTATTTTGCCGCAGAAAAAGACAACCGTATATACTATCAGGACGCCTCTTTTGAAACAGGTGAGGAATACTTTGCGGTTCCGACTGCACAGTATAATTTCTCTGGAGGAATCTATGTTCAGAATCCCGGTTATCCTCAATTCTGATACCGGTTCCTGAGATCATACTTTTAAAAGAGTTTAAGGGAGAATCTGACGGCCCGGTGCCGGAAGGTTCTCCCTCTTTTTATCGGTCGGCTCTCGGGGAAGCAGGTCTTGATATTGGGCGGGCGCGCACAGCCTTATCATGAAAAATCTGTAGCCTGAAAACCGCAATTAAGTGAGAGCAGAGCAAGCAAGACCGCAATGCTGATATTCAAATAGATAAGACCTGATTTGGTGATCCGGTTGGGATTCGAACCCAAGACCCACAGCTTAGAAGGCTGTTGCTCTATCCAGCTGAGCTACCGGACCGGCCATGCTTTTGTTTAAAGCGGATGCAAATATAGCGATTAATTGTAAAACTAAAAATTATTTATAATACCCTTATTATTCTTATTCCAATATTTGAGTTGAATGAATTTACATACTCCTGTAGCGTGCGTGGCTCAATCCAGACCTTCATGGCATCCATTGAGGCGTGTATGAAGGTGAGCTTTCCGTCAAGAGAGACAATTATTCCCACATGGCCCAAATCCAGCCCTTTGGCAGAGGTGCAGAACCCGACTATGTCTCCTGCCTTAATCCTGTCTGCATATCTCTCTATATCTGCTTTGGGAATATACCAGTAATCCTGCTCGTTGAGACGCCGCTCCATATCTGAAATCTTTTCAAGCTCCTCCTTAGGGGCATCGGCCAGCTGTCTGTAACGATTTGCATGTTCGCTCATAAATGAAAAACGCTGGTCGAGCGGAGTGTCGGCTATCTCCCTGCTCACCTCTTTTACAAGGCCGTTCTTCTCTGCCTGTTGAATCCACTCGCTTGTATAGTGAATCCTGCTTGCATAGCCGTCTACTTTACCGTTGCGGTATCTGAGTCTCTTTACATTCTCGCAAAACGCGTTATAGCTTGTATCGCTGCTCCGGGCGGTGAGTGCAAGTGCAAGACATGACTCCACGTACAAAATGCAATCTGTCTCTTCCAGTTTGACTACAAGCCGCTCCGGCTCAACTTCCAGTGTGCCGGCAACATACTTTGTGCCTTGCCTTAAAAGAGCGGCCTTTAGCATTATCTCAACGACAGGTCGCTCCTTTATCTTTACAAGTTCGGTAATTATACGTTTATACTCGGCTCTTTCCTCTGCCGAAGCCTCAGTGGTGAAAAGCGCTCCGTTTAGAAGTGCCAGCAGTACTGCGGTGAATTTTATAAGTCGTTTCATGTCCAGTTTTTTAATGAATTTTTTCAACACGCTTACGGCATACTTCCAGAAGTACGACCAATGCCATTCCGGCAAGGGCAAAGATAATGGCTCCGCCAAGTTCTGAAGGAATTCCGTTCAATGTCTCAAATCGGCCGGGCAATACGGGCCTGTCTACTGTAAGGGCCGCATTTGCGGCATCTGCCGCAACAATCGTCTTCCAGGGCCATACCTTAATGAGCGAACCAATCATAAAGCCCGAAAGAGCGGCAATCGTAACCATATAGAATTTTTTGAGAAGCCAGCCCAGAAAGTGGGAGAAGAGCAGAATCCCTATTACGGCTCCGCATGCGAATGTGGCCAGAACGGGAATGTCGAGGGTTGTTACCGCCGTCATTATAAAGGCATATTTTCCCATGAGAAGTAAAATGAAGCTTCCCGAAATTCCCGGCAAAATCATTGCGTTAATGGCAATTGCCCCGGAAAGAAAGACAAACAGAAAGGTCTCCGGCGTACTGCTGGGAGAGATAAGGCAGATACAGGCGGCAGCCGCTGTTCCAATGAGCAAAAAGAGGATATTTGTAAAATTCCACCTGTCAATCTCCCTGAGAATCATAAATGACGAAAGAAGGATAAGCCCGAAAAAAAAACTCCACAATTCAATAGGGTGGTGTGCAAGCAGATACTCCATAAGCCTTGCAAGTGTAAAGATACTCACAAGAATGCCAAGGATAAGCGAAAAGAAAAATTTTGCATTGATTGCCCTTAGAAAGAGGATGACTTCCCCTTTAAGCAGAAGTTTGAAATTGAGTGTAATGGCTTTTATCGACTCTATCAATGTCAGGTAGATTCCCATTAGAAAGGCCACGGTCCCGCCGCTGACCCCCGGAATGACATCGGCCGCCCCCATACATGCCCCCTTAAAGGCAATCACCATGTATTTAAAGATATTTCCCATAAGATTTTTATTGCGTATTGTTATCAGTTATTTTGCCTGCAGATAAAAGTAATTTTATAAACGGCTTATTATCTTTTAGTTCTGGATACAGATTACATAACATATAGAGCCACGACGGGTCTGTCTTTATTATTTCCCTTATTCTTGAGATAAATATGGCGGTCTCCCCCTTCAAATAGCTTTCGATTGTAAACAGACAGAGCATTCCAAATTCAGCCTCGTTGCATTGCGGGTTAAATTCCAGTGCCTTGGAAAAGTTATGGCGTGCCGTCTCAAAATTCTTCAGCCCCATCTGCGCCTCAGCTACCCCGACGAATGCCAGAGGATTTTCAGGCTCCAGCAGGGCAAACTCCTCAAAATAGCGTAGTGCCTCATTATATTTGAAAAGGTTGAGATAGACAATTGCAAGATTATGCATTGCCATTGTATTCGCATTGTCAAGCGCAATGGAGTATTCAAAGGCATCTATTGCCTTTTGGTGAAAATTCTGCTTTGCATAGAGTGTTCCCAAATCGAACCAGATGATATCGTCAAAGGGAAAAGCATCCAGGTACTTCCTGTAATACTCTTCTGCCGAGGTAAAATCCCCGAGCGCATCGTAACAAAAGGCCATGTCTGACCAGACTTCGTCACCAATGGCATTACGCTCCAGCAAAAAGTTATAATACTTAAGGGCCAGGCGGTAATTCTTTACATTTATACAGTCGGAGGCAAGCATGGCAATGGTCTCTGCATATCCAGTCACTTCGCCGGACTCCGCAAAGGAGATGAAACACTCATCTGCCTTTCCAAACTCCCCTTCGCAGACATATACCCTTGCATAAAGCAGAGAAACAATAGGTCTCTCCAGACATGGGCTTTCGTCAAGCAATTGTAGAGCCTTCTGCATCTCTCCTCTCTTTATAAGGGCATCTATATACCTCTCGTTTATCTCCGAAGAGTAGCCATACTGCTCAAAAGCCGCTTCGCAGGCCATGGTGAGGTTTTCCCCCTCCATACTTTCGTCGTAATAATCTATTATCTCCAGAAAATCTTCCTGTGACAGCCCCAGCGAGGCAACGCTCCCCCTCTCCAATGCAGATTCATAACTCTCCAGCAGAATGAAAAACTCCTTATTCCTCATCCTCTCCTCCTTTTTCAGGCTTCCTCTTTTCGGGAACAGGGTCTGTTGCAGGGGCAAGGTTTTTCAGATAAAAGCAAAGTTTCTCTGCAAATTCGAACTTGTCTAAAAGACCCCCTCCGGGAGCGGAGATTACCAGATCATATTTTATATCGCGCTCTTCCCGCATTGCAACGGTAAAATTGCTCTCAAGGGTTGCGGAAAGGTACTTTGCCGCAAAATCCTCCCCTTCATTGAAATTAATGAGCAAATCATGGCTCTTTTTTGCCAGATCTGCCTTGAACCGTTGCTTTGGAATACCCGACAGTGTAAGAGCCTTGCGGCCATATAGGGTGATATCATATTCTGCATTCCGGCGGGCAGACTCTTCAAGTTTTCTCTTTTTTACATGAACAAGAGCGGAAAAATCCAGCCCCTGCTCTGCAAATAGGAGACAACACCTGTAGAGAAGCTCTATATCTTCCTCCCTCTCGATGGTAAAAAGAAAAATTATTGATTTGAGATTGTCATAGACAGGGTATATTCTCCTCTCATTCTGCCTTGCGTCCCTTCTGAGTCTCTTCCTGCCGAATATATTCGATATGCCAAGCATCAGCAATCTCCCGTGTTGTTCCTTATAGCGCAAAGGTAATTATTTTTCCTATATTTGCACGTTATTAATCATGCCATGACAAAAGGCTCTATAAAGAAGATTACGCTATACGATTATCTGAAAAGAAGTCTGGAGAAATTCCCCGAAAATAAATCCTATTCTTTCATAGATGGCCGGGGTTATACCTATAGAGAATTCGGCAACAAGATAGAATCCCTTAAACAACTTTTAAGAAAATATGCAATAAGGCAGGGCGACAGGGTAGCCATCCTTGGGTCAAGCATGCCCAACTGGCCAGTTACCTATATGGCGGCCGCCACCTCGGGAAGAATAGCAGTACCCATATTGCCCGACTTTACCGCTTTTGAAATCTCAAATATCCTTACCCATTCAGAAGCGAAGGCGATTGTCGTCTCAAGAAGACTGCTTTATAAACTGTCGGAGTCTATAAGGAGCAGACTGAAATTGATAATTCTGTTGGATACCTTTGAGATAATCAAGGGGGAGGAGAGTGATGCCGCAGCTGTTGTGGAGCCGTGCAACGAACCGCTCCCCACAACTGAAGATATTGCCTCTATAATCTATACTTCAGGAACTTCCGGTGCATCAAAGGGGGTAATGCTTACCCACGGAAATATAACGGCCAACCTGCAGATGATGTATGAACTGTATCCGGTGCTTGAGAGCGATGAGTTTCTCTCTCTTCTGCCTCTTTCGCATGCCTATGAATGTACGATAGGGATGCTCTATCCGATGACCGAAGGGGCGGCTGTCTACTACCTCGACGGCCCTCCGACCCCCTCCGCACTGCTCCCGGCTCTAAAAAAGGTGAGACCCACCTGTATTTTAAGCGTGCCGCTTATAGTAGAGAAGATTTATAAAAACAAGATACGCCCTGTTTTCACCCGTAACTGGGCGATGCAGACACTCTATTCTATAAAGCCTGTACGGAGGATCCTTCACAGATTTGCAGGAAAGAAGCTTCTGGAACTCTTTGGCGGAAGGCTCCGTTTCTTTGGTATAGGAGGGGCAAAGCTTGACGGAATGGTGGAACTCTTTCTTAGAGACGCCCGTTTCCCATATGCAATAGGGTATGGGCTTACAGAGTGTTCGCCGCTTCTGGCCGCTGCGGTAGGAAAGTTCAGATACCGGACTACCGGACCGGCACTTAAATGGCTGGATGTGAGGATTGCAGACCCTGACAAAAAGGGGATAGGGGAGATTCAGGTCAAGGGCCCCAGTGTAATGAAGGGTTACTACAAAGATCCCGCAAGGAGCAGAGCGGCATTTACCCCTGACGGCTATTTCAAGACCAAGGATCTGGGAAAGATGGATAAGGACGGGGCCATTTATATCAAGGGAAGGGCAGACAATATGCTGATAGGATCAAATGGCGAGAATATCTACCCGGAAGAGATTGAGGCTATAATACAGGAGAATGCCTTTGTGGTGGAGTCTATCGTTGTTCAGGATGCAAGAAAAAATCTTGTGGCCAAGGTCTATTTCAATTATGAGCAGATTGATGCCATTAAAGAGCTGGAGAGCGAGATAAGGAAGAATCTTGCCGAGAAATATGAGCAGCTTAATGAGAGATACGAGGCTCTTGGCGAGAAATACAAGAAACTGCTCCGCTCCTTTTTCGAAAAAAAAGAGGGGAAGAGCATAAAGGAGGAGTATCTGCGCCGAAGGGCGATAGAGTTTAACGAAAAGCTTGAAAGTGTGAAGAAAAACCTGCTCGAGTATGTAAACGGCAGGGTCAGCAGAACCTCAAGGCTTAGCGCAGTCATCGAGCAGCAACTCCCCTTTGAAAAGACTGCCACGCAAAAGATAAAAAGGTATCTCTACAATTGAAAGGCTATTTGTCGTTGAACACCAATCTGTCGCCTGTGCTGTCTATCTCAACTGTCGAATTCCGGCTTATCCTGCCGCTTATAAGTTCGGTGGCCAGTTCGTTTACAATCTCCTTCTGCAGAAGTCTCTTTATTGGCCTTGCACCATATGATATGTCGTAACCCTCGGAGCCAAGGTACTCCATTGCCTTCTCTGTAAGATGCAGAGTAATGCCTTTCTCTGAAAGCATCTCTGAAATCTGTTTAATCTGGAGGTTCAGAATATCCCTGATATTGTCCCTTGTAAGAGGCTCGAACATTATGACTTCATCTATTCTGTTAAGAAACTCCGGTCTTACACTCCGTCTGAGAAGATCCAGAACAGCCTCTTTGCATTCCGCCATGGTCTGCTCCTTATTACCGTCGTTTATCTTATTCATGTATTCCTGGATAATGCCGCTGCCTACATTACTTGTCATTATAAGAATTGTATTCTTGAAATTGACGGTACGTCCCTTGCCATCTGTAAGACGGCCGTCATCGAGTACCTGCAGCAGAATGTTAAAGACATCGGGGTGTGCCTTTTCTATCTCATCGAAGAGGACTACAGAATAGGGCTTTCTTCTTACCGCCTCGGTCAGCTGCCCCCCTTCATCGTATCCTACATATCCCGGAGGCGCGCCAACGAGACGTGTTACGGCAAAGCTCTCCTGATACTCACTCATATCTATCCTTGTCATAAGGTTTTCATCGTTAAAGAGAAACTCGGCCAGAGCCTTTGCCAATTCGGTCTTGCCCACACCGGTCGTTCCCAAAAAGAGGAATGACCCCAAAGGCCTCTTCTCATTCTGCAGGCCGGCTCTTGAACGCCTTACCGCATCCGCCACGGCCTTTATGGCCTCATCCTGGCCAATCACCCTCTTGTGCAGTTCGCTCTCGAGGTTAAGCAGCTTCTCCTTCTCACTCTGCAACATTCTCTTTACCGGAATTCCTGTCCATTTAGAGACAATCTCGGCAATATCCTCTGGATTAACCTGTTCATTTATAAGAGGATGCTCATTTTGAGCCTTTTTCCTTGAAAGTTCGTCAATCTCCTTCTGCAATTGGGAAATCCTGCCATATCTTATCTCGGCGACTTTTCCGTAATCGCCTGCACGTTCGGCATTATCCGCCTGAATCTTATACTCCTCTATCTGCTCTCTCTTTGTCTGGATTGAATCAAGCAGGGCCTTCTCCTCCTTCCACTGTTTGTAGTAAACCTTCTGCTCTGAGCGAAGCTGCTCGAGCTGCGATACAATCTCCTTCAGCTTGGGCGATTCTCCCTCTCTTTTTATTGCTTCACGCTCAATCTCCAGCTGTTTTATTTTCCTGTCAAGCTCATCTATCTTCTCAGGAACGGAGTTCATCTCAAGCCTTAACTTTGAGGCTGCCTCATCTATAAGGTCAATTGCCTTATCCGGCAAAAATCTGTTTGTAATATAACGATGCGACAGATCTACAGCCGCAATAATCGCATCATCCTCTATCTTTACCTTATGGTGATTTTCATACTTCTCTTTAAGACCGCGCAGGATTGAGATACTCTCGGCAGGTGACGGTTCGTCTACCATTACCATCTGAAATCTACGCTCAAGGGCCTTGTCCTGCTCAAAGTATTTCTGATACTCATCGAGGGTTGTGGCCCCCACTGTCCTCAGCTCACCGCGTGCAAGTGCCGGCTTAAGAATATTTGCGGCATCCATTGCACCGCTGCTCTTGCCGGCTCCGACAAGAGTATGAATCTCATCTATATAGAGGATTATCTCTCCGTTACTCTCTGTAACTTCCTTTACAACCCCCTTCAGTCTCTCCTCAAACTCACCCTGATATTTGGCGCCTGCAATCAATGCCCCCATGTCGAGTGAATATATCTGTTTGCCCTTAAGGTTCTCGGCAACGTCTCCATGGACTATCCTCTGTGCCAGCCCCTCTGCTATGGCCGTTTTGCCCACGCCCGGTTCACCTACCAGAATAGGGTTGTTTTTGCTCCTTCTGCTGAGAATCTGCAGCACGCGTCTAATCTCTTCGTCACGGCCTATCACCGGATCAAGCTTGCCGTTTTTGGCACGCTCGTTAAGATTAATGGCGTAGCTGTTCAATGCGCTCCTTTCATTTTGATTACCGTTCATATCGTTTCTCCTTTCTGCCACCTTCGGGGGCGGCGACAGAGGTACTGCAAAAGATTTACCAAAAAGAGCCGTGTGCCAAAATGACAGAGTGAAGAAGCCCTGAAGGTTATCTCCTAAAGAGTGTGTCCCCAGCCGTATCTGTCCTCTATCTCGCCATATTGGATTCCTGTAAGTGTGTCGTATAATTTACGGCTTACAGGGCCGCATGCCTTATACCCGTAGGTGTTTATGACCTCTTTGGCGGTAATGGAGGCTTTGTCATCGATTCTTGAGACAGGGGTAATTACAACGGCGGTTCCGCACTCCCCAACCTCCTCAAAGGTTGCAAGCTCCTCAACGGGAACAGGCCGGATTTCCACCTTGTAGCCCAAATCCTTTGCAACCTGAATCAGGGATTTGTTTGTTATCGATGGAAGGACCGTGTTGGAATCGGGTGTGATATATGTGCCATCCTTTATTCCAAAAAAGTTGGATGAGGAGAACTCATCTATATATTTGTGCTCCTTGGGGTCGAGATAGAGCACTGCGGGATAGCCTGCGTTTTTCGCCTCTATTCCGGCATACAGCGAGGATGCATAGTTCCCGCCCACCTTGTATGAGCCGCTTCCCTTAGGGGCGGCCCTGTCGTACTCCCTTGAGATTACCGCCGGTACGGGAGCGTCTATACCGCCGGCATAGTTGCCCACCGGAGATACGGCAATAAAGAAAAATGAATCGACAGATGATCTCACTCCAAGTTGCGCCCCCACACCTATAAGTGTTGGTCTGATATAGAGTGAGGCACGGGTGCCGTAAGGGGGAATGAACTCCCTGTTTTCAGCCACAACCTGTCTGACCATCTTTATAAACATCTCCTCGCTTGGAGCTGCTATGCCCAGATAGGTGGCAGAACGGATCAGTCTCCTTGCATTTTCGCACGGTCTGAAAATTCTGACCTTCCCATCTTTGCAGTTAAATGCCTTGAGCCCCTCAAAGCACTCTACACCATAGTGCAATGAAGCAGAGAGTGCGCTTATGGTAATGTTATCATCTGCCCTGCTCTCTATTTCGCTCCACTTTCCATCTTTGTAATGGGCACAGACCATAGTGTTGGTCTTGATATAGTTAAAGCCCAGTTGATTCCATTCTATCATAGCAATAAAAATTTTAAATTAAAAATTCGAATAGGTCATTGTTGTCATTTAAATATTCATAGACGATATTATGTTCGTCCATCCTCTGTATAAGCGATTGACAGGCCTCGGGTGAGGGAACCTCTATGCCGATAATGGCCGGCCCCTGCTCCTTGTTGGTCTTCCCTTTTCAGCAGAATCTCGGCTTCATATTTATTGCCAAGGTGCATATCTTTATAAAGAGGTGTGGGAGAGACAACCCCGGCCAAAGTCATTTTGGCTTTGGAAATATCATTCAGTTTTGGAAAATATTTTTTTTCTCTCATCCGGCCGCTATTTGTTTCTCTCTGGACGCAGGTCTCTTACAACTTTTCCGGCTCTCCACATTTCGCTCTCACGCATCTCCTTGAGCTCTGCATTCAGCTTCTCTCTATAATCCGGCCTGCTGTTGGAATCTATTGATATCTGTGCCTCGCGGCCGCTCTTTACCTCCTCGTAAAGACTCTGGAATACAGGGAGTGTGGCATCTCTGAACTTTTTCCACCAGTCCAGGGCGCCTCTCTGTGCCGTAGTAGAGCAGTTTGCATACATCCAGTCCATGCCGTTCTCGCTTATAAGAGGCATAAGGCTCTGTGAAAGCTCCTCTACAGTCTCGTTAAAGGCCTCCGAAGGGGTGTGGCCGTTCTCTCTCAAAATCTGGTATTGGGCTGCAAATATACCCTGGATTGCCCCCATCAATGTACCCCTTTCACCTGTAAGGTCTGAGTAAACCTCCTTTTTGAATGTGGTCTCGAAGAGGTAGCCGCTGCCTATGCCTACTCCAAGAGCTATGACTCTGTCGTGAGCTCTCTTTGTGGCATCCTGATAGATTGCGTATGAGGAGTTGAGGCCTCTGCCCTCGAGAAAGAGCCTTCTTAGTGAAGTGCCGCTGCCCTTAGGGGCAACCAGAATCACATCTACATCTTCAGGAGGCACAATTCCTGTCCTGTCTGAATAGGTTATGCCAAAGCCGTGTGAGAAGTAGAGCGCCTTGCCGGCTGTAAGATTTTTCTTTACGACAGGCCATACGGCTATCTGTCCTGCGTCTGAAAGGAGGTATTGCAGGATTGTTCCCCTTTCACAGGCCTCTTCTATATCGAATAGGGTCTTGCCGGGAACCCAGCCGTCTGCCACTGCCTTATCCCATGTCTTTGAGCTCTTTCTCTGGCCTACAATAACGTTAAATCCGTTATCCTTAAGGTTGAGAGCCTGTCCTGGCCCCTGAACGCCATATCCCAATACTGCTATGACTTCATCTTTCAATACCTCTTGAGCTTTCTTAAGAGGAAATTCCTCGCGGGTGACAACATTCTCTTCAACGCCGCCAAAATTCATTTTTGCCATATATCTTCGATTTTAAAATTGTTAATGTTCTTATTTGTCATACTCTTTTTCATATACTATGCCATCCAGTGTCGCTCCGGCAGGAATCATGGGAAAAACATTTTCCTCCTCCCTGACTGCAACCTCCAGCAGATAGGCACCTGGTGTGCCGAGCATTTTCTCTACAGCCTTGTCCAGCTCTTCGGGCTTTGTAACCCTTTCGGACGCTATGTTGTAGGCATCGGCTATTTTCTGGAAATCTGGATTGTCGAGCCTTGTAAAGGCGTAGCGTCTGTTGTAGAAAAGCTCCTGCCACTGTCTTACCATTCCAAGGAAACGGTTGTTCATAAGCACAATCTTTACTCCGATATGCGATTGCATTATAGTTCCAAGTTCCTGTATATTCATCTGGAATCCGCCATCTCCCACAATGGCCACAACCTCTCTGTCGGGGTTGCCCGTCTTTGCGCCAATGGCTGCGGGAAGTCCGAATCCCATAGTGCCCAGTCCTCCCGAGGTTACCCAGCTTTTCGGCAGTCTGAATCTGGAATATCTGGCACTGAACATCTGGTTCTGACCCACATCCGTTACAATAATGGCCCGTGCATCGGTCTTTTCAGATATTTTGGCCACAACCTGCCCCATACTCAGGTACTCTGCAGTCTTGAGTTCCGGCTCCATTATTTTCTTTTTTTCGTAATCCATCTTTTCCTTTGCAAAGGCAAACCATCCGCTCCTGTCGCGGTGCTCCACTCTCTCCGCTATCCTTGCCAGAGTCTGTTTTGCATCTCCATTTATAGCCAGCTCACAATTTACATTTTTGTTTATCTCCGCCCTGTCTATCTCAATATGGATAATCACGGCATTTTTGGCATAGCCGTGGGTTTCGCCCGTAACCCTGTCGCTAAAACGCATTCCCACCGCCAGAATTACATCTGCCTGCTGGGTCATTGCATTCGGGGCAATATTGCCATGCATTCCAACCGTACCTACAAACCTGTCAAAGTTAGTAGGAATCGATGAGATTCCCAAAAGAGTTGTAGCTACAGGAATATTTCCCTTTACAGAGAGCTCTGCAAGCTCCTTTTCTGCATTGGAGATGATAACTCCGTGTCCCGATATAATCAGGGGCCTCTTTGCCCGGTTCAACATCTGTGCCGCCTCTTCAATCTGCTCCTCAGAGGCTTGAGGCTTCTCTTTCATAATCTCCTTAAGCATGCTCTTGGAGTCGTAGCAGAAATCAATTCTCTCTGTCTGGGCATTTTTTGTAATGCTTATTACGACAGGCCCCGGCTTGCCGCTCTGTGCGATATAGAAGGCCTTGGCCATAGTCTCTGCAATTTCAGAGGCGTCTGTTATCTGATAATTCCACTTGGTAATCGGACGTGTTATCCCCACCATATCCGCCTCCTGAAAAAAATTGGTTCCCAGCTTGTCTGCATTAATCTGTGCGGTTATGCAGACTATGGGAGTGGAATCCATCATTGCATCTGCAATTCCCGTTACAAAGTTGGTGGCTCCCGGACCGGAGGTGGCAACACAGACTCCCACCTTGCCGGTACTCCTTGCATATCCCTCTGCGGCATGGACAGCCCCCTGCTCATGTCTGACCAATATATGGTTTATTTTATCCTGATGATCAAACAATTCGTCGTAAAACGGCATTATTGTTCCGCCCGGATAACCGAAAATCGTATCAACCCCGTTTTCTATAAGCGATATCAATAAAGCCTCCGTACCCCTGATATTTTCGTATTTCTTCATATTGTTTGTGTTATGTTCATTTACAACCGTTTCATCTAATCCTCTATTATCCTTACCGCCCCCTTGTCTGCAGATGCGACCGCCAGTGCGTATGCCTTAAGAGCCTTGCTTACAACCCTCTCCCTCCTAAGCGGTCTGTATGCCTTCTCTGCTCTCAGCTCCATCTTGGCTCTTCTCTCTTCAAGGCACTTGTCTGTGATTTCAAGGTTAATGCTCCTTGCAGGAATATCTATCGAGATTATATCGCCGTCTTCCACCAGAGCAATCTCTCCCTTGCCGGCAGCCTCAGGCGAGACATGCCCTATTGAGAGCCCCGACGTGCCCCCGGAGAATCTTCCGTCTGTAAGAAGGGCGCAGAGTTTGTCCAGCTTTACGCTTTTAAGATATGAGGTCGGATAGAGCATCTCCTGCATTCCAGGCCCTCCCTTAGGGCCTTCGTATCTTATTACCACTACATTGCCTGCCTTGACTTTTCCGCCAAGGATTCCATCAACGGCCTCTTCCTGTGACTCGAAGACCACGGCCTCGCCTCTGAATCTGAGAATTTTCTCATCTACACCGGCGGTCTTTACTATTGAACCGTCCCTTGCTATATTTCCATAGAGAACCGCGAGTCCGCCATCCTTTGAATAGGCGTGTGCCACATCTCTTATGCACCCTCCGGCTCTGTCTCTGTCCGGCTCCTGATAGTAGGTCTCATTGCTTCCAAGCTCTGTGTTATAGCGGTTGCCCGGAGCTGAAAGGTATCTCTTTATAACCTCTTCTGTGGCATTCGGCGACATTATGTCATTCTCCCTTATCGCCTCTCCCAGGGTCGTATAGTCTACCCTGCCAACCTCTGTGTTCAGGAACCCGCCGCGCTGCAGCTCTGCAAGGATTCCCATTATTCCTCCGGCCCTGTTCACATCCTGGATATGATAATGGGAGTTTGGAGAGACCTTGCAGATTACTGGGATTCTCCTTGAAAGTCTGTCTATATCCGACATTGTAAAGTCTACCCCCGCCTCGTTGGCCACTGCAAGCAGGTGAAGGACCGTGTTTGTGGAGCCTCCCATTGCTATATCGAGCGACATTGCATTCATGAATGCCTCTTTTGTTGCAATTGAGCGGGGCAGGAGGGAGGTGTTGCCGTTAAAGTAGTACTCCCCGGCATTCTTTACTATAAGCCTTGCAGCCTTTTCAAAGAGCTCTTTTCTTTTTTTGTGTGTTGCAAGAACGGTTCCGTTGCCTGCAAGGGCCAATCCTATTGCCTCTGTAAGACAGTTCATGGAGTTTGCGGTGAACATTCCCGAGCAGCAGCCGCACCCCGGGCAGGAGCCTCTTTCAAACTCTGCCAGCCTTTCATCTGATACCGATGTGTCGGCAGCTTTTACCATTGTATCTACAAGATCGTAATGTCTGCCCTCTATCTCGCCGGCCTCCATAGGGCCTCCCGAAACAAAAACGGCTGGAATATTGAGCCTCATTGCCGCCATCAACATTCCTGGTGTTATTTTGTCGCAGTTGGAAATGCATATCATTGCATCTGCCTTGTGGGCATTGCACATATATTCCACACTGTCTGCTATCAAATCTCTTGAAGGAAGCGAGTAGAGCATTCCATCGTGTCCCATTGCTATACCGTCGTCTATTGCAATGGTATTGAATTCTGCGGCATAGCACCCTTCGCTCTCTATGATTCTCTTTACATATTGCCCTATCTCATGAAGGTGTGTATGGCCGGGAACAAATTGCGTAAAGGAGTTTACTATGGCTATTATCGGTTTGCCGAACTGCTCTTCCTTCATTCCGCCGGCTCTCCAGAGACCGCGTGCACCGGCCATCTTCCTGCCCTTTGTGTTAATGTCGCTTCTTAATGGTATCATATTTCCGTTGGTTTTTCAAAAAAAAAGCCTGCTTAATCAAATCCATTAAGCAAGCATCGTTCATGGCAAATGGATTCCAGAGCATCACTATATGATAATGACCACCAGGACCACGATAATGACCACAACGCGGCTCTTGCCTAAGAGAGCCGGTATGGCGTTCCGTTTCCCATCGTGCCTGTTATTCTTTAACATAATCTTGAATCGTATTATTACGTCCGTTAATCGGTGCGGCAAAAATAGGTTTTTTTTCAATATGTTGTTACAGATTTTAACTTTTTTTGCCTCATATTTTTTGTCTTTCCTAAATCAGTAGAGATAATATATTAAAAATAAGTGTTTTGCCTGTTTTGTACTCACTTATTTTTTTAAACCGAAAATTTTTTTATCCGGCTAAAAAGGGGAAATATAGTGGGAAAAGATGGTGGAAATATGGAAAGAATCTATAAATTTGTCTTTTTTAGAAAAAATGATAAGAAAAATTTCAGACAAGAGTCGTCTTGAACGAATTGAAAGGCCGGACGGATAGATTATACGGCAGGAAAATATATTTTAAAGGGGGAATAAAGTTGTGAAGAAGACTGTGATTATATAAATGAACTTGGGTTAAATCAGATAATTATGGCATTTTATTTTAAGAGAGTCAGGAAAAACAGGGAGAACCGGCTCCTGAAACTATATAAGGAACAGGCGGAGACTGTAGAGTATGCGGCGGTATTGCTCGACCGTTTTGTAAAGGCAGAGAGTGTGCAGCAACGCGATGAGCTGTGCAGGGAAATCAAAAAAAGTGAGTCAAAGGGGGACTGGATTGCAGATGAGATTTTCGAGTCGCTATATAAGGCAAAGCGTACCTTTATCAACAGGGAATATCTGCAGATTCTCGCCTCCTATATAGAGTCATTTCTGGATTGTATTCACAATTGTGCCAAGAAAATGCTTATCTATCATCCTGTTGCCATAGACAAGGTATGGGTAGAGATAGCCGAGTCCATTCTGGAAGATGCCAGGATTATTTCGGGGCTTGTGAACGAGTTCTCCTCCATAAGCTCCAAAGCCAAATTCCTTATACAGAAATGTCTGCGTATTAAGGAGATAGAGCATGAGGTTGACGATATATACGAGTGCTATATGAGCAATCTTTTCCAAATAGAAAAGAATGCCATTGAGCTTATAAAAAACAAGAATATAATCCAGCAGCTCGAGGATACTACAGACAGGGCAAAGGATATATCAGACTGTTTTAAAACCATAATAGTCAAATCCTGAGCATATCCGCCCCTCCTGCCCGTTTCCCTGCACCGGCTGTAGGTGCAGAAGATCAGGACCGCCTGACATTTTCTTGTTGTGCAGGCAGATAAATCGGGATTTATATCTAAATTTGTAAAAAATTAAACGGGTTTTACTCTATGACAAGGAATTTCAGATTTTTCATGACAGGGCTGTTGTCATTGGCATCGGCCTTTTCTTTTGCGCAGAGCCGGTCAGTTTCCGCAGATAGCCTCATGCTTGGAATCGGCAGTGAAACAGACGCGTATCTGGAGCCTCTCGCTTCGATAAACGTAAATGTAAAGGTGCTTGCAATAGATTATGCAGGCGACTCTGTAAAGATTCATTTTAATAATCTTACGGGAGATTATCCCTTTAGAGACAGCACTGTTGCCGGGGTATATGCAATAGCGGAAAAATATATACCCGGGAAAAAGATGGCGATATATGTGAACGACACCCCTATTGAGGAACTTAAGAGTATTTTTTATTCTCAGCAGCAGCCGTCAAAGGCCCGGGCCGCAAAGGGTAAGAGGGGAGAGGGTGCAATGATAGAGAATCTGTCGCGCCCTTATGAGATTACGGAGGGGCTGCAGAACAGACATATCGCAGTGTGGCAGAGCCACGGCTTCTATTATGAGCAGACGCTACAGAGATGGGAGTGGCAGCGTGCCCGTATTTTCCAGACCGTAGAGGATTTATATACCCAGAGCTATGTGCTTCCTTTCCTTGTGCCTATGTTGGAAAATGCCGGTGCAAATGTCTTTCTTCCACGTGAAAGGGATGCGCAGATTAATGAAGTTATAGTAGATAATGACAGTTATGGCAGCGGTTATGGTGAAAATTCAGGGGCAAATCTTTGGAGAGAGGGAGATTCTGCAGGTTTTGCCAATCCAAAGGCCTATTATGAGTTTGCCGAGAATCCATTCAGGATGGGCAGTTACAGGGTCGTTGAATCCCTCTCACAGACAGATGTGAAGAGAGCAGACAAGGAGAGTGTGGCAAGCTGGCTTCCTCAGATACCCCAGGAGGGGGAGTATGCCGTATATGTATCATATAAGAGTCTGCCAAACAGTACAGATGCCGCATATTACAGGGTAAAGTATAAAGGCGGTGAGAGTGAATATAAGGTAAACCAGCAGATGGGAGGCGGAACCTGGATTTACCTTGGCACATTCAAGTTCGACATGGGAAGGACAGACCAGGGTGTCTATCTTACAAATCGGAACAAGGGCTCCAAAAGGTCAAAGAGCGTGGAACTGCTCACCGCAGATGCCGTAAAGTTCGGCGGCGGAATGGGTAATATTGCACGCAAGCCCTCTGCGGATACAATTCCATATGTGATAAATCCTCAGGTGAGCGGTTATCCAAGATTTACAGAGGGAGCACGTTACTGGCTTCAGTGGGCAGGGTTTGCAGATTCGGTCTATTCATATACGCATAACCTTAACGATTATACAGACGATTACGTGTCGCGGGGAATCTGGGTTAATACAATGGCAGGCGGTTCAAGGATGAATCCGCAGGCAAAGGGGCTGAAGATTCCTATAGATCTCTCCTTTGCATTCCATACAGATGCCGGAACTTTCCTTGACGATTCCATTGTGGGAACATTAAGTATCTATACCAAAATCTCCAACGGCTCAGACAGATACCCTACGGCAGAGAGCAGAATGCAGGGCAGGGAGCTGGCAGATCTTGTGCAGACCCAGCTTGTGAATGATATAAGGGCCGTATACGAGCCGAAATGGAGCAGGAGAGGGCTTTGGGACAGATCTTATTCGGAATCCCGTTCTCCGAATGTGCCGGCTATGCTTTTGGAGTTCCTTTCACACCAGAATCTTGCCGACATGAAGTATGGGCTGGACCCTTCATTCAGGTTTGCAGCCAGCCGTGCAATCTATAAGGGAATGCTAAGGTTTCTCTCTGAGAAATATAACACACCATATGTTGTACAGCCTCTTCCTGTAAGGAACTTTGCGGCCTTGACTCTGAATGAGAAGGGGAGAAACTATGCCATGCTCTCATGGACTCCAAGGGCAGACACGCTTGAGCCTACGGCTGTGGCAAAGAGATATGTGGTCTATACCGCCTGCGGCGATAACGGCTTTGATAACGGGATTGTGGTAGAGAGCCCTAATGCGAAGATTCCGATTGAGAGCAATAAGATATACTCCTTTAAGGTGGTTGCCATAAATGAGGGTGGTGCAAGTTTCCCTTCCGAGGTTCTCTCTCTGGCAGTTGCAGAAGGCAGCTTTGCAAAGGGAAAGAGCGTTTTGGTTGTCAACGGATTTGACAGAGTTTCTGCTCCGGCCTCTTACCAATCTTCAGACGGTTTCTATGGAGGCTTTAACGATGTTCTCGATCATGGTGTTCCATATATAAAGGACATCTCGTATATAGGGAGCCAGTATGAGTTCAGAAGAACAATTCCCTGGATGGATGACGATGCGGCGGGCTTTGGCGCCTCGGATGCAGATTTTGAGGATAAGGTTGTGGCGGGAAACAGCTTCAACTACCCGTATATGCATGGAAAAGCCCTTCTTAAGTTGGGTTACTCCTTTGTCTCATCCTCTGCAGGTGCCATAATGGAGGGTCAGGTTTCAATGAACAGGTATGAAATGGTAGATTTCATTATGGGCAAACAGTCTCAGACAAAGGTCGGACGCGGTGTAAAGGAGATAAAATATGAGGTATTCCCCGTTGCATTGAGGGAGAAGATTGCAGAGTATGCGGCCAACGGTGGAAACATGCTCATTTCCGGTTCATTTGTAGCCTCTGACCTTTGGGATAGCTATAACGTTACCGATGAAGGCAAGGCTTTTGCAGAGAATGTGTTGAAATATAGATGGATGACTCATTATGCCACCAAGGAGAACATAATAAAGAGCGTTGCAAACCCGTATGGATTTGAGGGAGAATTTACCTTTAACAACACTCTTGGCGATAAAATCTATATTGTCGAGGCACCGGACGCAATGGTTCCGGCAGATAAAGATGCCTATACCATATTCAGATATAGAAACACCATCTCTGCCGGTGTGGCATATAAGGGAGATTATAAGGTGGTTACATTGGGAGTTCCCGTAGAGACCCTCTCTACAGAAGAGCAGATTGGGCGGTTCCTCCTACAGGTTACGGATTTTTTTGAACAGAAGTAATTATGAGAGAGATTTCTGAAAAAAGGATAGCTGAGATTATAGAGCTTGTAAAGAGAGAGGTAAAGCCGGCACTGGGATGTACAGAGCCGGCGGCAGTCTCCCTTGCCGTTGCCCGCTCAAACGAAGCTTTAAGGGAGGCAGGATACGGAAATGCTGAGAAGATAGAGGTTGAGGTGAGTGCCAATATCCTGAAAAACGGAATGGGGGTGGGAATTCCCGGAACAGGCATTGTGGGGCTTCGCATTGCAGCAGCCTTGGGCGTCACATGCGGTCGTTCCTGTTACGGCCTTGAGGTTTTGAAGGAGCTGGGAGCCGGCTCTATAGATGAGGCAAAAGATATGGTGCGGCGGAATATGGTTGCCATTTCGCTTGCCGATACCCCGAAAAAACTCTATATAAAAGCCAGGGTTTTCTCCGGGGGACACTCCGCCACCGCCGTAATTGAAGCAGACCACGACAATATTACCTCAGTACGACTCGATGGAATTGAGGTGCAGCAAAATAAGGCAAAGGTAGTAAGCGTTTCACATGAGGGCGAGGGTGAGACAGAAAAGAGCATTATGGATTACAGACTCTCAGTAAAGGAGATTATGGAGTTTGTAAAGTGCGTTCCTTTCGGGAAGATAGAGTTCATATTGGAATCCGTTACAATGAACAGAGCCCTTGCAGATGAGGGGTTGAAGGGAAATTACGGACTGAATGTAGGGCGGACAATAAAGGAAAACATGAAAGGGAAAATCCTTGGTGATTCTCTCCTTACATACGCCATGGCAGTTACCGCAGCCGCCTCGGATGCCCGTATGGACGGATGCACTCTCCCGGCGATGAGCAATTCCGGGAGCGGTAATCAGGGAATTACAGCCACCCTGCCCGTAATATCCTTTGCAGAGAGAGAAGGTGCGGGGGAAGAGACTCTTGCACGCGCCCTTATGTTAAGTCATCTTATTGCAATTCATATAAAGGGGTATTTGGGAAAACTCTCTGCCCTTTGCGGATGTGTAATAGCCTCTACAGGCTCCTCTTGCGGAATAGTATACCTTAGAGGTGGCGGCTATAGGGAGGTTTGTAATGCCATCAAGAATATGGTTGGAAATATTACCGGAATGGTGTGTGACGGAGCAAAGGCGGGGTGCGCCCTTAAGGTGGCCTCCGGAGTCTCATCCGCGGTACAGTCTGCACTTCTTGCAATGAGTGGGATCTGTGTGGATTCCCGCGACGGTATTATAGAAGAATCAATTGAAAAGACAATTGAAAACCTGGGTGTCATAGGAAGCAGGGGAATGGCCGGAACAGATAAGATGATACTCGATATTATGGTAAACAAGGGGTAAAGGCGAATTTGCCTTCAAATACAGTTTCATCGCCCCTGCGGCCTTCGAAAAAGAGAGTGCGGCCGGATTCTCCGGTTGCCTCTTTTTTGTATATATCTATCTGCTCGCCGATTCTGGTCTCGGCATTAAAGTTTATCTGAAATTCCGAAATCCTGTGGCACTTTAAAAACTCCACCTCAATGCTGTCTGTTATCCACTCTATATATTTGGCATTGTTGGTGTGTCCTATCATATCCACATCTGAATAGAGAACGGTATGTCTTCTTGCATAATCCATCTGCGGGAGCCGCCTTATCCTGCCGCAAGGCTCTTCTATGGCATTGCTGTCGTTATTCCTGCTCATTATATAGGCCTCTGAATTAAAGATTGTGCTGCGGTCTATCCTTCTTGTGCGGGTGTTCATTATAAGCCACGACGTTGTGGCAACTACCGCCCTGCGCCCTAAAGAGTCATGCAACACAAAGTCTCTCAGGCCAAAGAGGGAGAGCATTCCCTTATGCCATGTCTCAAGGGTAAGAGTATCGCCCCATTTGGGATATAAGAGATATTTTACCTTTACGCGGCTTAATACCCATACCTGGTTCTCCTTTATGAGATCTTTGTAGCCAAAGCCCAATATGTTGGCGTGTAACCCGGCAATCTCTTGTGTATGATTTAGAAAGGCAGAAGGGCGAAGTTCTCCGCGAATGTTACAGTTGTGCCACTCTACCAATATCTCTTTTGTATAACTGTTCTTCGATAGTTCCATAATGGGACAAATGTAGGCTTTTTCTCTCTGATTGCGCATTGGTCTTCATGATTTGCTTTCGAATATTTTCCATCTGTATGGCCGGGGGTAAGTACCCATCCCGTTGTATAGGCAAGTCGCCTTAAAATGGCACCTTTCCGTTTTCTTAAAAGTGTCACCGTATTTGATTTTAGTGTAAGTTTGCAGTGAATCATAAAAAACTTTTGACAATGATAGATGATATTTTAGAGTTCAACAAGAAATTTGTCGGGAACAAGGGATATGAGAAATATATTACCGGAAAATATCCTGATAAAAAAATAGCTGTTCTTTCCTGTATGGATACCCGGTTGACGGAATTGTTGCCTGCCGCTTTGGGAATCAAGAACGGTGATGTAAATCTCATCAAGAATGCAGGCGGAGTTATCTCGCATCCCTTTGGGAGTGTAATACGTAGTCTGATGGTGGCCATTTATGAGTTGGGTGTAAAGGAGGTTATGGTTGTTGCTCATTCAGATTGTGGAGCCTGTCATATGAATGGTAATGAGATGATAAAACAGATGAAAGCACGTGGAATCAGGCAGGAAACCATTGATATGATACGTTTCTGTGGCGTAGATCTCGGAGCATGGCTGGATGGTTTTGAGGATACGGAGAAATCGGTGAAAAAGACTGTACGCTCTATTATGGAGCATCCGTTGATACCTGAAGATATTATTGTGAGGGGCTTTATCATTGATTCGGTGACGGGTGAACTGACAGAAGTATAGCATTGCCGCTATCTTTCATCTCCATGGTGAAACTCCCGGCGGCTGAGAAGGTATAAGTATCTGTAAGAAGGTTGCTGCCGATACATGGCAACTGTTCAGCCAAAGAATGGTTATGACGGATTGCCCCCGCATTTATATTAAGAATACATACGGCTGGTAATACCAGATTGCTTTGACATGTTTCAACTGAATTGCGAAAGAACCGGAATTCTTAAATATTTATTATCTTTGTGCCCCGTTAAGACGAATTCCAAATAACATTATGGCACCAAAATATATATTCGTTTCGGGAGGAGTCACCTCTTCCCTTGGTAAGGGAATTATTGCAGCCTCTCTGGCCAAACTGCTTCAGGCAAGAAAGTTCAGGGTGACAATCCAAAAGTTTGACCCATATATCAATATAGACCCGGGAACACTTAACCCCTATGAACATGGAGAGTGTTATGTGACAGAAGATGGGGCCGAGACAGATCTTGACCTTGGCCATTATGAACGTTTCCTTAATGTACACACCTCAAAGGCAAACAATGTTACTACGGGTAAAATCTATAAGACGGTTATAGACAAGGAACGCGAAGGTGCCTTTCTTGGAAAAACGGTACAGATTATCCCGCACATTACAGATGAGATAAAGCGGAGGATGCTCCTTCTGGGGAAATCGGGGAAGTACGATATTATAATTACAGAACTGGGCGGTACGGTTGGAGATATAGAATCCACCCCCTTTATAGAGGCGGTGCGACAGTTGCAGTGGGAGCTTCCCAAGGAGGATTGTCTGCTTATCCACCTTACTCTTGTGCCGTTCCTTGATGCGGCAAAGGAGCTTAAGACAAAGCCTACACAGCACTCTGTAAGGATGTTGCAGCAAAACGGAGTAAATCCCGACATTATAGTCTGCAGAACAGAGCATCCGCTCCCGCTTGATGTAAGAAAGAAGATAGCCCTTTTCTGTAATGTAAAGCAAAATGCGGTTATAGAGTCTATGGATGCAAAATCAATCTATCAGGTTCCCCTTACAATGATGAATGAAAGGCTCGATGAGATTGTACTGCATAAGCTGGGGCTGGAAAATGCTCCCGCTCCCGACCTTGAGAAGTGGGAGACTTTTTTACATAAGATGTATAACCCTAAGAGCGAGGTGGATATTGCACTGGTCGGAAAATATGTGGAGCTGCAGGACGCCTACAAATCCATACTTGAATCCTTTGTCCATGCCGGGGCTGTAAATGAGTGCAAGGTAAATGTACATACTGTTCACAGTGAATATTTAAATGAGTCTAACGTGGAGGAGAAGTTTAAGAATATGGACGGTATCCTTGTGGCTCCAGGTTTTGGAGGAAGGGGAATTGAGGGAAAGATTCTTGCCGTAAAATATGCCCGTGAACATAATGTGCCCTTCTTTGGAATATGTCTTGGAATGCAGATGGCTGTAATAGAGTTTGCAAGAGACGTGGCAGGGCTTAAGGAGGCCATGACGACAGAGGTAAACCCCATTACCCCTGATCCCGTAATAGATCTTATGGAGGAGCAGAAGACCCTTACCATAAAGGGTGGCACGATGAGACTTGGAGCCTATGACTGCTTATTGAAGAAAAACACTATGGCATACGAAATCTATGGAAGGAGCCACATCTCTGAGAGACACAGACACAGATATGAATTCAACAACAACTATAAGGAGGTTTTGAGTAAGTCAGGGCTTGAATTCAGCGGGAAAAACCCTGAAACGGGGCTCGTTGAGGTAATAGAGCTGCCTTCGCACCCATTCTTTATAGGAGTACAGTTTCATCCGGAACTCAAGAGTACCGTTGAGGAGCCGCATCCTCTCTTTGTAGCCTTTGTAAGGGCTGCCAAGGAGTTTAAAAAGGGTTAGTGCCATGGCTGTCGCATTTCCGAGGTATCGTCTTGCCCTTCTGCTGCTTTTCGCAGTGGGGTCTGCCAGTATTTCATGCGGTCAGGAGCCTGACAGATATAGGCTTGAGGTTGAGGCCGGCTATAGCCACGACCGCTCCGCCTACACTCAGGGGCTGTTTTTCTATAAAGATACCCTTTATGAGAGTTGCGGGCAGTATGGGGAGTCAAGCTTCAGAAAGGTAAATATTGCCGACGGCCGTACCCTTCGCCGGATGAATTTCGATTCAAGATACTTCATTGAAGGCTCCGTTGTGCTCAATGGCAGGCTCTATCTGCTTACATGGCAGGAGCATAAATGTTTTGTATATGATGCCGACAGTTGGAACTATCTTGGCGAACTATATAACTTCACAGAGGGGTGGGGGCTTACCACAGACGGGAAGGAGCTTATAATGAGCGACGGCTCCGCCACACTTTACAGACTGGATCCTATGACCTTTATGGTACGCTCCAAAGTTGAGGTGACCCTTAATGGGAAAAAGGTAAGATTTCTAAATGAACTGGAGTATATAGATGGCAGGCTCTGGGCAAATGTCTACGGCAGCGATGAGATTGTAATCATTGACCCCGATGACGGGAAAGTTATGGCCGTGGTGGATTGCAGAAACCTTCTCTCGCGTTCTCTGCGTACCGCAGCCACAGACGTGCTTAACGGAATAGCCTATAATCCAAAGGATAACTCCCTCTACCTTACAGGAAAAAACTGGCCAAGACTCTATAAGGTAAAGCTTGTAAAGAAGTAACGAGCCGGTAAGTCTCCTTTGCCGGATTGCACTTGTTCCAAATTTTTTTAATTTTGTGCCAGAAAAACAAATGCTGGGGGTGCCGTAAGGCTGAGATTATACCCTTTAAACCTGATGCGGTCAATACCGCCGTAGGGAAAGCGTAATCCGTCACTTTCCATAGTTTAAGGAATACCCCCCGCTATAAAATTATAATTTTATGAAAAAATTGATTTTAAGCGGGTTTTTTATCTTTTCAACCCTTCTTGCCGCAGGGCAGGATAAATCAGACAAAGTTTCACGGGAGCTTTCGTTGGACAGTATTGTAATCTCCTCTACAAGAGCGGGAAACAATACCCCTGTCGCACACACCACAGTTTCGCGCGGGCAGATAGGAACGGAACCCTCCAACCACTCCATTCCAATGATGCTTTCTCTTCAACCCTCTGTTGTCACGACTGTAGAGGGCGGTCTTGGACTCGGCTACTCGAAAATCTCTGTCAGGGGTACAGATGCTTCCAGAATTAATGTTACCATAAACGGTATAGCAATGAACAACTCCGAGAGCCAGGAGGTTTTCTGGGTAAATATGCCGGCAATCCAGAATTTTCTCCACTCTGTACAGCTGCAGAGGGGTGTGGGAACAACAGCCAACGGCCCTGCCTCATTTGGAGCAAGTATAAATATGCAGACAAATCCACCGTCAATGAATGGTTACGGGCGTGCAGAATTCTCTTTCGGCTCCTACTCGACCTACCTTACCTCTATAGCAGCGGGAACGGGAATTTCAAAGAGCGGCCTCTCCTTTGACATAAGCTACTCTCATGGAAACACCAGGGGGTATATAAGAAATGCAAAGGCAGATTTGAACTCCCTTTTTATTTCGGCAGGGTGGAGAAATGCAGCGAACAGCCTTAAGTTGAACTATATTTTAGGAGACCAGAGTACGGGCATTACATGGGAGGGCATCTCTTTAGAGGATTACTATAACAACAGAAGATATAACCCTGCCGGAGAGTATTACGACCAGGCAGGCAATATCTGCTACTATGACAACGAGACAGATAATTACCGCGAACACCATATCCAGGCAATCTATACCCGCCAGTTCTCGCCGGAGCTTGTATGGAACACCACTCTTGACTTTACAAAGGGAGACGGCTATTATGAAAATTACAAATATGACAATAGCTTTAAAAAGTATGGCCTGAAACCTCAGACAATAGGTGATGTAACCTATGAGAAGAGCGACTTTATAGTTCGCAAGGCAATGGATAACAGCTTCTATTCTGCAATTACCTCTTTGAACTACAGCAGAGAGGATCTTAAACTTGTGGCAGGGGTCTCATACTCCTTCTACGATGGAGACCATATAGGCAGGATGCTCTGGTCCAAGTATAACCAGAATATTGCAGATGGTTATAGCTGGTACCTTAACAATGGAAAAAAGGAGGATATAAGCCTCTTTGCAAGGGCAGAGGGGAAAATCCTACCCTTCATTACACTCTTTGCAGACATACAATACCGCTATATAGAGTATAAGCTCAAAGGACCCGACGATGATTTTGCCCCTTTAGATAATAACAGATATTATAGTTTCTTCAACCCTAAGTTTGGAATTTCACTTGACATCTCTCCAAGAAGCCGTTTCTATGCGTCGGCGGGTGTGAGCCACAGAGAACCCAGCCGTTCCGATATAAAAGAGTCAATCAAGTCGGATACAGAGGATAAGCTTAAGAGCGAAAGACTTATAGATTATGAGATAGGCTACAATTATACCGCTCCAAGGTTCTCACTCATGGCAAACCTCTACTTAATGGAGTATAAAAACCAGCTTGTGGCAACAGGCCGCCTTTCAGATGTGGGATATGTGATAAAGGAGAATGTTCCGGAGAGTTACAGGCGCGGAATTGAGCTTGCCGCAGCATGGAACCCGCTCAAATGGCTTAAGATGGAGGCAAACCTCACCCTCTCCAAGAACGAGTTAAGGAACTATACCGGCTATGTAGATACCTACGACAACGACACGGAGTGGAATCCGGTTGAACAGACGGCTGTTTTTTACAAGAAGTCAAAGCTGACCCTCTCGCCGGAGGTTATCTCAATGGCAATGGCAAGCTTTAACCCCGTAAAGTCTATGGGGCTCTCGCTAAGCTGCAAATATGTGGGAGAGCAGTATATGGACAATTCTTCCAGAGAGATTGCCCGCGTTCCCGGCTACTATACCGCCTCATTCAATTCCTACAAGGATTTTGCAATGAAGAACGGCTCCAATATAAGAGTTTCATTCTCTGTAGATAATCTGTTCAATAACAGATACTACTCTTATGGTTGGATCTATTATGCAATGTTTGCCAACGGAGCTCCCGATTATGTAGAGCAGGGAGTTTACCCGCAGGCTACAATCAACTTTATGGCAAAGGTAACATACACATTCTAATATTATTCAGTATACCGACAGATGGAATATTTTGCCTTTATATCGGGGCTGCTCTACCTTATACTGGAGGTAAGACAGAAGAGCATTATGTGGGTTGTGGGGGTTGTCTCCGCCACAGCCTACATAATTGTCTTTGCACAGAGCCGTCTATATGCCGCAATGGGGTTGCAGTTCTATTATGCGGCGGTAAGTCTCTACGGCTTTTACAGATGGCGTAAAGATAAGAGAACGGCAAAGGAGCAGATTCTCTACCGGATTATAGGGCCGGGGGATTTGGTCATAAGCCTTATCCTTTTTGCCCTCCTCTTTATCTCGCTCCTCACCTTTTTAAGAAATATGACTGGAGATCCCATGCCCTTTATAGACGCACTTGCCACGACTCTCAGCATAGTGGCCACATGGTGGCTGAGCCGCTCATATATCCATCAATGGCTTATATGGGTTGCCGTAAATGCCATGAGCGTTTACCTCTTCTTTTCGCAGGAGCTCTACCCCACGGTCCTGCTCTATATAATCTATACCGTATGCGCTCTTTACGGTTTTTATCATTGGCGTAGGACAGGCGATGAGATAAAAAAATAATCCTTCTCTCCGTAAGAGAAACGGA
>X5_European_Hare__coassemble_142_pt1 | contig 44742 bp, 58 predicted proteins | sample X5_European_Hare__metabat2_low_PE_003 | metagenome-assembled genome bin X5_European_Hare | reverse complement strand
GCTCCTCTTTTCTCTGATGATTTTTGGGGTACGCATTGACGAAGTCAGGAAAAAGGCGACCCATGAGGAACTCCTGGATCTGCTCCCGCATAGATGGAAGCTGCAACATCCGGAAAGTCTGTTGACCAGACAAAACACGGAATCCGGCAACTAACACTGACTCCAACATATAGGTTCAACAAAACAATAGCGACTGCAACTATGAAAGCCCTCGATTAAAGACATGTCTTTAATCGGAAGCTTACACCCTCTTTATGGGTTATTCATAAGTTTCATATTGTTATAATCCAAAATTTCATAGATTGCCTCTATGGCTGTGGCGGCAGGGCCGTCGGGGTCTATCATCTTTGCCTTTCCATAGGCATTTATGGCCTCTCCCCATAGCTGCTGCCTCCTGTAAAGCCCTCCCAGCAGATACCATCCATAAGCATTATCGGGCTCCCTCTCAAGCAATCTGTTCAACTGCTCGTATGCCTGCTCCACCATTCCCTCTCTAAGCAGAGCCTCAATCTGCAAAGCGGTCATTATCTCCGATATCGCCCGTTTTTTCTCCATAAAGCCAGCTTTAAATCTCTAAACTATTCCTGAGAAGCCCATAAAGGCCATTGCCATAATACCGGCAATAATCAAGGCTATCGGAACTCCATGGAACAACCTTGGAACACTTGCAAGCTCAAGCTGCTCCCTGATTCCTGCCATAAGAGTCATGGCCAGGCCAAAACCGAGCGCACTTGCAACCGCATAAACTACAGATTGGGCAAGGTTGAGCATCTGCGCATCACCGCCTCCAAGCGTAAACTCTTTGGTAACAACCAAAATGGCAACACCAAGTACAGCACAGTTGGTTGTAATGAGCGGAAGATAGATTCCCAACGCCTGATAGAGAGAGGGGCTTATCTTCTTGAGGATGATCTCAACCATCTGTACAAGTGAGGCAATGACCAGAATAAAGACTATTGTCTGCATGAACCCGATATTGAGCGGATTCAACACATAGTACTGAAGCAGATAGGTTACCAATGTTGCCAGAGCCATTACAAAACAGACGGCACCCGACATTCCCACTGCGGTTGAAACTTTATTGGAAACTCCAAGGAACGGACAAATTCCAAGGAACTGCGACAGTAAAATATTGTTTACAAATACGGCAGATATTATAATTATTATATAATCCATATCAATCTCTTTTTAAGCCTATTGTTTGGTAATTTTGCGGAAAAGCACCATAAGATAGCCCAAGACCAGAAATCCTCCCGGAGCAAGGACAAATGCCAACATTCCGTCACCGGCGGCAATATGGTTACCAAAAACAGAAAGACCGCCAAGCAGCTCCCTTACAAACCCTATTACCGTAAGGGCAAGAATGAAACCCACTCCTATACCAATTCCGTCAAGGGCAGAATCAAATATAGAGTGTTTTGAGGCAAAAGCCTCTGCCCTGCCCAAAATAATGCAGTTTACGACAATCAAGGGAATAAAGATTCCAAGAGTCGCATAGAGATCGGGAACATAGGCCTGCATGACAAGCTGCAGTACCGTTACAAGCGATGCAATAACCACTATATAGCAAGGAATTTTGACCTTTGCCGGAATCACGGGAGCTATTGCCGCTATAAGCATATTGGAAAGTACAAGCACGAAGGTTGTGGCAACACCCATTCCCAAACCGTTAATTGCCGAAGTTGTAGTGGCAATTGTAGGACACATGCCCAAGACCAATACAAAGGTCGGGTTATCCTTGACTATACCTTTTGAAATCAACGCGAGCCTGCTCATGACTATTCCTGAGCCTCCCCGCTCTTATTTAATTTACAAAATACACTGCAGGCATTTGCAATGGCATCGCAAAAGGCTCTTGAAGTAATGGTAGAGGCTGTAATTGCATCTACACTTCCTCCATCCTTTTTAACCGCCAGCTTAAAATTCGGATCTAAGGGATTCACCCCCTGAAACTGTACGATAAAGGGTTCTTTTGGATCTGCAATCTTTGCTCCCAGCCCCGGAGTCTCTGAATGAGAAATTACCGAGGTATTTACAATTGTACCATCCGGCGTAAAGCCAACCATAATCGTTATATTTCCGCCAAATCCCTTTGAGGTGGAGGCCTCTATTGCATAACCTACAACCTCATCTCCTTTTTTCCCGGTATAGACCCTGGAGATTGTACCGTTTGATTCCACCTCAATTACGTTGGCGGGATCCGACGGATTATTGTCGAATTGAGGAATCACAGCTGCAATCGCCGCATTTGTCTTTGCCGCCTGAGCCGCCTCAATAGGTTTTTTTGTAAGCGTATATATGCTCCCCAGCGCCGCAGACGCCACAAGGCAGACTGCAACCAGGACCAAAAGCATATTTCTAAGTGAAGATTGTACAGCCATCATTTAGCCTCCTTAGCAAATCTTTTAGGTTTAACATACATATTTATAAGAGGAACCGCTGCATTCATAATCAGGATTGCAAATGAAATTCCTTCGGGATATGAACCAAACGTGCGGATAAGAATTGTAATTACTCCTATACCCGCTCCGAAAATTACCATCCCCTTGTTACTCATAGGAGAGGTTACATAATCGGTTGCCATAAAGATGGAGCCGAGCAACATTCCTCCTGTAAGCAGATTGAAGAGAGGATCTGTAAATCTGCAGGGATTGCAAAGCCAAAGTATTCCCGATAAAACTATTACAGCACCCCAGATTGAAAGGGTAATGTGCGGTTTTATAACCCTTCTTGCCAACAGATATACAAAACCTACAAGCAGTGCGATTGCAGAAATCTCACCTGATGAACCTATTCTTGCAAAAAGCAGCTGCGAATAGGAGAGTGTGGGATTATTTGCAAAAATTTCGTCGAGCGGCACCCCATTTCCCAAAGCCTCTTTTACCACCGCAAGAGGAGTTGCCCCCGATGCGGCATCCAAAGCGGTGCCGAACAGAGAGGCAGGAACTGTCCAGTCTGTCATTATTACAGGGAAAGAGACAAGCAGGAATACACGCCCCACCAGTGCAGGGTTAAAGATATTCTGTCCCAATCCTCCAAATGTCATCTTAGCTATACCAATGGCCACTATTGAACCAATGACGATAATCCACCATGGTGCGGCGGGCGGAAGATTTAATGCCAGAAGAATACCTGTCACCACAGCAGAACAGTCTCCAATGGTAGATTTCCCCTTTACAAGAAATCTTTGTATAAGATACTCTACCAAGACGCATGAGGCAACTCCCACAAGCAGCAGCGTTATGGCAGATATCCCAAAATAATATATCGAAACCGCCACGGCCGGGAGTAATGCAATAATTACATCCCTCATCAAGTTTCCGGTACATTCCTTTCCGTGGACATGCGGAGAGGGTGATACAAGCAGTTGTTTCATTCCATACAATTTTAATTATAACACTTATTTTTTAGGACGACTGCGCATAATTTTCATTACCTGGCCCTTACCATATCTGATACTGTCGAGCAGCGGGATATATGAAGGACAGGTAAATGAACAGCATCCACACTCTATACAGTCATAAATCCTGTTCTCTTCTGCCGAATCCCAGCGTTGCGCCCTTGACAATCTGTTTAGCAGATATGGCTCCAGCCCCATAGGGCAGGCATTCACACATTTTGCACATCTTATACAATTATACTCTTCTTGCCTCTTTGTCTGCGCGGCTGTAAGGAAGAGTACAGATGAGGAGCCCTTTAAAGTAGGGGCATCAAGATTGGAGACAGCCTTTCCCATCATAGGGCCGCCGCTTATAACCTTTGCCGCAGTCTCCGGAAGACCGCCTGCAGCCTCGATTATCGCACTTATAGGGGTCCCCACTCTATGTCTGTAATTTTTCTGCACACCGCTGCACTCACCGGTAACTGTAAGGATTCCCTCAAAAAGAGGTTTGTTTTTCTGTACCGCCTCATAGACCGCCAGTGCAGTACCCACATTCTGCACAACGGCACCTGTATCTATAGGCAATCCCATTGAAGGCACCTTTCTGCCCACAACGGCATCTATCAGCTGTTTCTCTCCGCCCTGCGGATACTTCTTTTTAAGGACAACCACTTTTATATTGGGATATTGCCCTTCAAAACGGCCCAAAGCCTCTATGGCCTGCCGTTTATTCTCCTCAACCCCCACAAAGCCCCGGGTAACTCCAAGAGCCTTCATCATAATGGAAGCACCTATAAGCACCTGCTCCGGCATCTCTATCATTACCCTGTAATCTGATGTAAGATAGGGTTCACACTCCGCTCCGTTTATAATAAGGAACTCCGCCTTCTTGCCAGGAGGAGGAGAGAGTTTTACAGATGTAGGGAAGGTCGCTCCTCCAAGACCTACGACTCCGCACTCCCTTATCTTCTCTATAATCTCTTTAGGTTCTGCCTTTATCTCTCTTTCAATCTTATCTGAACGGTCAATTGTCCCGACCCATTCGTCACCTCCAACTGTAATGACAACCGTCCTACACGGATTGCCGGCAATATCCTTTACCATCTCTATAGCCTTGACGGTTCCACTCACCGAAGAGTGTACCGGAGCAGATATAAAACCGGAAGCATTGGCAATAAGTTGCCCTGTCTTTACCTTATCTCCAACCGCGACCACCGGCTCTGCAGGAGCTCCAAGATGCTGCGACATAGAGATATATGCAGTCTGGGGAATGGGGAAATTCTCTATGGCCGCATCGCGCGATATTTTATTGTCGGCGGGATGAACACCGCCCATTGAAAACGTTTTCATACTTTGACTCTCTCTTTTTACGGTATTATGATTATACTGCCGGAGTCTCGCCTGCCGGTTTCTGCTCCTGGGCTTCAGGTTTTGGCGCCTCTGCCTTTGGCGGTTTAGGCGGGAAGTTTACAGCATGAACTGCACCTGTAGGACATTCGGTCACACATTTTGTACACAGGCGGCACTTGTTGAAGTCTATATAGGCCAAATTGTTCTCTACCGTGATTGCACCGAACGGGCAGTTCTTTGCACATTTTCCACATCCGATACAAGCTGCGGAGCAGGCTTTTCTTGCAACTCCGCCCTTATCCTTGTTTACGCAGCAGACAAAAATCCTGCGCGATTTAACACCCTTGTTGCGCAGCTCTATAACCCCTTTAGGACAAGCGTTTACACAAGCTCCGCAAGCCGTACACTTATCCTCATCCACAACAGGCAACCCTGTCTGAGAATCCAAAGAGAGAGCATTGAATTTACAGGCAGAGATACAGTCGCCCTTCCCAAGGCAACCATATTTGCAGCCTGTATCTCCCGAATAAAGGGTGTTCATGACGGCACAGGATGCCATGCCGTCATAGGTGTTGGTTTTAGGCCGTTTTTCGCACGAACCGGCGCACCTGACAACAGCCACCATAGGTGCTTTTTCGGCAACTTCGAAACCCAGGGCGCCTGCCACCCTCTGCATTACGGGGTTGCCTCCCACCGGACAAAAGAGAGCATCCAGATTAGGGGCCTTTACGCAAGCTTCGGCAAAAGCCCTGCAGCCGGCCTGTCCGCAACCGCCGCAATTGGCGCCGGGCATCAGAGCCTCAACAACATCGATTCTCGGGTCCTCTTCTACCTTGAATTTCTGCGCTACCGCATACAGCACAACAGCCAATAACAGTCCCAGAATACCAAGACTTGCTACGGTAATAATTATTGTACTCATTAATCAGTTGTTAATTATTTTTGCTATTGTAAATATAAAACTTTTGGCGATTTTGTTCCTGCACAGATATAGCACAAGGAAATAGAGTGCAACAGCCAGAATCGCAAAAAAAGCCGACATCAGCTCGCCAATGCCAATTCCGCGCAAAGATAATAATAAAATCATTAAAATTATCAAGGGATTTATATATGAAAAGAGGACTGCCTTAAGCCCTAATGTCTGCCTCATAATAACTTCCACTTCCTCTCCCACGCTATACTGTAATCTGTCGCAATACTTGATTAATATTGTTTTTATCTGCTCATCGCCCAATGTACAGAGAGATCTTGCGTGACACGCCGCACACATTGATTTGTTGAGTATCTCCACATAGACCCCTTCTGGAGTTATTGCACAGACCCTGCCCCTATGCTTTATCTCGGTTTTCCCGTTCATTTCAAGCTCCTTTTACTATTTTATTTTGCACTCAAGCGGATATTTCAGATTATCCCAGCTTTTCAGTTTTCCGGTAACGGTTCCCACAAGCACCTTGGATTCAAAGAGAAGCGGGATAATGTTTTTGTCGTCGCTCACCCAAATATATATCTCATCCTTTCCGGTAAATATCTCTCCGGCCACAAGGCTTGCAGAGAATTTCATGGTATTGAAGGTTCCAAGCCCCTTTATCTTTTTTACCTCCTTCCCATGGTAGATGAAATAGAGGTTATAAACCTTCTTATCTATTGCAAATACTATGGGATGCTTCACCCCCTTCTCCAGTGTGGAGAAATCCATGGCCCGGCTTACGTAAAAGAGGGTTATGAGATCGTATGTAGAAGGGGTCATCGTCAGGACCGTATCATTTGCAGGCCTGTTTTTTTTGCTGACAGTTACATTTATCACCCCCTTCTCATTGTCGAAGGCATATCTGTTCATGACCTTGTATTTCCCCTCCTCGCTCATCCTGTAAAAGGAGAGGGGGCGCATGGTGGTGGCCGAAAAGGTAGATTCAAGATGTTCCCTCACCTTGAAGAAGAGGTCGTAAAACTTATAAGTGCGTCCGGTAACCACCGGATTATAGTAACCGTCCGAGTAATTTAGCTTTGCAGTTCCCTCCCCCACATCTGTATTTACTCCGCCCCATGTGTAGCTCAAAACATAGGTCAGGCTCTCCCCCCCTATATAGGGAAGCTCCTTCGGTTGTGGGGAGGCTTGCCCCAAGAGCATGTTCTCCGCTCCAAATAAGAGACCGCAGAGCAGCACTGTCTCCATTTTAAATAAATTCGTCCGCATTTTCAAAATCCTCATTCATTCTTGAGGCCCGCACAATACTGTCGCCACTTATTTCCGTCTCAAATGCAGCATCTGTGGCATCTACAAATTTCACTTCTGAACTTCTGAAGCGCATAGGCACATCTCCAACCTCTCCGTTACGGTGCTTTGCTATAATAATATCTGTCTGCCCGGGAATGTCATCTGAATTAAGCCCATAATAGTCTGGCCTGTGAATAAACATTACAATGTCTGCATCCTGCTCAATTGCTCCCGACTCTCTTAAATCGCTAAGCTGAGGACGCTTTTCTCCGCCTCTTGTCTCCACGGCCCTGCTCAGCTGAGAGAGGGCAATAATAGGTACATCCAGTTCCTTGGCTATTGCCTTAAGTGAACGGGAGATGGCAGAAACCTCCTGCTCACGCATTCCCTTTAGCTCAGGAGGGCCTGTCATAAGCTGCAGGTAATCAATGATTATAAGTTTTACCTGCTGGTTAGAGACCAATCTTCTGGCCTTTGATCTGAATTCATATATGGAGAGCGACGGAGTTTCGTCTATATAGAGCGGAGCCTTCGAAAGGGCATTAATCCTGTCATTCAACTGTCTCCATTCATACTCCTCCAACCTCCTTCCACCCTTTATCTTATCTGCCTGCAGACCGGTCTCACTTATCATCAACCTCTTTACAAGCTGTTTGGACGACATTTCAAGTGAAAAGAAGGCTACGGGAATATTATGATCCACCGTTATATTCCTAGCCATAGTCAGCACAAAGGCTGTCTTACCCATAGAGGGGCGGGCCGCAATAATCACAAGGTCAGAGGGCTGCCACCCCAAGGTGACCCTGTCTATACCGGTATAGCCGCTGGGAACTCCGCTAAGGCCGTCTCCCTTCTCCTGATCCCTTTGCAAATCATCTATCACAGTACTGAGGATATCGCTTATACTCTGGTAATCCCTGTGCATATTTCTGTCTGCAAGGGAGAAGAGCCGCTCCTGCGTTGTATCCAACAGGTCATCTACCGCAATGGTATCTTCGAAAGACTCCTTTATTGTCTGATAGGAGATAGAGATAAGTTCTCTCTGAATATATTTCTGGACAAGGATTGTGGCATGGTACTCCAAATGGGCCGCAGCCGCAATCTTCATACTAAGGCGACTAAGATAGACCTCTCCCCCAACCTCTTCCAGCTCCCCGGTTTTGGCCAACTCCTGTGCCACGGTATAGATATCTATTGCCGCATGTCTTGAAGCAAGGGCAGAGATGGCGTTAAATATCTTGCGGTTCTCCTCTTTATAAAAGCACTCCGGAACCAGAGTGTCCCTCACATCGGCTATCGATTCCGGTTCAAGCAGAAGGGCCCCAAGGACCGCCTCCTCTATATCCGGTGCCTGAGGCGGTTTCCTGCCGGACTCCAACCCTATTAAATCCAAATCGGGCTGCTTTTTTCTGCCCCCTTTTGTTGTATTTTGTTTTGCCATGCTACAATCTGTTAAGCGCTTTTAGAATAATCTCTATTGCAAGCTCCACCTCCTCTTGGGTAATTGAGAGCGGAGGGGCTATTCTAAATGAGGTTGGCTGGAACATAAACCAATCTGTTATTGCCCCCTCTTCAAGCAGTAAATATAGTATATCTTTTGCCTTTTGTCTATCTTTCAAATCCACGGCAATCAAGAGCCCCGCAGCCCTTATCTCCTTTACAAGAGGATGTTTTTCAAGGGCTTTTACAAACATCCGCGACTTTTTTTCGACCTCTCCTACCCAAGGTTGGGTCAGAAGCAGCCTTAGTGAGGCAAGTGCAGCCGCACATGAGAGAGGATGGCCTCCAAATGTGGTGATATGACCCAGCGAAGGGTTGCTTTGCCACGCCTCCATCAACTTACTCGAGGCCACAAATGCCCCCAACGGCATTCCCCCGCCCAACGCCTTGGCAAGGGTAAGAATATCGGGGGTCACTCCGTACCTCTGAAAGGCAAACATCTTCCCACACCTTCCAAAGCCGGTCTGAATCTCATCGAATATCAGCAGGGCACCACACTCGCTGCATCTTTTTCTTAGAGCTTCCATGAACTCCCGGGTGGCAATCTGTACACCTCCCTCGCCCTGAACCGGTTCTATTATTACGGCGGCAGTACCCTCCGTTATTGCCCTTAGGGAGGATATGTCATTGAATATTATATGGTTCACCAGCGGCAAAAGAGGCCTGAATGGCATCTTAAGGCTCTCTTCTGTCATAAGGCTGAGCACTCCGTGAGAACTTCCGTGATAACAGTTTCTGCAACTTATTATCTCCCTTCTGCCTGTAACCCTTTTCGCCAACTTAAGGGCCGCCTCATTTGCCTCGCTTCCCGAATTTACATAATAGACAGTCTGCAGACTCTCCGGCAAGATGGAGGCAAGCAACTTCGCATGCATCACCTGGGGAGATTGAATCATCTCTCCGTAAACCATAAGGTGGGAGTACTTTTCTGCCTGCTCCTTTATTGCATCTACAACCTCCTTGCGGCAATGACCCACATTGCTTACAGAAACTCCGGAGATTAAATCTATATATCTCTTTGGCTGACAGCCTTCTCTTTCGGGCAAAGAGTATAAAAAAACACCCTCCGCCCTATAGATGTTCAATCCCAACGGTCTGGAGGATGTCTGTGCAATATGTTTAAAGAAAAGCTCCCTTAATATGTAAGGTCTCTCATCCATAAACTATTCGTTATCAAATTCCGGACTTACAAGTATTCTCCCGCAATACTCACAGACAATAATCTTCTTGCTTGCCGCAATATCCAGCTGCTTTTGAGGCGGAATCTTATTAAAACATCCTCCACAGGCATCTCTCTTTACCGTTACGACAGCCATTTTATTCCTTGCGTTGGCCCTGACCTTCTTATAGGCGTTGAGCATGCGCGGGTCTATCTTGCTCTGTATCTCCTCAGACTCCTTAAGAAGCTGCTCCTCATCTCTCTTTGTCTCCTCTATAATTGATTCCAACTCCTTTTTCTTATTTTCAAGGTCTATCCTTCTCCCTTCCAGCTCCTCCTTGATTTCTACAAGTGATTCCTTCTTCTGGGCAATGTTATTAAGAGTGTCGTTAATCTTCTTTTCAGAGAGCTGAATATCAAGATCCTGGTACTCTATCTCCTTTGATAGAGAGTCATACTCCCTGTTATTCTTTACATTATTACGCTGAGCATCGTACTTCTCTATAAGAGCCTTGCTGTTTACGATATCATGTTTCTTCTGGTTAATGAATGCCTCGCCCTCCTCTATCGCCTTTTTGGTATTTTCAATTCTTGTCTCAAGTCCGGCAACATCATCCTCCAAATCCTGAACCTCCAAGGGAAGTTCACCCCTTAGCAGATAAATCTGGTCTATCTTTGAATCTGTCTTTTGCAATCTGTACAAAAGTCTCAACTTTGCCTCCACATCTGCATCTATATTCTTTGCAATCTGCAAAGAGGCAAAGGTTTCTCCCTCAATAACGGGAGGTACTGCTGTATTATTCTTTTTTGTAGCCATATTATAGCTTTAATAGTAATATATAGGATTGTTATTTTTTTCGCTGACAAGGAGCGCAAAGGTAGGAAATTTTTTGGAAAGTATTCCGCATATTAAATTTACCACACCATACTCGCTGTTATAGTGCCCTATATCGAGCAGCATGAAGTTGTCTTCGCAATAAAATTCGTGATAAGGGATATCTGCCGTAATATAGGCCTGGGCTCCCTTCTCCATTGCAGCTCCTATAAAGGATTTTCCGCTGCCGCCGCAAACGGCAATTCTTTTCAGAGGGCCATGCAACAATCTGGAAGTGCGGATATACTCTGCATTAAACAGATGTTTTGTCTGATTTACCAACTCTTCGGCGTAGAGCGGCGCAGTAAGGTTGCCCACAAGACCATATCCCTCTGCATCCAGCGTCTCACACTCCTGTAGCCCCAACTTCTCTGCCATAAGGCAGCTCACTCCCCCTGCAGCCAGATCCATATTGGTATGGGCCGAATAGATTGTAATTCCCCCCTTGACTGCCGCAATTATGGTTCTGCCCAGCCAACTCCGCTCTGTAATGGATTTTATCCCTCCAAAGATAAGAGGATGGTGGGTTATTATAATATCGCATCCTTTTTCAACCGCCTCGTCCACCACTTCCGGGGTGCAGTCAAGAGCAACAAGCGCCTTGGAGACCTCTCTGTCGGGACTTCCTATGGAGAAGCCAGAATTGTCCCAACCGGCCTGGGTATAAGGAGGAGCCATCTCCTCTATTGGAGCTACCAGTTCTCTTGCCTTCATAATTTCCGCTGTTTTTCTGTCAATACATCTGATACCTGCAAAAGTTTTGCCTTAATGTTCTGGAGCTTGGAAATAACCTCAACTCTTTTATCCTCTCCCTCTATATTCTCCTTCATTCTCTTGTTTGCCCCACCGAGAGTCATCCCCCTCTCCTTTACAAGATGGTAGATTATTTTGAAATTGGCCAGATCCTGGGCGGTGAAGAGCCGGTTGCCCTTTTTGTTTCTTGCCGGCTTTATAAAGTCGGGAAACTTCTGTGCCCAGAATCTTACAAGTGAAGTGTTCTCTCCCAATATTTCCGAGATTTCGCCTATGGTGTAATACAACTTCTCTACATTTCTCTCTTTGTAAGGCATAATATCTGTTTTAGTCTAAGGATTGTCCGGTATTTGACGATATAAGCAACACATTCTTGTACTGCTCCATACTCAGAGAACCGAAGAAGTAGTTCAGAGGATCCGCCTCCTTCTCCCTTAAATAGACCGAATAGTGCAGGTGCGGGGCAAATGACATTCCGCTGTTTCCCACCCTGGCTATTGTCTCTCCCCTCTTTACCTCCATCCCCTTTCTCACAAGTATATCTCCCAAATGTGAATATACGGTTTTATATCCGTTTTTGTGATCTATCTCTATACTGTTGCCTCTCTCCCTTGAGGAACGTGTTGTGAGTGAAACGGTTCCATCAGCAGAGGCCAGCACCTCAGTTCCTATCGAAGCTATCAGATCTATTCCGTCGTGCATTACCACCGTCTTGTAGAAGGGGTTTACCTTCTTCCCCGCAGAGGCTCCCGCCTGGGAAATCCGGAAATCCTTAAGGGGAACTATTGTGGGAATGTGGCTAAGATCTTCCTTAAGATAATCCATACTTTCATATATCTGCTCTATGCTCTTATTGGCCTCATTTGCCTCATGCATGGTAGAGAGAAGCGAAAGGCATGTTGAGGCTACAAGCTCCTCGTTCTTTCCATTTTCTATATCGTTTGAGGAGAGCCCTATACCGGATGTCAGTGAGAATGCGGGGGGTTCAGAGCTGAATACCATCTTGTAAATTTCCCTATCCTTAAGCCGGAGATTGGTGACTGTATTGTCAAGAATTTCGAGCCGCTCCTCCAGAAGGGTGAACTCCCTGGCCATTGCCTTGTTTTCTCTCTCTAACCGACGCTGTTCGTCTGTACTGAATATAAGGGAGATTACCGTATAATAACATAATGCCAGAAGAATACTTAAAAGAAGGTATTTTCCCACTCTCCAAACCCACCATAAAAACCCCCTCTTCTCTTCTTCGAACTTCAGCTTTTCCTTATTGAATTTATAATTATCCATTCCGGCCTACGGTGCTTCCGTCATTAATCATTGAGTCATAATCTGCACCTCTCAACTCGCTGTCGAAAAAGTTATATGGATTTACTTTCCTGTCGCGATAGACAACCTCGTAATGGAGGTGGGCGCCTGTAGAGCGTCCGCTGTTTCCAAGTTCTCCCAGCTTTTCACCCCTCTGTACAAACTGCCCCTCTTCAACATCTATACTGCTCAGATGAGCATAACGGGTCTTGTATCCAAAACCGTGGTCTACCACAACCTCATTCCCATAGCCGAAGAAATTTCTGGAAGACTCTATAACCTTTCCGTTCCCCGTTGCATAGACCGGCTCTCCCTTAGTGCCGGCAAAATCAAGTCCGCTATGCATCTTGGGAAGCTTGGAGAATGGGTCTGATCTATATCCGAATCGGCTTGAAATATGAATGTTGTCCAGCTGGACAGGCGGTATTGCAGGAACACACGAGACCATTTCACCGTTCCTCTTTGCCAGAACCGCCACATCTTCATACGAACATGATTGCACATAGGCCTTTTTATAGAGCATATCCATCTTCTGCTCTAAATCCGCAAGGAAGCTGCCATTTGAGAGGAGCTCGAAATGTTTATATCTCTCCACCCCTCCAAACCCCGCATTTCTCTCATCCACAGGTATCTCCTCCATTCCATATACGGAACGGTAGACATTATTGTCTCTATGCTGCAACTCGAGCAGAATGGTATTGTTGGCATCGAACCTTCTCTCCAGCAGCTCCAGTTCGGAACGCAGCTCCGCATTCTTCCGCTTCAACATTGCAGTTTTCGGAGTATCATACTTCAGACAGGAGGTATATATGAAATAGTAGAGTACGAATGCTCCGAAACTTAGCAGAACAAAGGCCGCCCTTCTTATGGTACGTTTCTTTGAAGTAACTATATATCGCTCAATAGCAAAAGTTTCCCTATTGAATCTATATCCGGCACTTCTTAACATACACTAAAAATCCTAAATTAATGAATGCAAAGATAATGAAATAATCTTAAAAAAGATTAATTTTGTATCTTGTTTTTCTAATTTATGTTATGACATCTAAGGAGATAAGAGAGACATTTCTGGAGTTTTTCAAAAAAAAAGGTCATGTGATAGTACCGTCGGCCTCCATGTTGGTAAAAGATGATCCCACGCTTATGTTTACCAACGCCGGCATGAACCAGTTTAAAAACCTCTTTCTTGGCAACAGCCCGATAAAGGAGAAAAGGGTGGCCGACACTCAGAAATGCCTGAGGGTGAGCGGGAAGCATAACGACCTTGAAGAGGTGGGTCTAGACACCTACCACCACACGATGTTTGAAATGCTTGGCAACTGGAGTTTCGGAGACTATTTCAAGAAAGAGGCGATAGCATGGGCATTTGAACTTCTCACAGAGGTTTACAAAATAGACAAGAGCAGATTATATGCAACGGTCTTTGAGGGATACGCTCCAGACAACCTGGGTAAAGACAGCGAGGCGGAAGAGGCCTGGCTGAACTATCTGCCGGCAGAAAGAATCCTTCCCGGCAACAAAAAGGATAACTTCTGGGAGATGGGCGAGACAGGTCCGTGCGGTCCCTGCAGCGAGATTCATATAGATTTGCGCAGCGAAGAGCAGAGAGCAGAAATCCCCGGACGCGAAATGGTAAACAAGGGAGACCCTCTGGTTATAGAGATTTGGAACCTTGTCTTTATGCAATTTAACCGCAAGGCCAACGGAGAGTTAGAGCCGCTGCCACAAAAGCATGTAGATACCGGTATGGGGCTGGAGCGCCTCTGCATGGTACTCCAATCCAAGACCAGCAACTACGACACAGATATTTTCCGGCCGATTATAACGAAAATATCACAGCTCTGCGGCAAAAAATATGATGAAGGCAAGGAGTGTTCGGTAGCAATGAGGGTTCTGGCAGACCATATAAGAGCCATTAGCTTCTCTATAGCAGACGGACAGCTTCCCTCTAATGTAAAGGCCGGATATGTAATACGACGCATCCTCAGAAGGGCGGTAAGGTATGCCTACACTTTTCTTGGGGCGACAGAACCTCTACTCTACAGACTGATACCAACCCTTGTAGAGCAGATGGGAGAGGCCTTCCCTGAGCTTGCCAGACAGCAACAGCTTATAGAGAAGGTTATAAAGGAGGAGGAAGAGGCATTCTTGAAGACCCTTGACAAAGGAATGAAGCTTATAGACTCCATAATGGAGAAAGAGCGCGAAAAAAGAGTAATCAGCGGGCTGGATGCCTTTACCCTTTACGACACCTACGGCTTCCCTATAGACCTTACAGAACTTATTGCAAAGGAGCATGGTTTTGCCGTAGATTTGAAAGAGTTTGAGAGAGAACTTAAAAAACAGAAAGAGAGAAGCCGCAATGCCACCTCAAAGGAGGAGGGAGATTGGGTGGAGATTGCCCCTTTCACTTCCACAGAGTTTCTCGGCTATACAGAAACCACCGTCAAACAGGCCCGCATAACAAGATACCGCAAGGTAAAGGTAAAGGGGAAGGAGAGCTTTCATCTCATTTTTGACAAGACCCCCTTCTATGCCGAAAGCGGCGGACAGATAGGAGACAGCGGTCATATTGAGTTTGCATCGGGAGAAAAAGTGGAAATAAACAACACCATAAAGGAGAACGGGCTTCACATTCATATAGCCGAGAGCCTGCCGACCACTCCGTATGAGCCATTTACGGCAGTTGTAAATGCGCAACGCAGGGAACAGACTGCAAATAACCATACAGCCACCCACCTGCTTCACTATGCCCTGAGAAAGCTGCTTGGAAACCATATAGAACAGAAAGGCTCCCTTGTAGGCGCACAACATTTGAGATTTGACTTCTCTCATTATGAAAAGCTCGACAGCAAAACCCTCAGAGACGTGGAACGGATGGTAAACTCCCTTATAAGAATGAACATTCCGCGTGAGGAGATAAGAGACCTTCCCATTGATGAAGCAAGGAAAATGGGTGCAATGGCTCTCTTTGGAGAGAAATATGGAGAGAGAGTACGCGTAATCCGTTATGGCAGCTCGATAGAGCTTTGCGGAGGAACACATAGCAGCGCCACAGGCAATCTGGGTCTGTTCAAGATTCTCTCAGAATCTGCAATTGCCGCGGGAGTCCGCAGAATTGAGGCCGCCACAGGGTACAATGCAGAGCTGCTGGTAGAAGAGAGAGAGGATTTGATAAATACGATAAAGGAACTCTTTAACAACAGCCCCAATCTGCTTGCCAGTGTTAAAAAGCTTGTAGATGACAACGATTCTGCAAGAAGAGAGCTGGAGGCCACGGCAAAAGAGCGGGCCATAGAGTTAAAGAATAACCTTATAGAGAGAGCGGTAAATATAAACGGCTATAATGTAATAGGTTTAAAGGGAGAGTTCAGGCCTGAAATTATAAAACAGGTTGCAATGATGCTGAAAAACGAGACACAGAATACCATCTTTGCGGCTGCCACCTACTATGACTCCAAACCGTCGCTCACCCTTATGTACTCTCCCGACCTCACAGAGCAGGGATTCAATGCGGGGAAGGATATAAGGGAGGCCGCAAAACATATTCAGGGCGGAGGAGGAGGACAGCCCTCTCTTGCAACGGCAGGAGGCAGGAACATAGAAGGGCTCTCCGGGGCAATGGATGCGATGATTGAGGCGGCAACAAAATGAAAAAACTTGACCTGTATCTGTTAAAGTCTTTTTTGGGGCCATTTATTATGGCATTCTTCATTGTGTTGTTTGTCTTGATAATGCAGTTCCTCTGGCTTTATATAGACGAACTGGTTGGGAAAGGGCTGAGTTTTTCAATTATCCTTGAGTTTCTGGGATGGGGAAGCGCAACCCTTATTCCCATGACTCTTCCCCTTGCAACACTGCTCGCCTCAATTATGACAATGGGCAGTCTGGGAGAGAATAACGAGCTGCTTGCGATGAAGGCGGCAGGAGTCTCCCTAAGGAGGATAATCACTCCTCTGATTTATGTCTCGACAATAATCAGCATAGGGGCCTTTTTCATCTCCAACGATCTTATTCCTGTGGCATACAACAAAATCTACACCCTCAGAGACGATATAGGAAAGACAAAGGAAGAGATAAAGATTCCCACAGGCATCTTCTACAACGGCATAGATGGCTATACAATAAGGGTTGCAGAGCGCGACAAAAGAGAGACAATGCACGATATAATGATTTACAACCATACAAAAAAGAATGGCAACAATAACCTCACCGTGGCCGATTCGGGCTACATCCGTCTCTCCCCTGACAAAAGCAACATTATCTTTACCCTCTTTAACGGCATAAATTACGAAGAGGATAACAAATTGAACTACAGAGACACCACCCGCACACTTCAAAGCGTAGAGTTTGCAATGCAGCGGATAATCATACCCCTGGAGAATTATGCCTTTAAAAAGTCGGAAGACTCCCGCTACGGCAATGAGGTTATGACAAAAAGCCTTGGGCAATTGCGTGTAGACAGAGATTCCCTACAGCTAAAGGTGGCCGGTACGGTTCGGGCACAGAGCGAAAGAAGCATCTTCTCCTCAAACCTCACCTACACCTATCAATACGATACAACAGGAAAGGGGAAGTATGCAACCCTTTTTCCAAAGGATTCGCTCTTTAAATGGAGCAGCCCCTCAACAGAGCATGATGCCACAATCGAGGCAATCTCAAAAATAAATGCACAGATTTCAAATTTCGATTTTTACGAACGGGAGCTTTTCCAATCTGCCTACCCCTTGAGAAGGACCATAATAGAGACCTACCGCAAGTTTACCCTCTCGCTGGCTTGTCTTATCTTCTTCTTTATTGGCGCACCCCTGGGGGCGATAATCCGCAAGGGAGGGCTTGGAACGCCTGTAATTATCTCCATCCTCTTTTTTGTATTCTATTGGGTTATAGACATGAGCGGCAAACGGCTGGCAAACGATGGGGCCATCTCCCCATTTATGGGAACATTTATCTCATCATTTGTACTGATTCCCATCGGGGTCTTTCTAACCATAAAAAGCAGCAGCGATTCTGCCCTCTTCAATGCAGATGCATATAAAATTTTCTTTAATAAGGTTTCTGGCAGAATCAAGGAGTATTGCCGCAGAAGGAGAGAAAAGCATGGAGCATAAAATCATCTATATGGGAACTCCGGAGTTTGCAGTAGCTCCGCTCAAAAAGCTGAGAGAGCAGGGGTTCGATATTGCAGCAGTGGTGACGGTACCCGACAAACCGGCCGGACGCGGTCTTAAGCTAAACGAGAGTGCCGTAAAGAGGTATGCCGTTGGGCAGGGGCTTGAGGTGCTCCAGCCTTCCTCCCTGAAGGATGAAGGATTTTTAAAAAAGCTGGCCTCATACGGGGCAGACCTGTTTATAGTAGTGGCCTTTAGCATGCTCCCGAAAATTGTATGGAGCATGCCAAAGTTGGGCACCTTTAATCTTCATGCCTCACTGCTGCCCCAGTATAGGGGAGCGGCCCCGATAAACTGGGCTATAATAAACGGGGAGAAGGAGAGCGGGGTTACCACCTTTTTAATAGATGAGCAGATTGATACCGGAAATATTCTGTTACAGAGAAAGTGCGCTCTGGCTGAAGATGAGACCGCAGGGTCACTACATGATAAACTAATGGAAATGGGGGCTGACCTGGTTATAGAAAGTGTGCAGGGGCTCTTTAACGGAGTGCTGCAACCAAAGCCACAAAGCCTTTTTTTCAATGACGGACAGGAGATTAAACCGGCGCCAAAAATAACAAGAGAGCTGTGCCATATAGATTGGAATTGCAGCTCCGTGCGGCTTTTGCAGCTAATCAGGGCTCTTTCGCCCTACCCGGGAACATTTTCGCATCTTACAAACGGTCAAAAGCAGATTGAATTCAAGATTTATGCGGCAGAGGCAGATGAAAACATGGAAGGCGGTGCCGGTACCATAATTTCAGACAACAAGAGCTTTCTGACGGTCTGTTGCGGCAAGGGAAGCCTAAGACTGCTTGAGGTACAGGCTGCAGGCAAACGAAGAATAGGCATAAGGGAGTTTCTTGCCGGCTTTAGAGAGATAAATTCTTATAGATTCGTATAGTGAAAAAGTATATAGCAATAGTGGCAGACGGAGCCTTTCCCACTCACCCCTATCCTTTGGATCTGCTCCGTAAGGCAGATATAATTATCTGTTGCGACAATGCGGTGGTAAAACTTGAGCGACATTGCGGCCTTCGCTGCGATTATATAGCCGGAGATATGGATAGCATGAGCCCGGAGAACCAGCTGAGATATAGGAGGATTATACATAAGGAAAGCGAGCAGGAGCATAACGACCTTACAAAGGCCTTCCGCCTTGCAATGACTCTGGAACCGGATAGAATCTCCATTTTCGGGGCAACAGGGTTGCGGGAAGACCACACATTGGGAAATATTTCATTGGTTGCAGAGTATGCCTCAACATTCAAGGAGGTGGAGATGATAACCGATTATGGAATCTTCTCCCCCCTTCTCAACAGTTCTGTAATAAGGTGTACTGTTGGAGAGCCACTCTCAATCTTCGCCTTTGACCAGACATTGCAGATAAAATCCTACGGCTTGAAATATCCCACAGACAATGTGGTTTTTGACCTCTGGTGGAAAGCCACCCTCAACGAGGCCTCAAGCGAAGAGGTACGCCTGGAGTTTAGCCATCCTGCCCCCGTGCTGCTCTTCAGGAACTACACTACACCAAAAACATCCCCATTATTGCAGCAGACATAAGAGCTACAAGCGATGCCCCCAACAGAGCTCTGAAGCCATATTCAGAGAGAATATACTTCTTTTGCGGAGCAATTCCCCCTATGCCCCCAATCTGAATTCCCACAGAGGCAAAGTTGGCGAAGCCGCACAGAATATAGGTGGCCATAATAATGGATTTGGTAGAGGCAAATACCCCTGTCTGAATCATTGTCGCCAGACTCTGGTACCCCACAAACTCTGTAAGGATAAGCTTCTCTCCCAAAAGGCGCCCCACAAGCGGGAGATCCGCCCCGTCTATACCGGTAAGCCATATTACAGGGTAGAAGATATAGGAGAGGATAAATTCCAGGGAGATATTGGTATATCTGCCGTCGGTAGCCTCTGCTATCAGATTATCGAGTCCTGTAAGGTCTCCGATTTTTCCGAAGATAAAGTTAAAGCCGGCTATAAGAGCATAGAAAACAAGAAGCATTGCACCCACATTTGCCGCAAGCTTGAGCCCGTCTGTCGTACCGTTGGAGATGGCATCCAATACATTCCGCCCTATCTTTTCAGAAGAGACCTCAACCGAATTGTCTATCTGTTCTGTCTGCGGTTTTATAACCTTTGAAATTGCTATTGCACCCGGAGCGGCCATTACTGAAGCGGAAAGCAGGTGTTTTGCAAACTCTATCTCCATAAGCCTGTCGCCCCCGCCCAGCATTCCAATATAGGCTGCAAGGACACCACCCGCCATGGTGGCCATTCCTGCGGTCATTACAAGCATCAGCTCCGAACGGGTCATCTGGGGAATGTAGGCCTTTACCATAAGAGGCGCCTCTGTCTGCCCTAAAAAGATATTACCGGCACATGAGAGGGACTCTGCACCCGAAAGACGCATTAGTTTTGTAAGGCACCATCCCATTGCATAGACCACCCTCTGGAGGATTCCCAGGTAGAAAAAGAGGCTTGTAAGGGCCGAGAAGAAGATAATGGTCGGCAATATCTGTAACACAAATATATAGCCGAACTTGTCCATATCTACAAGGGAGCCGAAGAGGAAGCTGCTTCCGGCCTTTGTCCAGTCGAGGACGGCCACAAAACATTTTCCAAGAAATTCAAATACCACCTGCACCGCAGGGAACATAAGCACCGAAACTCCTATTATGAATTGAAGAGCGAGTGCCTTGAATACTGTGCCCCATTGCACCCTTTTTCTGTCGGTACTTATGAGCCATGCTATAAAGATTATGACCGCAACTCCTATCAGTCCTCTTAAAATAGAGAAAAAGTTAAATTCAAAATGCTTCTTGCCGAGTATAGCCTTGTAGGGGTTTTCAGCCGAAGCCGCCTCTATTGCTGCACTCTGTTCGCCGGCTGCTGCAACCACCTCATTTTCTGCCATTGAAGCGGCCTGTAAGGCTGACATCTGTATTGTACTGTCGGGCTCTGCTGCAATAAGAAGGACTGAGGCGAAAATCGCCATCAGTGTAAATATCAATCTGTTCATTCTATGATTTTTTTGAATTTTGTCTTTTTCTTAGTTCGTCTATCCTCTTCTTGATGTTCCCGGCCAGTTCATAATCCTCACTCTCAACTGCCTGCTGCAAAGCCATATTAAACCTCTTTATCTGCTCCTCTGCCTCTATGCTCTCCCCCGAAGCCTTATCCATTCTTATGGAGTAACGCTCCATTAACTCTTCATTTATATATATAGGAGTGCCGAAGAGTTTTGCCAGGATTATCCCGTCTATAATATCTGCCTTCTGTCTGAGCTCTTTCTCTCCGTTGAAAAGAAGCAGCCGTGAGGTGAAATTCTCCTCTTCCTTCTCTCTTTCCACCTCCACTTCCAGCAGCTCCACGCCATAAAATAGCAATATCTTCCGGAATATGGAGTGTATGGGAATGACCTTTAAATCTGCGGCTTTGAATGCAGATAAGACAGAATGCATCTGGGGCGGAGTAAGAGTGACCGGCAGACTTCTCTCCATATTCTCTCTATAAAGAAAAAAAAGAAACTTTCCACCTTGCCCGGCAGTGGCTGTAAAAGCTCCTATGTCTAATCTTATCCGTTTCATCTATACAAAGATAATTTTTACTACTTTTGTTCGCAAGAGAAGAGAGAGATGATTTTTGAAAAAACTGCACAAGATAAAAACTCTTCGGCGCGATGCGGTCTGCTCCATACCGGCCATGGAGCATTTGAAACTCCCGTTTTCATGCCTGTCGGAACGGTAGGGTCTGTAAAAGGCGTATATCACAGAGATTTAAAAGAGGATATCGGAGCCCGTATTATTTTGGGAAACACCTATCACCTCTATCTTAGACCCGGATTGGAGATATTGAAAAAGGCGGGCGGGCTTCACAAATTCATCTCATGGGAAAGACCCGTTCTTACAGATAGCGGAGGCTTTCAGGTCTTCTCTCTTGCAGAGAATAGAAAGCTTACAGAGGAGGGGTGCACCTTCCGCTCCCACATAGATGGGTCGAAGCACCTCTTTACCCCGGAAAATAATGTAGACATCCAGCGTATTATAGGGGCGGATATAATTATGGCTCTGGATGAGTGTACCCCCGGCGATGCAGATAAAAATTATGCACTCAAATCATTGGAACTTACAATGAAATGGCTGGAGAGAGGGTATCGTCACTTTAAGGAGAGCGAACCTCTATACGGATATAGCCAATCCTATTTTCCAATAGTACAAGGGTGTGTCTATCCTGATTTAAGAATGAGGGCGGCCGAACATGCGGTACAGTTTAATGCAGACGGCTATGCAATAGGAGGCCTCTCTGTGGGAGAGCCTACAGAGCAGATGTACCGGATGCTGGAGGTGATAGACCCTCTTCTGCCGAAGGAGAAGCCCCGCTACCTTATGGGGGTGGGAACTCCGGCAAATATACTTGAGGGTATTGCCCGCGGAGTAGATATGTTCGACTGCGTGATGCCAACCAGAAACGGCCGCAATGGTATGCTGTTCACCTGGAAGGGGATGATAAATATAAAGAACAGAAAATGGGCGGATGATTTCTCGCCGATAGATGACAATGGCACCTCCTTTGTCGACAAATATTACACAAAGGCCTATCTTAGACATCAGTTTGTAGCCGGGGAGATGTTGGCGGCACAAATAGCCAGCGAACATAACCTCGCTTTCTATCTGGAAGTGGCAAGGCAGGCAAGGGAGCATATAAAGGGGGGGGATTTCCTCTCATGGAAGGAGAAAACAGTAAAAGATCTTCAGACCAGATTGTAATGAATTACAATTTTAAAATAACGATACTCGACAGATATATCATAAGAAAGTTCATAGGGACATTCTTCCTTGCCCTGTTGCTGATTATTGTCATAGTCATAATCTTTGATATAAGCGAGCACCTCGACGACTTTGTAGACAACCATGCTCCCATTAAAGAGATAGTCCTGAACTATTACGGAAACTTTATTCCAAAGTTTGTAAACATGTTCAGCCCCATGTTTGTCTTTATAACGGTAATTTTCTTTTCCTCAAAACTTGCGGCAAACAGCGAGATTGTGGCAATCCTTGCAGGAGGCATAAGCTTTAAGAGGCTTATGTACCCCTACTTTATCTCCGCCACGGTAATTGCACTCTTCAGTCTTGTTTTAAATCTTTTTATCCTTCCCCCTGCAAATAAGGGGAGACAGGCCTTTCAGGCCAAATATATAAAGACCCGTTTCGAAAATTCCAACCGCGACATTCATTACCAGATGTCGCCGGGAAACTTTCTCTATGTAGAATCCTTTAGTGTATGGAACAAGACCGCCTACAAGTTTACTCTTGAAACAATTGAGAACCACAAACTGGCCTCAAAGCTTAGTGCCGAGAGTGCAGCCTGGGACTCTACCAGAAATTGCTGGAAACTGCGCAATTATCACCTGCGCCAATATGTAAACAATACAGAGATTCTGAAAAGCGGCCGCACCTTAGACACCGCCATTGCCATAACTGCAGCTGACTTTATGCGGAAAAAGAATGTCGTTGAGGAGCTTGACTACTTTAAGTTAAATGACTTGATAGCCACCCAGAAGATGCGCGGAGACAAAATGGTAATGTATGCCCAGATTGAGAAGCATACCCGCTTTGCAATGCCCTTTTCCGCCTTTGTCCTCACCCTTATAGGGGTTTCACTCTCCTCAAAGAAACGGCGCGGAGGAATAGGGCTGAATATAGGTATAGGAATTGGCCTTAGCTTTTCATATATTCTCTTTATGCAATTCAGCCAGATGTTTGTCTACACGGGAACATTGCCACCTGGGCCGGCAATCTGGATACCAAATGTCCTCTACCTCTTCATTGCCATTTTCCTCTATAAAATTGCCCCGAAATAGTATCTGTTAATATGTCATCTCAGAGCGGCGGTTTCAGAACTCCCCTCTCTGTAGCTTTTCACCACAGACCTTAAGCATATCATCTACCATCTCCTCCATGCCCCATTTCGGATTCCACCCCCATTCATTGCGGGCGCAGGAATCATCGAGACAATCGGGCCATGAGGCAGATATCTGATCCTTTACCGGATCTATATTGTAGGTTGCGGTAAAGTCAGGGATTCGTCTTGCTATGGCAGAAAAGAGCTGTTTCGGAGTAAAGCTCATTGCAGTTATATTAAAGCTGTTTCTATGGATAAGCTTAGAGGGGTCTGCCTCCATTACCTGAATTGTGGCATCCAGTGCATCGGGCATATAGAGCATATCCATATAGCGGTTTTCGGGCACTTCGCATCTATAACTTCCGCTCTTTACGGCATGATAGAAGACCTCCACGGCATAATCTGTCGTGCCTCCACCCGGCATTGCCCCGTTTGAGATAATCCCAGGAAACCTTACACTCCTTGTATCTACCCCAAAACGGCTGTGATAATAGTCGCTAAGCAGCTCACCCGTAACTTTGCAGACTCCATACATGGTGTTAGGGCGCATTACCGTGTCCTGAGGGGTTTTATAGTGGGGCGTACTCTCTCCAAACGCTCCTATTGAGCTTGGAGTAAAAAGGGCGCAGTCATACTCCTTTGCTATATTGAGAGAGTTTAGCAGCGCACCCATATTTATATGCCACGCAAGCTGGGGGTTCTTCTCTCCCGTAGCGGAAAGAAGGGCGGCCAGATTATAAATTGCATCTATCTTATATTGTTTTACAATTCCGGCATATCCCTTCTCATCAAGAGCATCCAGCACCAGAGCTATGGAACTTAGCCCGAGCCGCTTTACAACCTCAGGCTTTAAATCTGCCGCAATTACATTGTCATACCCATAATGTTTCTGCAGGAATGGAACCAGCTCTGTCCCAATCTGCCCTCCTGCCCCCACTACTAAAATACGTTTCATCTCTATTATGTTACTAAAGTTTCGTAAATGAATATGGCCTTCTTTTGCCATAAACGAAAATAGAGATATTTTCCATTAACTCAAAAAAATTTTCAAATAATGACTCCTCATAGCTGTTCTTCACAAATGTGAATCCAGGCAGAGTCATTATGTTTCCTCTCTCGCCGTTTGTTTTGCATTTGTGAATTTATAGAAATACTATTGAATTTATTACTTTTGCCACAGCAGGGATGTGAAATAGCCTTTATGAGATTCCAGCAACTGTATGATGCCAAGAACAAATTTATAACCATGATAAAAGAACCCGATTCCAAAAAAAGGGCAAAACTAGCCTCGCTGGGAGACAGCATTACATACGGTTTCACTCCCCGCAATTCTCCGGGATATCCCGGACAGTTGGAAAGTTATGCCTGCGTGGCGGCACGGCTGCTGGATATGGATTTTTACAATGCCGGAATCAACGATTCCACTCTTGCCGCCGGGCAGGGAAGTTTTCAGCCTATGTGCGAACGTTTCTCCTCCCTTCCCCCGGATGCAGATATAGTAACCGTAATGGGAGGAACGAACGATATCCGTCAGGGAATTCCGTTGGGAACATTAAACGACCGCTCCACAGATACTTATTGCGGAGCGTTGCACCGGATCTGCGAGGGGCTGTATCGCAAATATTTTATTGAGAACGGAATATGTACCGGAAAAGACAAACGCATCGTTCTGCTAACTCCCTTGAAACTTATGGATGCCGCCACCGGAGAATTGACCTACGGTCTGGAGGCATTTGCGGAAGCAGTCCGGGAGATAGGCGCTTATTACAGTTTCCCCGTTCTTGATTTCTATCGCAACTCCTATATAAATCCGCATATATGTAAAACAGTACAGGGATGGCAAGACGGTTACAATGCCCTATACAATCCATATATCAGCGATGGCACGCATCCCACGCAGGAAGGTGCCATTATCATGGGACGACTGCTGGCGAATTTCATAAGAACGCTCCTGTAACGCTACTTAAGCATCATCAAAATTCAGGACCAACTTCTTCAAAAAATAATTCTTTGCTACTTTTGCATAGTCTGTATGAATGGAACCTGCATATATCAAAAGATAACAGAGCTGGCCTGTGAGTTGGGTTTTACCGCAAGCGGCGTTGCACCGGCCGCTCCGTTGAGAGAGGAATTTTCGCACTACCTTACCGCAATGGAGGAGGGTTGTTTTGCCGATATGGAATATCTTAAGCGCAACTGCAACCTAAGGAGGGATCCGCGGCAGCTCTTTGAGGGGGGAAAGAGTCTGCTGCTCTTTCTTGCCCCCTATGGAGAGAAGTCTGCCGCTCCTGAGAGAGATATCCGTTTTCAAGACGGAAGCCACGGCTCCTATAAGGTTGCCTCGTATGCCCTTGGCCGAGATTACCATAAGGTTATAAAGAAAAGACTGTCGGCAATTCTGGATTATATAAAAAGAGAGCTTCCCGGAGCAGAGGGAAGGGTCTTTACAGATAGTGCTCCCATTTTGGAGAGAGCATGGGGAGTGAGAGCCGGGCTGGGCTTTATTGGCAAGAACAACTTTCTGATTAACAGGGAGGTTGGTATAAGAAATTTTATAGGGGTGATTATTTCCAATGTGGAGTTTGCCCCGGTTTTTGATATGGCACTCTATAAAAATTATTGCGGTGAGTGCCGGCGGTGTATTGAGAGTTGCCCCACCGGGGCTCTTTCTCCCTTTAGGGTAGATGCAAGCAGGTGTATCTCCTACCTTACAATCGAGAAGAGGGAAGGCGGCATAGAGCTTAACAGGGAGCTGGCAGAGGAGCGCGATGGCTGGATTTTCGGATGCGACGCCTGTATGAATGCCTGCCCGTGGAATGGCTTTAACCGCCAAGGATGGAGTGAATTTAACCCGCAACCTGGATCAATTCCGGCTGCACATTTACATAGAAGATAGATGGAACTTATTACAAAAGTGGCGATTGCCCAGCCCCATAAAAAGATTACCTTTAAGAGCAGGATTCTTATGGTTGGCTCCTGTTTTGCAGATGAGGTAGGGAACCTGCTTAAGATATATGGTTTTGAGAGTTGCATTAACCCTTTCGGAACGCTTTACAACCCTGTCTCAGTAATAAATTCCCTTAGAAAGATTGCCGCTCCAACCCCATTTGAAGAGGAGGAGGTGATTTTTACCGGACCGCCCAACGCCCCTCTACAGCTCTTCTGCTCCTTCTGGCACCATAGCCGTTTTGCCCGCCCCTCTGCAGCGGAGTTTTTAGAGTATGCCAACGGGCAGCTGGAACAGGCCTCCGCCTTTTTCAAGGAGGCCGACACAATTATAATTACCCTTGGAACCGCCTGGGTTTTCCGCCATCTTGCAAGCGGAATGGTTGTCTCTAACTGCCACAAGATTGAGCCGAAGGAGTTCCGACGTGAGTTTTTGCAGGTCAATGAGGTGCTTTCGCTGCTTGAGCCCTTTATAACCGAGTACCCCGACAAGGAGTTTTTCCTTACTGTCAGCCCTATCCGCCACCTTAAGGATGGGGCGCATGGCAATAATATCAGCAAGGCAACGCTGTTGCTGGCGATTGAGGCGCTGCAGCAAAAGGGGCATAAAAACGTGGACTATTTCCCGGCCTATGAAATTTTGCTGGACGAATTACGCGATTACCGCTTTTATGGCGAGGATATGGTACACCCCTCGCAACAGGCGGTAAAATATATCTTTGAAAGATTTACCGACAGCTTTATTGCCCCCTCCGAATACGAAACCATGCGAGTTAATCTCAGGAGATTCAAACAAAGCGCTCATTTGTCAGGGAAAAACCCCGAAAGTCCTTTCGGGCTTCGGGGTTTATAATCAAAAGAGGTTACCCTCCTTAAGAAGATACAAACATCAGAGAGTCTATTCGGCCTTTGGCTCTTCAGCAACCTCGGCAGGGGTTTTGGCATCGGCAGCCTCGGCAGCAGCCTCAGCCTTAACTTCAGCTGCAGTCTCCTCCTTCACAACAGCCTTCTTGGCTCTACTTCTTCTTGTAGCCGGCTTCTTGTTATCTTCTTTCTTGACTGTAGAGGCCAAAGCCGCCTCGTTAAAGTCTACAAGCTCCACCAAAGCCATATCTGCACCATCACCTGCACGGAAACCTGTCTTAAGAATACGAAGATACCCGCCCGGACGATTTTCAATTTTCGGTGCAATTACACGGAACAACTCGGTAACAGCCTCTTTTTGTTTCAAATAACTAAAGACGATACGACGTGAATGAGTGCTGTCTACTTTCGATTTGGTAATCAGCGGCTCAACATAGATCCGCAATGCCTTTGCCTTGGCCACGGTCGTCTCAATGCGTTTGTGAAGCAAAAGAGAAGATGCCATATTGGCCAACATTGCCTTACGATGCCCCGTCTTGCGTCCTAAATGGTTAAATGCCTTATTATGTCTCATTTTTTATTTCTTTTTTTCGATATTGTACTTACTGATATCCATACCGAAAGAGAGTTTGAGTCTGTCGATAAGCATATCAATCTCAGTTAATGATTTTTTACCAAAGTTCCTGAACTTCATGAGTTCTGGACGCTGGTGAGAAACAAGGTCTGCAAATGTCTCTATATCAGCCGCCTTCAAACAATTCAAGGCTCTTACAGACAAATCCATGTCTGAAAGCTTTGTGAGCAGCAAATGACGCATGCGCAATGACTCCTCGTCAAGCTCATTGCTTACAACCTCGTTTGTTGTCTCTATACTTATCTTCTCATCTGAGAAGAGCATAAAGTGATATATGAGAATCTTGGCCGCCTCTTTAAGTGCATCCTTAGGATGAATAGAGCCATCTGTGGTAATCTCAATATTTAACTTTTCGTAGTCGGTCTTCTGCTCGACACGCCAGTTATCTACAGAATACATTACATTTTTTATAGGGGTAAAGATTGCATCGATAGGAATGGTTCCAAAAGGTGCACCCTCAATCTTGTTCTCCTCTGCAGGAACATAACCTCTGCCCTTGCCTATTTTCATATCTATAGACAATTTTACAGACGGCTCCATAGAACAGATGTGAAGATCGGGATTAAGTACCTTGAACGATGAAAGACTCTTTGAAATATCCTCTGCAGTGAACTCCTGTTTTCCGCTTACATTTACCGTGACAACTTCACCGTCTTCACTTTCTATCATCCTTTTAAAGCGAACTCTCTTTAAGTTAAGAACAATATCTACAACGCTTTCTATAACGCCGGGGATTGTTGCAAATTCGTGGTCTACTCCTTGAATTCTTATAGAGGTTATCGCAAACCCCTCAAGAGATGATAGAAGGATTCGTCTGAGAGCGTTTCCAATGGTAGTCCCATATCCGGGCTCAAGAGGCCTGAATTCGAACTTGCCAAAAGTCTCTGTAGACTCCAGCATCACCACCTTATCCGGTTTTTGAAATGCTAATATTGCCATTTTATCTGCTATTTAGAGTATAACTCCACAATTAACTGTTCATTAATAGTTTCAGGGATTTCAGATCTCTCAGGCAAATTGAGGAATTTACCCGACAGTGTGTTGGCATCCCACTCCAACCATGAATACTTATTTGCCTTGGAGGCCAGTGAATCCTGAATGACCTCGAGGCTCTTTGATCTCTCACGTACTCCAACAATCTCGCCTGGTTTTACAAGTGCAGAGGGGATATTGTTCACCCTTCCGTTAATTACAATATGACGGTGAGAAACAAGCTGCCTTGCCGCTGCACGGGTAGGAGCTATTCCCATTCTGAATACAATGTTATCAAGACGCGACTCCAACAGCATAATGAGGTTTTCACCTGTCTTGCCCTTCATTCTTGCAGCTTTCTCGTAAAGGTTGCGGAACTGTTTCTCCAGCAATCCATAAGTATATCTTACCTTTTGCTTCTCCTTTAACTGGACGCCATATTCCGACAATTTCTTTCTCTTTCTTGCCAATCCGTGCTGTCCCGGAGGAAAATTCTTGCGTTCCAAACTTTTATCTGGGCCAAATATAGGCTCACCAAATTTTCGGGCGACTTTAGTAGAAGGCCCTGTATATCTTGCCATAGTAAACTAAATTTAAATTATCGGTAAATTAAACTCTACGGCGACCCTTCGGTCTACAACCGTTATGAGGAAGCGGAGTAACATCTATAATCTCCGTTACCTCTATACCTGCACCATGAATGGTACGAATCGCAGACTCGCGACCTGCACCCGGTCCCTTTACATAAGCCTTGACCTTACGCAATCCCAAGTCATAAGCCACCTTTGCAGAATCCGCCGCCGCAACCTGCGCCGCATAAGGAGTGTTCTTCTTAGAACCTCTGAAGCCCATCTTTCCGGCAGATGACCAGCTTATAACCTGACCCTCAGCATTTGTGAGAGTGACAAACACATTGTTGAAAGTCGATGAAATATGAGCCTGGCCATAAGCCTCAACCTTAACAACTCTCTTCTTATTGGATGATCCTGTTTTCTTTGCCATAATTTTAGGTTCTATTTGGTTGCTTTCTTCTTGTTAGCTACGGTTTTCTTTTTACCCTTGCGGGTACGCGCATTGTTCTTCGTACTCTGGCCTCTTACAGGAAGTCCAAGACGATGACGAATTCCCCTATAGCATCCTATATCCATCAATCGTTTAATATTCAACTGAATAGAAGAACGAAGCTCGCCCTCTATTTTATACTCTTCTGCAATGGTTGCCCTTATTGCAGCGATTTGGCTATCTGTCCAATCTTGCACCTTAACATTAACGTCTATACCGTTTTTTGTAAGGATTTTTTTGGCAGAACTGCGACCAATTCCAAAGATATAGGTCAGACCTATCTCTCCACGTTTGTTTTTTGGTAAATCAACTCCGGCTATACGTGCCATAATTATCTGTTCTTTTTTTGTTTACGAATTAATATTATCCCTGACGCATTTTGAATTTAGGATTCTTCTTGCAAATTACATAAATGCGGCCTTTGCGCTTTACAATCTTGCAATCTTCGCTGCGCTTCTTTATGGATGCTTTTACTCTCATTGTATTTTGTTTTTTATTTGTATCTGAAAGAAATCCTGCCTTTCGTCAAATCATAAGGAGACATTTCTACCCGAACCTTATCTCCCGGCAAGATACGAATGTAGTGCAATCTCATCTTTCCCGAGATATGTGCGGTAAGTATGTGTCCATTGTCCAGTTCCACTCTGAACATGGCATTGGAAAGCGCTTCAATAATTGTTCCGTCTTTCTCTATTGCAGGTTGCTTTGGCATAAATAATCTCCTGTTAATTTAATCGTAAGTTTACCTGATGTCTTCAATATATTCATAAGTGGTCAGAATCTGCGGGCCGTCTTCCCTAATTGCCACCATGTATTCGAAATGGGCAGACTTTTTTCCGTCTACAGTCCTTACAGCCCAACCGTTATCGTCTACATAGACATGCCTGGTACCGGCATTTATCATAGGTTCAATACAAATCACCATTCCCACAGCCAGTTTTTTGCCCTGTCCGGGTCTGCCGAAATTGGGAACCTCCGGACTTTCATGGAGTCTTTTTCCAATTCCATGCCCGACAAGCTCACGCACGACAGAGAAACCTTCAGTCTCACAGTAGTTCTGAATGGCAGAACCGATATCGCCTATTCTGTTTCCGGCAACAGCCTTTTGAGCTCCCAGACCAAGAGAACTTTTTGTAACCTCCAAAAGCCTTGCATCCTCGCCGCTTATCTCTCCCACCGGAAAGGTGTAGGCAGAATCTCCGTTATACCCTTTATAAACCGTACCGCAATCTACCGATACAATATCACCCTCCTTTAATATATAGTCCGACGGATATCCGTGAACTACGGTATCATTTACAGAGATACAGAGAGTGTAGGGAAACCCCTCATAGTTTAAAAAGCCCGGAACAGCACCGTTGTCGCGGATATAGGTCTCGGCCAAACCGTCGAGTTCCTTTGTGGTGACTCCCGGTTTTATGGCCTTGCCCACTTCCGCCAAAGTCTTGGAGACCAAAATGGCATTCTCTTTTAGAAGCTCTATCTCTTCGCTGCTCTTTAACCTGATAATCATTTCAAATGAACTATCGAAAATTACATTCCCGAGCGGCCTTTCAGACGTCCAGTCTTCATTAGGCCGTCGTAGTGACGCATCAATAAATAGCTCTCAATCTGTTTCAATGTATCAAGTACAACACCCACAAGAATCAACAGACTTGTACCGCCGTAAAATTGCGCAAACTGGTTATTGATGCCAAGTTTTCTTGCAAATACCGGCATTATCGCAACAATTGCAAGGAATATTGAACCGGGAAGTGTAATACGCGACATTATTGAATCGAGATATTCAACGGTCTTCTTGCCAGGTTTCACTCCCGGGATAAAACCGCCGTTTTTCTTCATATCCTCTGCCATCATTGTAGGATTTACAGTTACTGCGGTGTAAAAGTAAGTGAAAATCACAACAAGGAATGCAAATATAAAATTATACCAGAAGCCTTCATAGTTACCTAACGTAGCGGCTAATCCACGGGTAGCATCAAAGCTTGCAAATATAAGGGGGAAAAGCATCAACGCCTGCGCAAAGATTATCGGCATGACTCCTGCCGCATTAATCTTAAGCGGAATGTATTGACGGACCCCGCCATATTGTTTGTTTCCTACAATTCTCTTGGCATACTGTACGGGAATCTTTCTGACTCCCTGAACAAGCGCGATTGTCGCAACAAAGACAAAGAAGAGAATAATCAACTCCACGATAAGCATGAGCAAACCGCCCGTTGTCTGATTCAATCTTGTTCCAACCTCCGCTACGAAAGCATAAGGCAATCGGGCTATAATACCAACCATAATGATGAGCGAGATTCCATTTCCAATGCCGCGGTCGGTTATACGTTCGCCCAACCACATTATAAACATGGTACCGCCAATAAGAACTATAGTGGCAAATAGATTAAAAGAAAATCCTTTTATTAAAAACGCTTCCGCAGGCAATTGTGAATGAAGGTTAGTCAGATAGGCAGGGCCTTGCAATGCCAGAATCACAATTGTGAGGTAGCGGGTCAACTGATTCATCTTCCTTCTACCGCTCTCGCCTTCGCGCTGCAGCCTCTGGAAGTATGGAATCATCATTCCCAAAAGTTGAATTACAATCGATGCCGAGATATATGGCATAACTCCCAAGGCAAAGATTGAGGCATTTCCGAAAGCACCTCCGGAGAACATATTCAAAAGGCTCATAAGCCCCTCCGAAGTCTGTGCTTCCAATTGTGCCAGTTGCGTGGGGTCTATTCCCGGGACAACCACAAAACAGCCCAGTCTATAAACCACCAGGAGAAGAATGGTATACACAATTCTCTTACGCAGCTCTTCAATTTTGAAGATATTCTTAATTGTTTCTATCAGTTTTTTCATTGGTTTCCTTAGATTACAGATATGGTTCCTTGAGCGGCCTCAATTTTCTGGATTGCCGATTTTGAAAAGGCGTTGGCAGTCACATTCAATTTTGCGGTGAGCTCGCCGTTACCCAAAATCTTTACCAGATCCTTTTTAGATATAAGACCATTATCTATTAAAGTGTCGATTGTAATATCTGTCAACCCTTTCTTTTCACTCAATGCCTGAAGAACAGAGACATTGATAGCCTTATATTCTACTCTGTTAGGATTATTGAAACCGAACTTAGGCAATCTTCTCTGGATAGGCATCTGCCCACCTTCGAAACCCGGCTTTTTAGAGTAGCCTGAACGCGACTTTGCCCCATTCATACCACGGGTGGATGTTCCACCGTGACCTGAGCCCTCGCCGCGGCCGATTCTTTTTCTTTTTTTCGTTGCACCTTTTGCAGGTTTTAATGTATGTAATTTCATTGCTTGCTACTGTTACTAATTGATTTCCTCTATTTTAACAAGATGTAAAACCTTCTCAGCCATTCCCTTTACAATGGGTGTATACTCATGTTCTACACTATGATTAATTCGGCGCAAACCCAGGCATGTCAGACATGCTCTCTGCCTCTTTGTAGATCCGTTCTTGCTCCTGATCTGTGTAATTCTAACTTTTGTCATCTGTAAACCTCCTTAACCATTAAAGACCCTATTCATTTTAATGCCCCTCAAGCCTGCAATGGTATAGGCATCTCTCATCTCTGTAAGAGCCGCAATGGTAGCCTTCACCAGATTGTGAGGATTTGAAGAACCCTTAGACTTAGCCAGCACATCGCTTATGCCCACAGACTCGAAAACGGCACGCATCGCACCTCCGGCCTTTACTCCGGTTCCCGGTGCAGCCGGTTTCATAAAGACTTTGGCTCCGCCGAATTTGGCCTCCTGCTCATGAGGAATTGTGGTTTTGCTAAGAGGAACTCTTACAAGATTCTTCTTTGCATCCTCAATTCCCTTGGAAATAGCGGTGGTAACCTCATTTGCCTTACCGAGACCATATCCTACAACACCCTTCTCATCTCCTACTACAACTATGGCCGCAAAGCTGAAGTGACGACCACCTTTTGTAACCTTTGTAACTCTTCTCAGAGCCACAAGCCTGTCTTTTAACTCCAAATCGGTAGTTTTAACCTTTTTTACATTCATGTCTGCCATAGCCATTAGAATTTAAGTCCACCCTCACGAGCGGCGTCTGCCAAACTTTTTACTCTTCCATGATAAAGGTAACCTCCTCTGTCGAATGAAACCTCAGAGATACCCTTTGCAATGGCACGCTCTGCCGCAAGTTTGCCCACAACAGCTGCCACCTCAATATTTGTCTTCCCTTTTATTTGCTCTGCCACAGCCTTTTCCAACGAAGATGCGGCAGCCAATGTCACTGCATTTACATCATCTATGAATTGAACGTAAATCTGCCTGTTGCTTCTGAATACGCTCATTCTAGGTCTTTGAGCCGTACCGTTTACAACTTTACGAATACGGTAACGTATTCTCTGTCTTCTTTCTATCTTATTTATAGCCATATCTTCCTACTATTATTTAGCGCCTGCCGACTTGCCGGCCTTACGACGAAGTTGTTCACCAACAAACTTGATACCTTTACCCTTGTATGGTTCAGGCTTACGCAATGAGCGGATTTTAGCGGCAACCATTCCCAACAACTGTTTGTCATGGCTCTTCATTACTAAAATCGGGTTAGCACCTTTCTTTACAGGTTCTGCCTCCGCCTTAATCTCATTAGGCAACATCAAATGGATATCATGCGAATATCCGAGACTGAATTCCAGAATCTGGCCTTTGACTTCTACACGGTAACCTACACCGACCAGCTCCTGTTTAATGGTGAATCCTTTGGATACGCCCTCAACCATATTGTGAATCAGCGCACGATAAAGCCCATGCAATGAACGGTGGCGCGGCTGATCTGTAGGACGACTGACAGTCACCACGCCTCCCTCTACGTGTACTTTTATATCAGAGTCCACTTTCTGGCTCATTTCCCCGAGAGGGCCTTTAACCTTAACCACATTGCCGTTATCAACGGTAACGGTAACACCCTGCGGAAGGCTTACAGGTAATCTTCCTATTCTTGACATTTAAATCTACTTTTAAAATTTATCATTAATAAACATAGCACAAAATCTCACCGCCGACATTGAGGGTCTTGGCCTCCTTGTCGGTAATTATACCCTTGGAGGTAGAGAGAATTGCTATCCCGAGTCCGTTCAATACGCGAGGCATATCCTCAACTCCACTATACTTTCTCAAACCCGGTTTACTTACACGAATTAATTTCTTGATTGCAGCCTTCTTTGTCTGAGGATGATACTTAAGCGCAATCTTTATTATGTTGAAAGGCTTGCTCTCAACAAGTTTGTAACTGAGAATGTACCCTTTCTCATGTAAGATACGGGTCATCTCCAGTTTCATTTTTGAAGCAGGAATCTCTACTATCTTGTGTCTTGCTGCCGAAGCATTACGGATTCTTGTCAAAAAATCTGCTATTGGATCAGTCATTTTAATTTTTTGTTTTTTTAGATTCGACCGCACCGCTGCGGCCCGATATCCAATGGTTAATAATTGATTGTTCTCTACCAGCTTGCTTTATGAACACCAGGGATAAGACCCTTGCTTGCCATCTCGCGGAACTGAATACGGCTAATGCCGAAGATGCGGATGTAACCTTTAGGTCTGCCAGTTATAGAGCAACGGTTGTGCAACCTTACCGGACTCGCATTCTTCGGGAGCCTGGCCAGACCGGCATAATCTCCCGCCTCTTTAAGTTGTCTGCGTTTCTCGGCATATTTGGCACATAATTTTGCACGTTTAATCTCACGTGCCTTCATTGACTCTTTTGCCATATCTGTTTCTTATGATTATTGCTTATTGTTTTTAAAAGGCAGTCCGAATTCGCGAAGCAGAGCGTAAGCCGCCTCATCGCTGTCGGTATTGGTAACGAAGGTAATCTCCATACCAAGCACCTTTGTAATCTTATCTATATCTATCTCGGGGAAGATAATCTGCTCTTTGATTCCAAGAGTGTAGTTGCCCCTCCCGTCTAACTTTTCGTTAATGCCCTTGAAATCCCTGATACGTGGAAGAGCAATGTTAATCAGCCTCTCAAGGAACTCATACATTTTTGCACCGCGCAAAGTAACCTTTACGCCAATAGGCATTCCCTTACGGAGCTTGAAGTTTGAGATATCCTTTTTTGAATAGGTAAGAACCGCCTTCTGTCCGACAATTGTGGTAAGCTCCTGCTGAGCAACCTCTATAAGCTTCTTATCTGCGGTTGCCTGCCCCATTCCCTGGTTAATTGTAATCTTCTCCAGTTTAGGAACACACATGACATTATCAAGACCCAAATCCTTCATGAGTTTGGGCACTATCTCTTCTCTATACCTCTTCTGAAGAAAAGGAACATATCCGGCCGGAACCGCAGGGGCAACAGCTGCCTCCTTTTTTGCTTTTTTTGCTGCCATTATTTAATCTCCTCCCCTGATTTTTTAGCGTAACGAACCAACTTGCCTTTCTCTCCGATACGACGTCCGATTCTTGTAGGACCGCCCTTGACAGGATCTACAACCTGTAAGTTGGAAATATGAATCCCGGCCTCCTGCCTGATAATTCCTCCCTGAGGATTCTTTGCATTAGGCTTTGTGTGCTTGCTCACCATGTTGAGCCCCTCAACGATGGCACGTTCCTTCTTCTTGTCTACGCTCAGCACCTTCCCTGTCCTGCCCTTCTCGTCACCGGCGTTTACAAAAACCATATCGCCTTTCTTTATATGTAATTTTCTATTCATGACAATTTACCTTTATTATAATACTTCAGGTGCCAAAGAGACAATTTTCATATAGTTGTCGCGCAACTCTCTGGCTACCGGACCAAAGATACGTGTTCCGCGAACCTCCCCCTGATTGTTTAATAAAACGCAGGCATTTTCATCGAACCTGATATATGATCCGTCAGGACGACGGACTTCTTTCTTTGTACGGACTACTACCGCTTTTGAAACCGAACCCTTTTTGGCATCACCGCCCGGTATGGCGCTCTTTACAGCCACAACTATCCTGTCGCCCACACTGGCATAGCGACGGCGGGTTCCACCCAACACGCGGATACAGAGAACCTCTTTAGCTCCGCTGTTGTCTGCAACCAATAATCTTGTTTCCTGTTGTATCATGGCTTATTTAACTTTTTCTACTATTTCTACTAACCTCCAACGTTTTGTCTTACTCAATGGACGGGTCTCCATAATTCGTACAGTATCTCCCTCGCTGCACTCGTTTTTCTGGTCATGAGCAACAAACTTAGTGGTTTTATTTACGAACTTGCCGTAAATCGGGTGTCTCTCTTTTGTTTTTACAGCAACTACGATAGACTTTTCCATTTTGTTGCTAACCACCACACCTACTCTTTCTTTACGAAGTCTTCTTTCCATGAACTCTTATTTTTTGTCCTGGTTTTCAATTTGGCCCAACACTGTGAGCATTCTGGCAATATCTTTTTTTGCCTTTTTTATCTTGGATGTATCCTCTATAGGAGAAATCGCATGATTCATCCTCATCTGGTTAAGGTTGGCCCTTTCTGTCTCGATACGTTCCTTCAACTCCTTAACCGGCATTTCACGTATTTCCAATGTTTTCATTTCCAATCCTCCTTAGATTTATTCTACATAATCTCTACGAACTACAAACTTTGTAGTTACAGGCAATTTCTGAGCACCCAAGCGGAGAGCCTCTTTTGCAACCTCCATAGGAACACCCTCGGCCTCTATAAGTATTCTGCCCGGTGTAACAGGAGCGACGAACCCCTCGGGAGCACCTTTACCTTTACCCATACGCACTTCGGCAGGCTTTCTTGTATAAGGCTTGTCGGGGAATATTCTAATCCAAATCTTACCTTCACGTTTCATATAACGGACAACTGCCTGACGGGCAGCCTCAATCTGTTGACCGGTAAGCCAGCAAGACTCAAGAGTCTTAATTCCAAACGAACCAAACGCCAACTGAGCGCCTCTCTGGGCCGTTCCTTTCATACGGCCTTTCTGCTGCCTTCTAAACTTAGTTTTCTTTGGTTGTAACATTTTCTTACAATTTAAAATAATACATCAGTATTACTCAGTGCTAAATTTTTGATTTCCAACACTATAGCCGTAACGGGGCCGCAATGTCGGCCTGCAAAGATACACAAAATATTTAATCTGCAAATATTTTTTTCATTCGAACAGCAACTTTTAGCAAAAAAAATTTGACGGCCAAATCTGCCATTTTCATGCTATTACAAAGATGCGACCTATGAGAAAATTCTATTTTTGGATTTCTTTACTTACCCTTTAACTCTTCAGCCACCCTATCCACCTCTTCAAGATTGAAAGCGAGGGCATCGCAGAGCGTCACTTCATCGTCCACGACAAGTATGCGTTTCCTGTCAGTCATGGTGCATATCCCCGTTTGTATCGGCTGACAAATATAGAGAATAATTTGGATTTGGAAGTGCACCAAAGAGAGCCCCAAATCAACAAAAAGGCTCCAAAAGGAATAATCGGTTTAAGTTCCGGTTATTTAAGGTTAACGGTCGGTAAAGTTACTATATTTGCAGTAATTTCTGCAAATATAGCGTGTGACAAAGATGCCATGAGCCACTTTATAAAGATATTTCTGCTGCTCTTGCCGTTACTTCCGCTGCCTGCTCCGCCCCTCTATTCACAGGACCGGGAGGGGGTGGCAATGCATTATATTGTGGAGGGAGGAGACACCACCTTTATAGACAACCTTCCCTCACCCTATATATTTTACCACCCTCGCAACAAAAAACAGACAAGGGAGTGGAGAAAATATTATAAAACAATCTACAACTTTAAAAAGGTTTATCCCTACGCGCTTAAGGCCAAAACCATTGTGGCAGAGGCCGACAGTACCCTGCTACACTCCGACTTTACGGCAAGAGAACGTGAAAAATATCTGAAACGGTATGAAAAAAAGCTCTTTAAGGAGTTCGAGAAACCATTGAAAAATATGACACTAAGCCAGGGCAGGCTTCTGCTTAAACTGCTGGACAGAGAGCTGGGCAGAACCTCGTACTATGTAATAAAGAGTTATCGCGGCGGTGCCGCAGCCGGCTTCTGGCAGGGAGTAGCCAGGCTATTTGGCTCAGACCTGAAAAAGCCCTACGACAAATATGGTGAAGACAAGTTTATAGAGGAGCTTGTAATCTTATACCAACAGGGGAGCTTCGACTACCTCTACGCCTCGCTCTTCTGGGAGTAGTACCCCTTCTCCACTCTCTCTCCGTCGAAGACAAGATAATCGAACTTGTTTATCCCCTCTCCAAGCAGGAAGAGTCTCCCCCCGTTTTCCAACTCCCTTTCAATGTCGAAATGATAGTGTCCGAATATAAAGTAATCTATCTTATCCCCCTCCGGACGGTCCTGCTGGAAGCGTTCGGCAAATTGCATTATAGGTTCCCTCTCCTCACGGAACTCATATTGAACTCCCCTGGCAAGTCTGTTATGACGGCTCCATCCATAGCCGAAATTAAATGCCAGACGGGGATGAAGCATGCTGAAGAGGTGTTGCAGAGGTCTGCAGGTAAAGATAGCCTTGAGAACTTTATATCCCCTCTCCCCTTCTACAAGTGCATCGCCATGGGCCAGGCAAAAATTTTTTCCTGAAAGTTTTATGACCACCGGCTGTCGCCTCTCCATAATAAAGCCTAGCTCCCGCTCAAAATAACTATAGGTCCAGATATCGTGGTTGCCGTTAAAGAAGTGTACCTCAACCCCCGCATCTGCAAGGGCGGCCAGAGCTCCGAGCGTCCTGGTATATCCCCGCGGAATTACATCTTTATACTCATACCAGAAGTCGAATATGTCTCCAAGAAGGTAGAGAGCTCTGGTATTCTTTGGAATCTGTTGCAGAAATGAGGCAAAGAGCCTCTCTCTTCGGGCGTAATCTCCAAATCTAAGCCCCAGATGGGTGTCGGAGAGAAAGTAGTATCTGTTCCGCCCCTCCATTTTACCCCCAGATGACCTTACTTATACATATTGCCCCGACAATGGCACAGTAAAGTGCAAAAGCGCCAAGACGCGCCCTCTTTACAAGATTAATCATAAGGGTACAGGCAAAGAGCCCCGAAAGAAAGGCTGTAAGCGCTCCGCAAATCAATGTAATGGGAGCTGCTCCAGAGGCGGCGGCACCAAAATCTCCCTCCAGCAAGGAGAGGAATGTCTCACCCAGGATTGGTACAAGCACCATCAGGAAGGAGAATTTTGCAATCTCCTTTTTACTCACCCCTAACATAAGGCCGACAGAGATGGTAGAACCGGAACGGGAGAGCCCGGGCATAACGGCAAAAGCCTGCGCAATACCTATTATGAATGCCTCTTTGTAGCCTATCGGTCTCCCCTCTGCACCGGCTTTCTCCCTCTTCTCTCTCACCTTTGTAATGGACTCACCTATGGCGAGCAGGATTGCAGTGAGCAAAAGCATCAGCCCCACAATTAAAATTCCGCTTCCGAAAATCTGCTCCACCTGTTCCTTGAAAAAGAGCCCCACTATCATTACCGGAATCATGGAGAGGCAAATCTTAAAGATATAATCCTTCTCCGGATTCATCTTATTGGTAAAAAAGCCAGCAAGCAGCTTTGCAATCTCCCCTCTAAAGGCCACTATTGTACTTAAAACGGTTGCGGCATGCACCACAACCTCAAAACTCAAATTTCCAGTCTCAATTGAAAAGAGCTCCTTGAAAATTGTAAGATGTCCGCTGCTGCTCACAGGCAGGAACTCGGTGAGTCCCTGTACAAGACCAAGCAAAATCGCCTCCCAAACCTGCATAACCTACTTTTTTGACCTCCCTTTATACATTATTGCAACTATCACTATTGTAATGCCAATAAGTATTACAACAGGTGCCAGAACTATTCTTCTGAAACTGAACATTTCCGGATTAAAGAGCTCCGGCGACTGCGGGCCGCCCCCTATCATAAGGATATACCCAAGAAGCATGACCCCGAACCCCACAATTATATAGAGTATGTTTTTTGCAGGGATTGCAAAGGGCTTCTTCTCTGTCTCCTGACTTTTTTTCTCCTCAGCCATCTTAATATTTTTAATAGTATAATTCATCGTTAGAGAGCGAAACGAGCCTGTTCATTACGAAAAACGTGCAGACAAGACATATTATCACCCCCAGCAGGACCGTTCCCGCCAGAACGGCCACAAGCAACCTTATATCGAATATGGCAAAAATCTGTGCAGACTGCTCTTTTATAACATAGAGCAGAGCCACAAGAATTGCCGAAGCGCACAGCCCTGAAATAAGCCCCTGAAAAAGAGCCTTTATTAAAAACGGAGCCCTGATAAAGGCTTTGGTAGCCCCCACAAGACGCATTGTATAAATTGAGAAGCGTTTTGAGTAGACATTCAGCCTTACGGTATTGTTTATAAGTACAAACGATATAAAGAGAAGCAGTAGAATAAATATCAGCACAATAAGGCCTATCCGCTCTATATTATTATTAATTACCTCTATTACAGAGTTTTCATATAAAAACTCGTCTATCTCCTTTATTTTCGATAGCTCTTTCTTAAAGAGAGCAATGCTATCTGCGGAAAAATAGTCTGCCTTAAGCTGCACCTCTATCGAGATTGGAATGGGGTTGGTATGAAATACACTCAGGAAGTCTTCTCCAAGCAGCTCCTTCATCTCTTTTGTCCCCTGTTCCCTTGAGATATATTTTGTGGCCTTTACCTGAGGCATTGCCCGCAGCAGGGTATCTATCTGCCTGGCTCTTGACTCTTCTGTATTCTCGCCAAGAATCAACGATATGCCAATATTTTCCTTAAAATAGGCAGAGACGGATTTTGCGTTTACAGCAAGCAGTGCAAAAAAACCCACCAGCAGAAGTACCAGACTGATACTTATTATAGATGAGAGATATGAGTGGACCAATCTCCTTGCTATAATGTTTTTTTCCCTTTTTCCCATAATAAACCAAAGTTCAAATATAGGTAAATTTTGATTTTTTACTATCTTTGTGTTTGCTAAAATTTTTACTATGGAGGCCAAAAGAATCTTGTTTGTAAACTCCGAGAGTTTGCCATACGTTCCTCAAACCCCCGGTGCAAAAATCGGCAGATACCTGCCGCAAGGTATTCAGGAGAGCGGAAAGGAGATACGCTCATTCATGCCAAAATATGGTTGCATTAACGAGAGGAGAAACCAGTTGCACGAAGTCATACGCCTCTCAGGCATGAACATTGTGGTAAACGACATAGACCGTCCGCTCATTATAAAAGTGGCCTCTATCTCTGCGGCAAGAATGCAGGTCTACTTTATAGATAATGAAGACTACTTCCATAGAAAATTCATCTATAGGGATTCCGATGGAAAATTCTTTGAAGATAACGATGAGAGGGCAATCTTTTTTGCAAGGGGAGTGCTGGAGACTGTCAAGAAACTGAGGTGGAAACCCGATATTATCCACTGCTCAGGCTGGATTTCGCATATTTTGCCAATCTATCTTAAAAAGTCCTATTCAGGTGATCCGATTTTTGCCGAGAGCAAACTTGTTCTTTCGCTCTACAATGAGATTGCTCAGGAGAATTTTTCGCCGGATGCCGCCTCAAAAATTTTAATGCACGGGGTTCAAGAAAAGGACCTTGAGCTACTTTCGCCGCCAAATGGCATAAATCTTGCCAAGCTGGCGGTCAGGTATTCCGATGCTATAATATTGGGAAGCCCCGATATTAACGGAGAGCTAATGGAGTATGTAGAGAAGAGTTCCCTGCCTCTGTTGCCATATATAGAGGTTGAGTCGCAAGAGACAGACTACATTGCTCAGTATAATAATTTTTACGATCAAATAATCAACGGCAATGCAGATTAAAAGAGCATTAAAAGTTTACTTTTCATTATTCGCAATTCTTGCTGCGGCAACCGGCTGTATAACCGTAGATAAATCTGTAGGTGACAAATACATTCCTGAAGATCACTACCTTAAGGTGGCGTTCGACACCCTTATGCTCCCGTTAGGGATAAAGGCAACGGATAGTATCCAGACTGTCTCCTCCGCCTATATGACAGTGGGGGCAATCCGCACCGAGGAGTTCGGGCTGGTAAAATTCGGCACGGCCGGCAACCTCTGCCCGTTCAGCACCACATATAACTTTGGAGAGGCTCCTGTGCTGGAGTCTATCTATATGCTTGTTCCCCTTGCCAAAACAAGCGAAAATTCCACAATGACACGCACTACTGTCTATATAGATAGGTCGCAGGCCAAAATCACACAGAATATAAACGTCTACAGACTCAATAAATATGTAGACAGCACTATGCTCTTTAACAACTCATTGAAGGAGGGCGACTACTCTCCTGTTCCGATAAACACCAACGCCGTAGTCTATACAGGGGGAGACTCTCTGAGAATCTATCTTAACAAATCTCTTGGTGAAGAGTTGCTTACAGCAACAAAAGAAGAGCTTAAGGATTTCGGTAAATTTACAAAAAGGTTTGGCGGCCTCTATATTACAGCAGATGCTCCGCTTGGAGATGATGCAGGAGGCAGAATGAGCATGTTCAACAGAACCGCTGCCGTTGTCTATATGAAAATCAATTTCAAACCCACCTGGGATACGGAGCTTGAAAGAAAAGATACCCTTTTAAGCTTTTCATTCGGCAATGGCTACTGCCTTAACACAATCTCGTCAAGTTCTGTCCCGGCCCAAAATCCCCAGCAGCTGACGCAAATTCCCATTGAAGGAAGTGCGGGAATAAACCCTTATATAGATGCACAGGAGTTGAAATCCCTGCTTGACAATTGGATGAGAGAGAAGGGGCTGAATGCTTCAAAGGTGGTTGTCAGCAAGGCTACAATGCATTTTCCTTTTGAGTTTCCGTCAGATATTGAGGAGTTGAAGTATAATTATCCGCCTTACCTCTTCCCTATCCGCCGCAAGTATATAAATGACACCTCTTCCATAAAGTATTACTTTCCGTTCGATGATAACGGAAGCAAGGGCAACCCCATAGGGGCCATGAACCGCTCACTGAAGAGCTATATTTGCGATATGACCTCTACCGTTCAGGATTTTACCTCAAAGGAGGCGACGGAAATCGGCGGTGAGTATGATATATGGCTCTATCCTATTGTACAGGAGACAGATCCGACATACGGAACCGTTACAACCTCCACAGATCAGGTTTCCTATTTTAATGGAAAGATAAATGGTCAGGCAGCGAGAAGAGCGCCGTTTCTAACACTAATCTATACGGTGTTGAACGACTGATTTCTCTTTTCCGACCTTGTCATCGTCAAATTGGTTCTACAGATACACCGCCGTAGCGGATTTACTCGCGGGGTAAGACAGACGGGCCTTTACAAGTTTGCGGAAGATTTCATCTTGCCGTTGATTTTTTCAACGACTATGATTCCTATATTGTCTGATGGATATTTCTTCTTCCTAATGTACATTTTTATTCCGTGTCACCCTAAAATGGGTGACACAAAAATATAAAAACCTATTCATCAATCAATTATAAAATTGGTATTTTTCGGGTGACGAAGTCAGGAGACATACCGCTAATCAATGGTTTGGTCGAAGATTCCGGCACGAATGTCCGAAACGGCATCAAGCGGTATGGATGTACCGTCTGTCAGCACAATCCTGCCCTCAATGTCATCAATTCTTTTAATCGTTCCGCTCACGGTACGGTAACTGCCGCCCCTCTTGCGACTGTCAGGCTGGAAATAGATTATATCCACAGGAGTAG
>X5_European_Hare__coassemble_141_pt1 | contig 44888 bp, 36 predicted proteins | sample X5_European_Hare__metabat2_low_PE_003 | metagenome-assembled genome bin X5_European_Hare | reverse complement strand
GGGTTAAAAAGGCGTGATTTTTGCAGTATTTCGGGGTTTATATCTCTTGGGAAGAAATATCAGCAAGAGATTTGTACCTGTATACTTAAATTAACCATTAACTAATTAAAAGACACGTATGAAGAAAGTCTATGTATCTCTAATCTTGTCGCTTTTAACAACGATGGTCTTTGCACAAGACCTTTATGTTAAAGGCACGGTAACAAGTTCGGAAGACAACCTCGGAATTCCGGGTGTGTCGGTATTGATTAAAGGAACTACGACAGGAACAAGCACGGATCTGGATGGTCATTATGAATTGACAGTTCCTGAAGGAAGCGTATTGGAGTTTTCATTTCTTTTCATGACCACACAAGAGAGGACGGTTACTTCTTCAGGAGTATTGGATGTGGTAATGACTCCCAATACCCAGGAATTATCTGAAGTTGTGGTAATCGGTTACGGCACTCAGAAGAAGAGTGTGGTAACGGCTTCCATTGCAAAAGTATCTGCCGATGATTTGAAGGGAACGGCACCGGTCCGTATGGATAACGCTCTCAAGGGACTGGTTTCTGGAGTTACCGTAACCTCGTCTTCGGGACAGCCTGGTGCTGCCGCTCAGATAAGGGTGCGCGGTATAGGTACGATAAATAATTCAGATCCCTTATATATAGTAGATGGAATGCCGATAGAGGGTGGTCTTGACTATCTGAACCCGAATGATATAGCATCAATCGAAGTATTGAAGGATGCGGCATCAGGAGCGGTTTACGGCGCACGTGCCGCAAACGGTGTGGTTCTAGTAACGACCAAAACCGGCAAGTTAGGGAAAACGAGGGTGAATTATGATTTCTCGTATGGCTGGCAAAGCCCATGGACAAAGAGGAAAGTATTGAATGCCACCGAATATGCAATCATGATGAATGAGGGTGCGATTAATTCGGGACAGGCGCCGCGCTATAATGACCCTTACAGCTATGGAAAGGGAACAGACTGGCAGAAGGAGACATTCAATTACGATGCGCCGGTGATGAACCATCAGGTAAGCATAAGCGGAGCATCCGAGAAGGTGAACTATATGCTCTCTTTGGGATATTACACACAGGACGGTATTGTCGGCGGAAATTACGGACGCTCAAATTACGAACGTCTTACATTGCGCAGCAATACAAGTTATACGGTCTTTGATGACACCCAGAAACGAAACTGGCTCAATCAATTGAAGATTACTTCAAATATTTCGTATGCCAAGATTAACAGTACCGGAATCGAGACAAACTCTTCCTACGGCTCTCCATTGGGAAGCGCATTGGCCCTCTCTCCGATTCTTGGCGTATATGTCGAGGGTGAGGCTGCGGAGGAACAATTAAAATACTATGAGAATTTCGACGGGTTCACTCCAATGTATGATCCGTCAAACGGAAAACTCTATATGCTGGCGGGAGCCGATTATAATGAAATGGTCAATCCGCTGGCAAGCCTCTCTTTGCCGGGGAATAAAAACTGGAGCCATAAATTCGTGGCAAATTTCTCCGCTGAACTGACCATATGGGATAATCTGAAGTTCAAGACCACATACGGTGCAGATCTCTCATTCTGGGGGTATGACGGATATACAAAACTCTACTATCTCACGGCCAACAACAAGGCAACCCAATCCAATGCCTTTTCAAACAAACAGGACGGTCTTGTATGGCAGATAGAAAATGTCCTGATGTATGACAAGACTTTAGGCCGCCATACATTCTCCGTATTGTTGGGCCAGTCCGCTAAAAAGAACACAGGTAGTTATCTTGGCGGTAACCGCTACGACATTATCAATTACGACCACCCTTATATTGATGCAAGCAACGGTTTGCAGGAAGACGGCAAGATGGGAGTTTATGGCGGTCCCAATGCCGCCGTTACGCTGGCCTCTCTTTTTGCACGGGCAAGTTATGACTTTGACGAACGCTATATGATGCAGGTAACGGTACGCCGTGACGGTTCATCTCGTTTCGGGCCAAACAACCATTATGCCGTATTCCCTTCTTTCTCTGTAGGATGGAACCTGACAAACGAAAAATTCATGGAGAAACGTCCATCTTGGTGGACTTCAACCAAAGCACGTTTTTCATGGGGTAAAAACGGTAATGAAAATATAGGTAATTTCCAATATACAGTGCTGACATCTGCAGGGAACAATTATATCTTCGGATCTGGAGAGAACACTGTAAATGGAGTAAAGCCTGCCGGCCTTGCCAATCCTGATCTGAAATGGGAAGAATCGGAACAATACGATGTCGGACTGGACTTCGGTTTCCTTGACAACTCATTGACCTTTACGGCAGATTATTATAAAAAGAAAACCAATGGCATGCTAATGACCATGAACATTCCTTCATACGTGGGAGAGAGCAAGCCGATTGGTAATGTGGGAAAGATGGAAAACAGCGGTGTCGAACTCGAAGCCCTTTACAAATTTCAAGTCAGGGACTGGAACTTCCGTATAGGCGGCAACATTACCTATTTGAAAAACAAACTTATAGAGTACGGCAACGATACAGGTTGGGCGAACCTTGACTCTTTCCAGGGAATCGGATCGATTACCCGTGCCCAGAACGGCAAGCCGTTCCCATACTTCTATGGATATAAGACAGATGGCATTTTCCAGAATATGAATGAGATAGCTGCATATACAGATAAAGACGGAAATATGATCCAGCCTGATGCAAAACCGGGAGATGTGCGCTTTGTAGATGTGAATCAGGACGGAATAATCGATGACAATGACCGCACCGATATAGGAAAAGGTATGCCTGACTGGACATACGGCTTTAATATAAATGTATCCTGGAAGGGAATAGATCTGAGCATGATGTGGCAGGGAATGATTGGAAATGATGTGTTCGATGCCACACGCCGTGTAGATATCACCACAAGCAATCTGCCGTCGTGGATGTTAGGACGGTGGACAGGAGAGGGTACCTCAAACAAATATCCACGCTTTGTATTGGGCGATAATGTAAACTGGATGGCTTCCGATCTCTACATATATGATGGAAGTTATCTGAGGTTGAAGAATATACAATTGGGGTACACCCTGCCTTCGAAGCTGGTAAACAAGATTTTCATATCATCACTGCGCGTATATGTGGCGGCTGAGAATCTCCTCACATTTACCAAGTACCACGGATTTGACCCGGAAATCTCTTCCGGCGGCACCTCATTAGGCATTGACCGCGGCGTATATCCGCAGTCAAAAACATGGACGGTGGGTATTAACATAGCATTTTGATTTGATTGCATAATTTAATGGACATTATGATGAAAAAATATAGATTTCTGACAATGGGTTTAGTGGCATCGGTTTTATTTACAAGCGGATGCTCGGATTCTTTCCTTGAAGTGGATTCTCCCACACAACAGACGGTTGATACCTACTTCAAAGAGGATGGACACATACAGGAGGCTCTCGTAGCGGCATACGCTCCTCTACAATGGACCGACTGGGCTATGAATCAATATAATCCGGTGCTGATTATGAGCGATCTTATGGCAGATGACATTTGGGTCGGAGGAGCAGACAAGAACGATAACCAGTACTGGCATCTGATGATGAATTATGAGGCGCTGCCCACCAATTGTATGACAGGAATATGGACAGATGCCTATTCCGGCGTGAAACGTTGCAACGATGTCATGACCTATCTGGACTGGGCCGCAGATAATGTTACGGAAGAGAACCGGACTTACTACAAGGCACAGGCCATTACGTTACGCGTCTTTTATTACAATTGGCTGTGGAAATTCTGGGGCAATATCCCATATTTCGACTCCAACCTGGAACCGCCTTATCTTGCAGAACAGCTGACCTCCGATGAGGTATACGGAAAAATCATTGCCGATCTGGAGAGTGTGATAAGCATGAACGTATTGCCGATGAGGGAGCAATCATCGAATTATGGACGTGTCACACAGGCGATGGTCTATATGCTGTATGCAGAGATTGTCATGTATCAGAATGACGAAAGCCGCTACGGCAAGGCACTGCAATACATGCAGGAGATTATTGACAGCGGACAATATGATTTGGAACCGGATTACGGCAACGTTTTCAAGGAAACCGGAGAGTGGGGTGTGGAATCTATATTCGAGGTGAACTATAAGGATGACAATGCAGTCCGTTCCTGGAGCAATCCTCTGGCAGCCGGAGGTTCGGTATTGCCACGTCTGATAAGTCCGAATGCATGGGCAGACGGCACCGACGGGCATGATAACGGCTGGGGGTTCTGTCCTGTCCGTACAGAGACATACGAGAGATATGAGGCCAATGATACCCGTCGCGATGCCACCTGTTATAATGCAGCCGCAAAGGGCAGTTATAGCCCACGTTACCAGGATACGGGGTTCTTCCTGGAAAAATACATGGCACACACCGGTGACAACAAAGATCAGATTGCCGATGCGGATCTCAATTATAACAATAATCTGAGAATATACCGCTTTTCCGAGACCTTGCTCAATGCTGCCGAGCTGATTGCACGCGGAGCGGGGACCGGTGATGCAAAGGGTTATCTGACACGGGTACGCAATCGTGCAGGTCTTACAACGGAAATAGAGCCTACAGTCGATAATATCATAGAAGAACGTCACCTTGAATTTGTGGGAGAGGGCAAGCGTTATTGGGATCTTATCCGTACAGGAAAGGCATCCTCTGTTTTGGTTCCCGATGAATATGGCTACCGTACCAATACATGGAATGAGAACAAAAAATATCTTCCTATTCCGCAAAATGAAATCGATGCGGCACAGGGAACTCTCCAACAGAATAATTATTAATCTAAATGACTCGGAATATGAAACATATATATAATTATTTGGGAAGCTTGCTGCTGATAATGGCAATTGCTTTCACCGCATGTTCTCCGGAAGAGTTTACCTCTCCTTCCCAAAGCGGGCTGCCGCAGATAAGCAATATTGTTGATGGAGATATAGATATCGCGGTAGATCAGACAATCAATCAGGTTACTTTTACCTTGAAAAAAAGCGGGTGTATGCCTGTCTGGATTTTCGACGGAAAGACCTACTCTACCGTTAACGGTCTGTCAAGAATTTATACCAAGGCGGGAACTTATACAGTAGATGTAAAGGTTGCCAATGCCAACGGTATAAGCGATGGATTTATACAAAAGGAATTTACCATAGAAAATACAATGGTCGATTTCAGTTCGTATATAAAACGCCTCGCCGGCGACTCGTCGAAGGAGTGGCGTATAGCCAGATCTGAGGCGGGCCATCTGGGATGCGGCGAACCGGGGACCGATGGTCTTAACTGGTATTCGGCGCAGCCTGATGAAAAGGCTGATATGGGGCTCTACGATGATCGCATCACCTTTACAACCGAGCGGAAATATACCTACAATCCGGGTGAGGGGGGAACGGTATTCGTTAATGTGGGCTGTTCTATTTTCAGCGAATACAATACCACCGGAAAAGATTTTATGGCGACTGTAAGCGAACAGACAGCCGACTATGACTTCGACATTGTGGGTGATGATATCTATATCACATTGCCACCGCAGACATTGTTCCCTTATATCGCGTACGATGATGCCTATAACAATCCGAGGTATAAAATTGCGAACCTGACCGCATCGCGCATGGAGCTGATTGCTGATAACGGCGACATTGCATGGCACTATATACTCATCAGCGGTGAGGAGAAAGAGGACAAACCGGCAGGATATGATCCCGACAGCGAATTTAATATGTGGAAGAGCGCCAATATTACCACAGATACCTACTATGCACCGGGCTGGAATCAAATTGAGGGTCCTGCAGTGGAAAACAATAATGGAGTATGGAGTATCGGCCTGCCTGAAGCAACCACTGCCCAGTGGCAGGCTCAGGTTAAGCTCTTTACCGATTTGTCGACCAATGAGGCCACCAACTACGATTTCTCCGCAATGTTCAACTCAAACAAAGACCATAACAATGTAACCGTAAAGCTCACAAAACATGGTGATGACGGCGTCTACTACTTTGTGGAGACAATCCGTTTGAAGGCATTCGAAGATTATGTGTTCATTAAGAGTGACATGCCGGGCATCGATATGGAGAATGTAGACCTTGTTCTCGACTTTGGCGGAAATGAGGCGGGTACGGAAGTGACAGTAAGTCGCATAGTCTTGAAGGATCATGCAAACGATGACGGAACGGTAATCGAAGATAATAAGGTCGTTTGGGATGAGGGTGAAGGCAATATCTGGAATACGGCACAGATTGACAGTACATCTACTTACTATGCACAAGGCGATAGTTGGACTCTGATTGAGGGGCTGACAGTGGAAAACAGTGACGGCACATGGACATTCACCCTGCCTGAACCGACCAATAATCAGTGGCAGGCTCAGGTTAAGCTCTATCCCGACAACATATCGGCAGATACGGAGACAAGCTATGATTTCCGTTGTATAATCAGTTCTACAACGGATGTCAAAGGGGCTACCATCAAACTTGTAGACAGAGCAGACGACAACAATTTCTTCTTTACGAAGAATGTAGACCTGCCGGCCTACGAGGAGGTTGATTTCCAGGTGGCGGGCGTTAAGGCACCGAATCCTATGGACAGCATCACTCTGGTATTCGACTTTGGAGGAAATCCTGCCAATACTGTCATTACGGTAAAGGGTATCATCCTGCAGAAATCTGCCGTAAAATAGGATTGATGCAATGAAAGCAATGAAATTCTTGAGTATGTTTATCGCCATGTCGGTGCTGGGGGGCTGCAGTAACAGCGAGACCCCTGCACCGGCACCGGTAAACATCCAATGTTCTCCGTCTGAAATTACTGCAGAAGCCGGAGAAACCACCTGTTCTATAAACGTTACAAGTAACAGGGAATACACGGCCAATACCGCGGATAGTTGGATTACCCTTGTTCTGGAGCCGTATACCGACAAGGAGAACACTGTCATAAAGGTAACGGTTGCAGCCAACGGTGGCAAGGAGCGTACCGGGAATATTGCCATAATTTCCGGGAACACACGCATTAATGTTCCTGTAAGGCAGGCCGGCGTGGAAGAGGCTCCTCCAGATGAGGATATCCAGGCTCCCGATGGCTACGAATTGGTCTGGCACGATGAGTTCAACTCCAGTAACAAACCCGGCGGCGACTGGTATTACGAAACCGGTGGCGGCGGTTGGGGGAACAACGAGCTGCAGAACTATGTTGCAGGATATAAGGATAAAGAACAGCTTGCCGTTATAAAGGACGGTATTCTGAACATAATAGCGAAAAAAATCGACGGAACGGTCTATTCGATTCGTATGAATACCCGCAAAAGCTGGAAATACGGTTATTTTGAGGCCCGTCTGAAGCTGCCGTCGGGGAAGGGCACCTGGCCTGCTTTCTGGATGATGCCGAAGGAGTTCAAGGCATGGCCGGATGATGGAGAGATAGACATTATGGAAGAGGTCGGATATCACCCTGATTATGTCTCTTCTTCAATCCATTGCAAACAATATAATCACTCGATAGGAACACAGAAGACCAAGGAGATACTGGTAGAGGGAGCCCGGAGCGATTTTCATGTTTATGCTTTGGAGTGGACAGAAGATTATATCCGCACATATGTAGATGGAAGAGAGCTTTTCTATTTCGAAAATGACGGGAAGGGGAAAAACACGTGGCCGTTCAACGCCGCCTTCTATCTGAAGCTCAATCTTGCATGGGGCGGAGATTGGGGAGGAGCGCAGGGAGTTGATGAATCCTGTCTTCCTGCCACCTACGAGATTGATTATGTAAGAGTGTTCCAGAAGAAATAATATCCTGAATTTTAAGATTACAGAGCTATGAAGATAAAAAGCACGACTTTGATGATATTTTTTGTGTGGATATCCTGTCTGATTTCCTGTACCTCACAGCCCGAAACGGCCATTGCTGTCAATACTGACATTGAAAATAAGGTAGACAGTATTCTCAGGAAAATGACATTGGAAGAGAAAATCGGGCAGATGACACAATTGACCTTGGACGTGGTTGGAAAGGGCGCCAGTATCTATGCCAGCGATATGCCGTTTGCCCTTGATTGGGGAATGGTTGATACGGTATTGCGAAAATACAAGGTGGGCTCGATACTTAACACCCCTTCAAACACTCCGTTGACAAATGAAGTCTGGGTAAAGACGATAACCGATCTGCAGAAGGTGGCCATTGAAGAGACCGGCATCCCTATTATATATGGGGTTGATGAAATCCACGGCGCCACTTATACTGTGGGCGCAACTCTATTTCCACAGGAGATAGCAATGGGGGCGACCTTTAATCCAGGATTGGTGTATGAGGGAGCCAGAATTTCGGCTTACGAGACAAGAGCCGGAAACATTCCGTGGAATTTCTCCCCTATTCTCGATTTGGGACGCGATGCCCGCTGGCCGCGTCAATGGGAGACATACGGGGAAGATCCCTATCTGGCAAGTGTCATGGGCGAAGCCTGTGTGAAAGGATACCAGGGGGAGGATGCAAATCATATTGGAAGCAATAATGTGGCGGCGTGCCTCAAGCACTATATGGGGTATGGGGCTCCTTTCTCAGGAAAGGATCGTACCCCATCCTATATTCCGGTAAACGATTTGCGTGAAAAGCACTTTGCCCCGTTCCTGCAGGCTATTCGTGCCGGAGCGCTTTCAGTCATGGTAAATTCCGGCATAAACAACGGTTTGCCTGTCCATGCCAATTATGAATTGCTGACTGTCTGGCTGAAGGAACAGCTGGGATGGGATGGAGTAATTGTTACTGACTGGGCAGACATTAATAACCTCTATACGCGTGACCATATTGCGGCAAGTAAAAAAGAGGCGATAAAGATGGCAATCAATGCAGGAATAGATATCTCAATGGTTCCGTACGAATGGGATTTCTGCATCTACCTGAAAGAGCTTGTGGAGGAGGGGGAGGTGCCGATGGAGCGTATTGATGATGCGGTACGGAGAGTACTGCGAATGAAATACAGGCTGAATCTCTTTGAGCGTCCTTATTGGCCGGCGGAAGAGTATCCGGAATTCGGAAGTGAAAAACATGCGGCGGCTGCCTTAAAGGCTGCGGAAGAGGCCATAACGTTGCTGAAAAACCGGAATGGAATATTGCCTTTGAATAAAAACGGTAAGGTTCTGGTTACTGGGCCGAATGCCAACAGCATGCGCACGCTTAACGGAGGATGGTCTCTTTCATGGCAGGGAGAGAAGGCAGACCTGTATGCGGAGCAGTATAACACTATTCTGGAGGCGATAAGGCATAAGGTCGGAAATGACAGGGTAATATATGAGCCGGGTGTAACATACAATATGAAAGGCGCCTATTGGGAGGAGAATGAACCGGAAATAAAGAAGGCTGTAGCCGCTGCCGCGAATGCTGAGTATATTATATTGTGTTTGGGTGAGAACAGCTACTGCGAAACTCCCGGTAATCTCGATGATTTGTATTTATCTGAAAATCAACAGGCTCTGGCAAGGGCTCTGGCTGCAACGGGAAAGCCGGTAATTTTGGTGCTGAATGAGGGACGTCCAAGGGTCATCTCTAAAATCGAGCCCCTGATGCAGGCGGTTGTTCAGACTTATCTGCCTGGAAATTACGGAGGTGATGCATTGGCGGAGATTTTGTACGGAGATGTAAATCCAAGCGGAAAGTTACCTTATACCTATCCGAAATATCCGAACTCTACAACTACCTACGATCACAAGCCGTGTGAAAGTCTGGACAAAATGCAGGGTGCATACGACTACGACGCCGTATTGTCTGTGCAGTGGGCTTTCGGCTTCGGGATGAGTTATACCACCTTTGAATATTCTAATTTAAAGACAGAGACTCCGGAATTCCGTCCGGGAGACGAATTGGTATTTACGGTGGATGTAAAGAATACCGGCAGTCGTGTCGGCAAAGAGAGTGTGCTGCTTTTCATTGGCGATCAGGTGGCCTCCCTGACTCCGGACGTGCGAAGGTTACGCTCTTTTCAGAAGGTGGAATTGCAACCGGGAGAGAGCCGGACAGTAACCTTGAAGGTGATGGCAGATGATCTGGCCTTTGTTGGCCAGGATGGAAAATGGGTGCTTGAAGAGGGTGATTTCATTGTTCAGGCAGGCAATCAGGCCATTCCGCTGAAATGTCTCTCTACCCATCGGTGGCAAACCCCTAATAAAAGGGCTCTTTAAATCTGCCTCAGTCGTGTGCCCGGTGTAGATTTACAAGGGAAAAGGCGGCTGTATCCGTTATAGGTCATGGGCGGTTCCCTTTGCGGAGGCCGCCCTGGCTTTTTTATTTGTAGCAGGTCTGATTTATATTTTTTGTCGCACCGGCATATAAATCGAGATTTATATCTAAATTTGCAAGCGTTGCCTTGTTAAATATAAATATCGGATCCGATGATACAGTTAATTGCAGATAGCGGTTCTACAAAAGTGGACTGGAGGGCATTAATGCCCGATGGAACAGTAAAGAGTATTAATACGGAGGGGATAAATCCTGTTTTTCAGACACCTGGATACATTATTGGAATTTTCAGGGAGAAGCTCCTTCCCGAGTTGGGAAGCGGGGTGGGGGATATCTATTTTTACGGAGCGGGAGTATTGTCGGAGGAGAATTCCAATGTTCTACAGAAATGCTTTAAGAGCGTCTTTGAGGATTCTACATGTCATGCGGCCTCAGATATTCTGGCCGCCGCCCGCGCCCTTTGCGGACACCGTGCGGGAATTGCCTGTATAATGGGAACCGGTTCGAATACCTGCCTGTATAATGGCAACGATGTGGTAAAGAACGTAAGGGCGGGCGGCTTTATTCTTGGAGATGAGGCAAGTGGCGGAGTTCTTGGAAGAAAACTGCTGTCGGATTTTATAAAAGGGCTGCTTCCTGAGGAGATAGAGAAGGATTTTGTGAGGCGTTATCACCTCGACTACCCGAAGATTGTGCAGAAGGTATATAAAGAGCCGCTTCCAAGCCGGTTTTTGGCATCATTCTCTCCATTCATAAATGAATACCGCTCACATCCGCATATAGACAGGCTGCTGAGAACGAGTTTTGAGGAGTTCTTTACAAGGAATATCTATTCATATGACTATAAAGCCTACGATGTTAATCTTGTGGGTTCGATAGCCTATTACTATGAAGATATACTAAGAGAAGTGGCGGCAGAGAAAGGGGTAAAGATAGGCAGAATTCTTAAGGCTCCGATTGAGGGTCTTGTAGAATATCACAGAAATTTAATCTAATCTTAAAATAGCAAAATGAAAGTAACAGAGCAATCTTCTCTTTATTCAGATTTGGATACAATGTCTACTGAAGAGTTGTTGATAAATATGAATAACGAGGATAAGAAGGTTCCTTATGCGGTGGAAAAATGTATACCGCAAATAGAAAAACTTGTAGACGGCATTGTAGAAAGAATGAAAAAGGGAGGGCGTCTCTTCTATCTTGGCGCGGGAACAAGCGGCAGATTGGGAATATTGGATGCCTCTGAAATCCCTCCTACATACGGAGCCCCCTTCGATTTGATTATAGGCCTTATAGCAGGCGGGGATACCGCAATAAGAAAGGCAGTTGAGAATGCGGAAGATGACATGACACAGGGGTGGAGCGATATGCAGCCCTACCATGTCGGAGAAAACGATGTGGTGGTGGGAATTGCCGCTTCGGGTTCTACTCCATACGTCATAGGTGCGGTAAGGGAGTCCCGCAAGCGCGGAATCCTTACAGCCTGCATTACCTGCAATCCCGATGCCGCAATTGTAAGAGAGGTGGACATTCCTATCGTGGCGGTTGTGGGGCCTGAGTTTGTAACGGGAAGTACAAGAATGAAATCGGGTACTGCACAGAAGCTTATTCTCAATATGATCTCTACCTCTTCAATGATAAGGATGGGTCATGTAAAGGGGAACAAGATGGTGGATATGCAGCTGAGCAATGCCAAACTTGTTGACAGAGGAACCAGAATGATAATGGACGAGACCGGGATTACAGATTACGACCATGCAAAGTCTCTCCTTTTGGAATATGGTTCTGTAAGAAGTGCGGTTGATGCCTGTCTTGCCTCTAAAAAGTAGCTGATGCGGAATTTTACAGGAAATTACCCCTCCTCTCTCCTGGAGGAGGCTGTGGAACAGTTCGCCTCTCTGCCGGGCATCGGGAGAAAAAGTGCGCTGAGACTTGCACTCCATCTGTTGAAGCAGCCTGTGGAGAATGTGGAACACTTTTCCAGGGCATTTACAGAGCTTAGAAGAGGGGTGAAGTATTGTAAACGGTGCAATATGATAAGCGACGGAGATTTCTGCCCCATCTGCGGAAATCCCCGCCGGGACAGGTCGGTGATATGTGTTGTGGAGAGTATAAGAGATGTTCTGAGTATCGAAAATACAGGCCGCTATAATGGTCTTTACCATGTGCTTGGAGGTATAATCTCCCCTATAGACGGAATCGGCCCCTCCGATCTGCCGATTGACCGGCTGGTCGAGAGAGTTTGTGAGGGAGAAACCAGCGAGGTGATTCTGGCCCTCAGTACAAGTATGGAGGGGGAGACCACTTCGTTTTATCTCTATAAGAAACTCTCCGGATTTCCTGTCAGGATAACGGCAATCGCCCGTGGAGTGGGCTTTGGAGATGATCTGGAATATGCAGATGAACTTACTCTTGGAAAGAGTATAGAAAACAGGCAGTCATTTAAATTTTAAAATTATAACAAGATGCAACAGTTTCCCTTATGGCTCTTGATTACATCGTTCGTCCTCTATGTGGCGCTGATGTTTTTCATCTCTTACATTACCTCAAGAAAGATGGGAGCCAATTCATTCTTTTCGGGTGACAGAAAGGCGCCTTGGTTTGTGGTGGCCTACGGTATGGTGGGCACTTCAATTTCGGGTGTGACATTCGTCTCTGTTCCCGGCAATGTAATGCAACAGAATTTTTACTATATGCCGCTGGTATTCGGCTTTGTGGGCGGCTATATTCTTATTGCGAAGATTTTGCTTCCGCTCTATTACAGAATGAATCTCACCTCTATATATACCTACCTTGGCGAGAGGTTCGGAATAAGATCCTATAAGACCGGAACCTCCGTATTCATGGTTTCCAGAATTCTGGGTGCGGCCGTAAGAATTTATGTGGTGGCTCTTGTCCTTTATGCATTCATCCCTAAAGGTGCGCAATGGCAGACCCACTCAATACAGGATATCCTGCTCTTTTCGCTTGTCTGCTTCATCTTCCTTGTAATTCTTTACTTCTATACTTATAGAGGAGGAGTCAAGACAATTATCTGGACAGACGTTCTGCAGACCACCTTTATGCTTCTTGCCGTATTTCTGTCGATATACTTTATATGCAGAGAGATGGGCTGGGGCTTTTCGGAAATGGCTGCCGCCGTTGCAGGGGGAGAGAATGCAAATATTCCGGGTACCGTTTTTTCTTCACTCTTTGACTGGCGGTGGAGTTCGGGCACCAATGCCGTAAAGCAGTTTGTTGCAGGTATCTTCATGACGGTCGCCATGACAGGTCTTGACCAGGGAATGATACAGAAGAGTCTGGCATGTAAGGACATCAGGTCTGCCCAGAAGAATATGTACTCTACAAGTGTGATAGCCGTATGTGCAAACTACTTTTTCCTCCTTTTGGGCGCCGTCTTGTGTATGTACCTTCAGCAACTGGGAGGAATGGCAGCCATAGGAGTGGAGAAGACAGATGAGATTTTCCCTGTAATTGCCAGCCAGTATCTGGGAATAGGCGTGGGAATCTTCTTCCTTATCGGGCTTATCTCTGCTTCATATCCGAGTGCGGGAAATGCCCTTACTTCGCTCACAACCTCTTATTGCATAGATTTTGCCCGCTTCTCTACAAGAACAGATATGGATGAGAGGCAGAAGACCCTCTTTAAAAACAGGGTTCATGCCCTCTTTGCGGCAATTTTCTTTGTAATAATGGTCATACTGTATATTGTAAGCAGCGATGCGGTTGTAAACCTGGTCTATAAACTGGCCTCATACACCTACGGGCCGCTGCTGGGCATGTTTTTCTTTGGAATATTCACCCGATATAAGGTCAGGGACAAGGCCTCTCCATATATTGCGGTTGCCGCTCCCGTGTTGTGTTATATACTCAATTCGCTATTCAAGCTGCTCTTTGACTTTGAAATGGGCTTCACACTCCTTATTGTCAATGGATTGCTGAGCTTCCTCGGCCTCTTCCTCTTCCGTGACGGTAAAATGGCGGAAAGCGAAAAGATTTAACGGTTAAAAATATTTTTCTACCTTTGCAATATGATTCAGATCATATCATATAAATTAGAGAACCTCGGAATCGGGAGGGTTTATGACTTCTGGGTTTTGGCTCCCGAAGAGTTGAAGTCCAAGGTCCGATGGTGACGGTTTTCCGGCAATAGATTTCATTCTGTTGGTATTCACCGTTTAATCTGATTTTATGATAGAGATATTCTACAAATCCAAAGGACATGTCATATCCTCAAATTCAGCTTCCCGGTTAGAAGAGCTGGGTATGGATGATGTTATATGGATAGATCTCTTCGAACCTTCAGGGGAGGAGAAGAGAAGCGTCGAGGATTTTCTGGAGACCACTCTTCAGAGCCGCGCACAGGCGGAGGAGATTGAGAGCTCTTCAAGATATTCAGAGACCGATACTGCAATCTTTGCAAATACCAACTTCATGATTCCCGGCCCTGATGATTACAGCATGGAGGGAGTTTCGTTCATCATTTCAGAGGGAATTCTGGTTACCATAAGGCAGGCTCCCCTTCGCACCTTTACAGAGATACAAAGGAGGGTGACTGCCTCCTCTAAACTTTTTCCTACCGGATATCACATAATGGTTGCCATTCTCGAGGGGAGGATAGACCTTGATGCAGATATGATTGAGTTGATGAGCAAGGAGATAGCGCAGTTTAACAAGAGGGTTAGTCTGGGAGAAAACGTGAATGAAGATTTTCTTCTGGATATAAACCAGCTGCAGGAGAATACAATGTTGGTAAGGGAGAATATCATAGACAAGCAAAGGATGGTCTCGGCCATTTTAAGAAGCGACAAATTCCCCCGCGATATCCACTCCAGGCTCAATGTGCTTATAAAGGACATCTCCTCACTTTTAAATCATATAAACTTCAGCTTCGAAAGGCTGGAGTATATGCAGAATACTGTCCTTGGTCTTATTAACCTCGATCAGAATAAGATTATGAGGATTCTTGCATTTGTTTCCCTGCTGTTCATGCCGCCAACTCTTATTTCGGGTATCTATGGAATGAATATAAAGCTCCCTATCTTGAGCTCCGGGTGGGATATGGCCATTGTGCTGGGAATAATGGTACTCTCTGTATTGGCCGCCTCCCTCTTTTTCAGAAAGAGAAAGCGCAAATGTTAATTTCCATTTGGGTATATGACCAATATTCTTTATCTTTGCACACTCTTTTGAGATTATAAATAATGTTAAACCCGCTATTTGTTAAAAATTAAACAGATGAGTAAAGAGAAGGAACTTTTGGATGCGGAGGAGCCTGTCGTAGCCCCTGTACGCAAAGAGGAGGAGTCGATTGAATCCTATGTAGAGGAGACTCCCGCCGTTGAAGAAACTGAAAAAAAACGTAAAAGCAATGCTTCGGTTCCCATTGATAAATTCGACTGGGACGCTTTCGAAAAGGAGGCCGATTATGGCCAGTCTAAAGAAGAGGTAGAGAAGATGTATAGCGACACACTCTCTACTGTCATTGAGAACGAGGTTGTTGAGGGAACCGTTGTAGGAATTACAAAACGTGAGGTGATTGTCAACATCGGCTACAAGAGCGAAGGAGTCATCTCTGTAAATGAGTTCAGGTATAATCCTGATTTGGCTGTAGGTGATAAGGTTGAGGTTTATGTGGAGAATGCCGAGGACAAAAAGGGACAGCTGGTTCTTTCACACAAGAAGGCGCGTTCATTCCGTTCATGGGACAGAGTGAACGAGGCATTCGAGAAGGATGAGATAGTGAAGGGTTACATAAAGTGCCGTACAAAGGGCGGTATGATTGTGGATGTGTTTGGGATAGAGGCTTTCTTGCCAGGTTCACAAATAGATGTAAAACCTATCCGCGATTACGATGTGTTTGTAAACAAGACAATGGAGTTCAAGATTGTAAAAATCAATAATGAATTCAGGAATGTCGTTGTTTCGCATAAGGCTCTCATAGAGGAAGAGCTTGAGGCTCAGAAGGCAGACATCATAGGAAAGCTCGAAAAAGGTCAGGTGTTGGAGGGTGTTGTAAAGAATATAACCGCTTATGGTGTATTCGTGGATTTGGGTGGTGTCGACGGTCTTATACACATTACAGATCTCTCATGGGGCAGAATCAACCATCCGGAGGAGATTGTGCAGCTTGACCAGAAGATCAACGTCGTCATCCTCGACTTCGATGACACCAAGAAACGCATAGCCTTGGGTCTTAAACAGCTTACACCTCATCCATGGGATTCATTGGACCCGAACCTTAAGGTCGGAGACAGGGTTAAGGGAAAGGTTGTGGTTCTGGCAGACTATGGTGCATTCGTGGAGATTCAGCCCGGTGTTGAGGGGCTTATCCATGTCTCTGAAATGTCGTGGTCATCGCACCTTAGAAGTGCACAGGATTTCCTTAAGGTAGGCGACGAGGTTGAGGCGTGCATTCTTACACTTGACCGTGAGGAGAGAAAGATGTCCTTGGGTATCAAGCAGCTCAAACCTAATCCATGGACGACAATCACAGAGAAATATCCTGTAGGTTCAAAACATACCGCCATTGTAAGAAACTTTACAAACTTCGGAGTATTTGTCGAGCTTGAAGAGGGTGTGGATGGTCTTGTCCATATTAGCGACCTCTCATGGACAAAGAAGATCAAACATCCTTCAGAGTTTACGGCAATCGGAGAAAATCTCGATGTGGTTGTTCTGGAGATAGATCAGGAGAACCGCCGTCTCAGCCTCGGGCACAAGCAGCTTGAGGAGAATCCTTGGGATGTATTCGAGACAATCTTCACAACAGGCTCTATCCACGAGGGAACCATAGTTTCATTTAACGATAAGGGTGCTATCGTGGCTCTTGAGTATGGCATTGAAGGGTTCGTTCCTGCAAAAGGGTTGGTAAAGGTGGATGGTACCACAGCAAAAGCAGAGGAGAAGCTCCCTTTCAAGGTGATTGAGTTCAACAAATCCAACAAGAAGATTATACTCTCTCACTCAAGAATAGCCGAGGATGCGAAGAGGGCTGCAGAATCCAAAGAGAACAAAGAGAGGGCCTCTGAAGCAGAGTCTACCCAGAATGCCGTAAAGAAGATTAAGGCAAGTATAGAGAAGACCACGCTTGGAGATATCAGCGAACTTGCTGCTCTCAAAGATGAGATGGAAAAAGGTTTGAAATAACAGATGAATTTCTCACTGATGACATTGGGGACGGCTTCGGCTCTTCCCACTGCCGGAAGATATCCAAGCGCTCACATCCTTACGGTACGTGAGCGCTTGTTTTTAATCGACTGCGGCGAGGGTGCTCAGATGCAGATCCGTAAGGCAGGGATATCTATGGCAAGGATAGACAATATCTTAATCTCCCACCTCCATGGAGACCATATCTTCGGACTTTTCGGCCTGCTCTCCACATTTGGTATGGCAGGAAGGCAGAACCCTCTCTATATCTATGCTCCCGAAAGGATGTCGCAGATTCTGGATTTTTTCAAGAGAGAATTCGGCGATGTGGTAAAATATGAGATTGTTCTCAATTCTGTAAAGTGCCGAGAACCTCTTAAAATATATGAAAACAGGATTATGGAAATTCATGCCTTCCCTCTAAGACATCGTGAGGAGACCTACGGCTATCTCTTCAGAGAAAAACAGCCGAGACCCAATATAATTAAGGAGGCAATAGAAAAGTATAACCTTTCACTATATGAAATTGCAAGACTAAAAGAGGGAAAGGATATAGGGAGGGTGGCTTCTTCTGAAGTTACATATATTCCCTACACTCCGCGCTCTTTTGCCTATTGCTCAGATACCGCCCCGTTCAAGCCGCTGTCCGGATGGATTTCCGGAGTGGATCTGCTCTACCATGAGGCAACCTTTACAGAGGAGTACCGGGAGTTGGCAAAGAAAACCTTCCACTCCACGGCTGCGGATGCGGCCCGCTGCGCCCTGGAGGCAGGAGCGAAAAGGCTGGTTCTGGGTCACTTCTCATCAAGATTTAAATCTGTCGCCCCCATTTTAAAAGAGGCAAGATCTCTCTTTAAAGAGAGCTATCTTGCAAAAGAGGGCTCGGTTTTTGATATACCTTTACAGAAAAAATAATATGAAACGGATTACACTCTTAATACTGCTCTATTTTTCTGTCACACTGCTTCACACGGCTGCGGCCATGGCACAGGAGGATGAAGATCTTTACTTTTACAAACTGTATCAGGCTCTATACAATATTTCCAACTATTATTTAGACAGCGTGGACCGGATCAGCCTTACAGATGAGGCAATAAAAGCAATGGTCTCGAAGCTTGACCCCCATTCAGACTATATTCCTGCAGATGAGGTTAAAAGCATGAACGAGCCCCTTGTGGGAAAATTCGAGGGAGTTGGAGTGGAGTTCGCAATCATAAAAGATACTCTTACCATTCAATCTGTCATACAGGGAGGCCCTTCGGAAAGGGTAGGAATCAGAAGCGGAGACAAGATTGTGGCGGTAGACGGAGAGACAATAGCGGGGACAGGGCTTACAATTTCCCGAGTCCATAAATATCTGAGAGGGCCGAAGGGAACAAAAGTTGCGGTGATGGTGGCAAGAAGGGGAGAGGCTGGCCTGCTTGATTTTATAATTACCAGGGATAAGATTCCCCTTAACAGTGTAGATGCCGCCTATGTAATGGAGGATGGTATTCACTATATAAAACTGGGCCGCTTTTCTGCCACCTCCTATAGAGAGATTATCAAGGCTCTCTTCTCTACAGGCAGTTATCCCAAGGGGCTGATTTTGGATTTAAGGGGCAATGTGGGAGGCTATCTTGTTGCCGCGCTGCAGATTGCAAATGAGTTCCTGAAGAAAGGAGAGCTGATTCTCTATACAGAGGGGAGAAATGCCCCTGCCATGAATGAGTATGCAAATGGGCAGGGCAGACTGGAGAATCTGCCTGTCGCACTGCTTATAGATGAAAACTCCGCCTCTGCAAGCGAGATTGTTGCCGGAGCCCTGCAAGATTGGGACAGAGGGGTGATAATCGGGCGCCGTTCATTTGGAAAGGGGCTGGTACAGCGGCAGATAGATCTTGCAGACGGCTCTCAGCTACGTCTTACAGTGGCAAGATATCACACTCCTTGCGGAAGGGTTATTCAGTCGCCTTATAAAGAGGGAGAGGCAATGGAGTATTATATGAACTTCTATAAAAGGTTTGAAAGAGGAGAATATATGAGCCGCGACAGCATCAGCCTCCCGGACTCACTTAAATTCAAGACTCTCAGGCTAAAACGTACAGTCTATGGCGGAGGGGGGATAATGCCCGATATCTTTATGCCGGCAGATACCTCTTACTATTCTCCCTTTTACAGGGATGTTTTGCGCAAGGGGGTGATTGTGGAGTTTGTAAATGAGTATACAGACCGTGAGCGGGAAAGGCTTGTTTCTCTCTATGAAAATTCCGGCTCTTTTATGGAGAACTTTTCTGTTGGAAATTCCCTCTGGGAGGAGTTTGTCGCCTATTGTGCATCAAAGGGGTGCAATTACAGTCCGCAACAGGAGAGCGTTAGCCGCGGAAAGCTGTCGGAGTATTTAAAGGGTCTGATAATTAGAAATATATACGATATCAATTCCTATTTTATCTTTATAAACAGGAGCGACAATGAGGTACTTAAGGCTTTGGAGGTGATAAGGTCAGAAATTTGAAATTGCTCTCCGATACCTTTGGGCGTTGGCATTGTGTTCTGCATAGGTTTTTGCAAACTTATGGGTGCCGTCTAACTTGTCGCTTGCACAGAAGTAAAGATAGTCGTGTTTCTGATAATCAAGCACGGCGTCAATTCCGCTTATCTGGGGGATTGTTATCGGGCCTGGAGGCAATCCTTTGTATTTGTAGGTGTTATAAGGGGAGTCTATTGTAAGGTGCCTGTATAGAATCCGTTTTATTGACGGGTCTTTCAATGCAAATTTTACGGTAGGGTCTGCTTCCAGTTTCAATCCCCTCCTAAGTCTATTAATATAGACTCCGGCAATTGCTGGCAGTTCGGGGGAATAGTTGCTCTCTTCGCAGAGTATTGAGGCAAGTGTGGAGACCTGCTCACGTGTAAGGTCAAGAGCCTTGGCCTTTTTATCACGCTCCCCGCTCCAGAACTTTTCATACTCTCTGTTCATCCTCTCGGTAAACTCTTCAGGGGTGCAGCTCCAGTAAATCTGATAGGTGTTAGGAATAAAGCGGGAAAGGAAGTTTGCCCTGTCTGTTCCATACTTCTCCCATGTCCGGGGGGAGTTAAAGTAGTTTGAAAAAGAGGTGGAATCATACATCATCCTCTTTCCCAAAATGGAGCAGAGCTTCTCCATACCTCTTATATTGCCCGACAGTACCAGGTTAAATGGACTCTCCCAGCCAAATTCAAGGGCTCTTATCATCTCTATATTGCCTGTTCCCTTTTGAAAGCTATATCTCCCCCTTTTTATTGCCCCCTGCAGTCCGTTCTTTTCTGCAACCCTTGCAAAGGAGTTGAAATTCCTTATTTTTCCCTCAAAGAGAGGGCGCAGTTCTTCCACCGTAAGGCTGTCTTCCTTAATGTAGAGGGTAACCTCCTGAGTTATATTCGCTCCAAATCTCTCCATATAGTAGCGGATTGCCATTGCTGCCACTATACAGAGCAGGGCGATTATAATAAGGGTTGTTTTCAGCCTGCCTCTTTTCATCTCTTTTTCAGTTTAATCTGAATTCCCGGAGTGAGGGTGCTGTTATAGCCTATTCCGTTCATTTTGCAAAGGTTCTTTAATCTTATGCCGGCCTTCTGTGAAATGGAATATGGGGTATCTCCCTCCTTTACGGTGTAGTTACCGCTCTTTGAACCGCGCTTTTTCCTCGCAATATAGACAATCGTACCCGCCTCTATCCTTTTTTCAGCATCAAAGGTGACATTGTCAAGGTCGTTGAATTTAAGAAGTTCGCCGGTAAAGAGGTTGTATTCCTTTGCAAGCTCTCTGTAATTCTCCTCACCGGTGGCAATGATAAATGATACACCGTTGTTTTTATAAATGAATCTCTTTAGAGCGCGGCTGTAGACCCTTACCGTTTCACTGAAGAGCTCCTCCATGCCTATCGATTCAGGTTTTGTTCCGTTGAATTGCTTTCCGGCACCCTTTTTCGCCTCTTTCCGCTCCAATCGCCTCTTCCGGCGCTCTGTCTTTTTGCTCCCCTTTTCCTGTGGCAATGGGTTATCGTATTTATAGAGCTGATAATCCTCTATTATCCCTATAAGCAGCTGGGGATAGCGTTTGTCCGTCGCATACCCTGCGGCCTTAAGCCCGTATGCCCACGCCTTATAATCTTTTGGGTCAAGATCGAACAGGGAGCTGTATCGCCGGCCGTTTTTAAGAAACTCCGAGTGATCTTTAAAGGAGTCCTCGGCGGTCATATATTTTCTAAAGCACTCTCCCTTTTTATCATCGTTGTGATAGATTTTCCCTCCTTTCCATCCGTTGTTGCACTTAATTCCAAAGTGGTTGTTTCCCTTTACCGCGAGTCGTGACGTGCCGTTGGCGGATTCCAGACAGGCCTGGGCAATAATAATGCTTGCCGGAATATTATACAGATTCATCTGCCTGATTGCTATGTCTTTATACTTTTGGATATAAGCTTCTCTTACATTTCTCTGCCCGTAGGTGAAAAGCGGAAACAGTAGAAGGGGCAATATAAAATATTTTCCTATTCGTGCCATCTGATAGCTATTTGGTGCAAAATTAGTAATTTTGCCGAAAGGAAAATAACGGTTCAATATGGAATGTAACATTAATATAAAGTATGAGGAGTATGATTCGCCCCAGAGGCTGACTCTCTCTGAGAGGAGACTTTTAGAGAGAGCCGTTGAGGCCGTGGCAGGTTCATACGCCCCCTATTCCCGTTTTAATGTAGGAGCAGCGGTGGAGATGGAGAATGGAGAGATAATCTCCTCTGCAAATCAGGAGAATGCGGCATATCCTTCAGGGATTTGTGCGGAGAGGTCTGCACTCTTCTATGCCCACTCCAAATTTCCCGATTCGGCCATTGTGGCAATAGCCGTTGTGGCGGCAGTTGATGGAAAGCTGACCGAAACCCCTACCTATCCATGCGGAGCATGCCGCCAGGTTATGTATGAGTCGCAGCAGAGGGGTGGAAAGAAGATAAAGGTGATAATAGGCTCTGCAACCAGGATACAGGTTATCGACTCTGTTAACGGACTGCTCCCCTTTGCCTTTGATAATCTGCCCCAATAGCCGGAATATTCAAAGCAGGGTCGGCGGTAGTGTAAAGCGGATGTACCGTGTGTGGCAAAGTGCTGTAAGGAAACGAACGGTAAGGGAAATAAATGAAAAATGGGTAAGCTTGATATATCGCACCGCTACAACCGCATACCCTTGCTACCTTCCGGCCCTGGGGGAGTTCTGCAGGAGCTGGTCGTATATGACTTACCCGGTGCAAAGATAGACAATTTTTCTGAAAATACATTTTTAAATAGAAAATAGTGGATAAGCCTTTGAATATTGCCGTCGGACTCTCGGGAGGAGTGGATTCAAGTGTGGCCGCGCTTCTTCTCAAGAGGGCCGGTCATAATGTCATAGCACTCTTTATGCAGAACTGGCACGATACTGCCGGAACCCTGCATGGAGAGTGCGAGTGGGAGGAGGATAAGACTGTCGCCTCCCTTGTGGCAAAAAGGCTGGGAATTCCCTTTTACTTTGTGGATTTGAGCGAAACATATAGAAAGAGGGTGGTGGAGTATATGTTCAACGAGTATGAACATGGCCGCACGCCCAACCCCGATGTGCTCTGCAACCGTGAAATAAAATTCGATGCCTTCCTTAAATATGCCCTGGAGCTGGGGGTGGATTATGTCGCTACCGGACACTATTGCAAAAAGGGGGAATTTACAGATGGAAATGGCAAGAAGGTCTATAGAATTTTTGCCGGAGATGATACTAACAAGGACCAGAGCTACTTCCTTTGCCAACTCTCACAGGAACAGCTTTCAAGAGCCCTTTTCCCTATAGGGGAGCTCTCAAAGCCACAGGTAAGGGAGCTTGCAAGGGAGGCTGGGCTGCCCAGTGCCGAAAAAAGGGATTCACAGGGAATCTGTTTTGTGGGCAAGGTGGATTTGCCCCTCTTTTTGCAGCAGAGATTAAAACCCAAGGAGGGAGAGGTTGTGGAAATTTTTTCCAGTTATTATGACAATCTTCCCAAATTCCATAATGAGAATGGAATAAAGGGGGTGTATTCCACGGAGGAGCTGAAGGAGTTGGCCTCGCCGTTGCGCTATACCCCGCAGGATGGAAAGGTGATTGGCACACACCAGGGGGTTCAATATTATACAATCGGACAGCGTCACGGGTTGAATATTGGCGGACACAAAGAGAGTATCTTTATAATTTCCATGGATTTACAAAGCAATATCATCTATGTGGGAGAGGGGCAGAGCCACCCCGGCCTCTATAGAAAGGCTCTTAAGCTGGAGAACAATGCCCTCCATTGGATAAGGGAAGATCTTGAGATGGAAGAGGGGGAGAGCAGGGAGTATCTTGTAAGAATCCGTTACCGACAGCCTCTGCAGCGTGCACTCCTTTTTAGAAGAAACAATAGATTTTATCTGCTGTTCGACAGGCCGCAAAGGGGAGTCACTCCCGGGCAGTTTGCCGTATGGTATTGTGCAGATGGCAGCGGGGAGATGGTCGGCAGCGGTGTTATAGAGTAATGCTCTTTTCAGAAATGAAGCTTAAGGGTGTCGTAGGCTGCCATGACATTTGCAGGCAGCTCTCCTGAGAGTTCCCTGTGGGTTCCAATCTGGTGAGACAAGTGGGTGAGACAGTTGCGTTTCGCCCCGATTCTTTTTATCATCTCCAGTGCCTGGGAGAGGGAGAAATGGGAAAGGTGAGGCTCATGCCTTATTGCATTTATGATAAGAATATCGAGCCCCTCCAGCTTTTCAAATTGATTTTCGGGAATATAGCTGCCGTCTGTAATATAGGCGAGGTTTCCTATTCTAAAGCCCAGAATCGGCAACTTATAGTGCATTATTCTGATAGGGGTTATCTCCAGCTTGATTTTCGTTCCGTTTGCATCCCTTTTGGTAACGGTAAAGGGTTTCTCATCAATTGTAATGAGATTGAAATCGGGAACTCCGGGGTATTTTACCTTATAAAAAGCGTATGCATACTCCCTCTTTATACTCTCTTGGACCCGGGTTTCCGCATAGATTGGAAATGCGGCTTCCCTAAAGTAGTTAAAGGCCCTTATATCGTCCATTCCCCCCGTGTGGTCTTTATGCTGGTGGGTAAGCAGAAGCGCATCTACATCCCTCACCCCTTCACGAAGCATCTGTTGCCTGAAATCGGGGCCGCAATCTATAAGTATCCTGAATCCCCTGTAATCTATAAGTGCAGATGAACGAAGCCGGTTGTCTTTACTGTCGGTGGATTTGCACACATGGCAGCTGCACCCTATCATGGGTACACCCTGTGAGGTTCCGGTGCCCAAAAAAGTTATAGTCCCCTCCATACTGCGAAGGTACAAAAAAAATTAGCTACATTTGCACCCTGTGAGTCAGGAAAAAGGAATATTATATCTGATTCCCTCGCCCCTTGGAGAGGGAGAAGTGGAGAGGGTAATTCCTTCAAAGGTAATGGAGTTGCTTGCTTCTCTGAATCTGTTTTTTGCAGAGGAGCTGCGCACTGTACGCAGGTACCTCTCAAAGGCGGGGCTTAAGGGGAGGCTGGATCAGGTAAGACTCTATGAATTAAATGAACATACCACCCATTTGGAGATGGAGAGCTATCTTAATATGCTTCTGGAGGGGGACAATGGCGCCATTGTATCGGAGGCGGGGCTTCCCGCAGTTGCAGATCCGGGAGCCGGGCTGGTTGCAATGGCTCACAACCATAATGTCAAGGTGGTTCCCTTAAGCGGCCCCTCATCTTTAATGATGGCCCTTATGGCCAGCGGTCTTAACGGACAATGTTTTGCATTTACCGGCTATCTGCCTGTAAAGGGTGCCGCCCGCAGGGAGAAGATAAAGAGCATAGAGAAAATATCACTGCAGTTAGGGCAAAGCCAGATAATTATAGAGACTCCCTATAGAAGCCAGTCTCTTTTTGAGGAGTTGCTGGCGGTGTGTGCCCTGGGAACAAGGCTCTCTGTTGCGGCGAATATTACATTGGATGATGAATATATAAAGACAAAGACGGTTGCCCAATGGAGAATGGAGCATATAGAGATAGGAAAACGGCCGTGTGTCTTTGTTTTGATGGCATAATATCCACCCGCCCGGAAAACGGCTGGCATTCTATGCCGCTGCATTGTATGATATAGCAGAAGGTTTCTGTGTACACCAGGAAAATTATATCGGAGAAAAATCGTTGCCTTTCATTTTTTTACATACTTTTGCTCTCGGTAACACATCTCTGTGCAGGAAAAGGCAATGTGACAGATAAATCCGTTACAGAATGGATTTTGACAAAGACTTTATTTGATTTCTAACCAAAAATCGGAAGTAATATGCAAGGACGAAATTGGATTCATATTTCATTAATTCTCGCGGTATGTTGTTTCTCTTTTTTTGTTAATAATGGGGCGGTCTACTTGGATATTATGGAATCGCGTAACCTGGTGACCGCTCATGAGATGGTAGAATATGATAATTGGCTTGTTCCCACAATGAACGGCCAGCTTCGTTTAGAGAAACCGCCTTTGCCCACATGGATTGCTGCCGGGCTGGATCTGATTAGTACTGATAATATTCCGTTGCAACGGAGTGCTGCAGGTGTCATGGCAACTCTCCTGGTCCTTTTCCTTTATTTCTTTTCTTCCAGGTTAACCGGAAACCGCTTGTTCGGACTTCTATCTGCTCTTGTACTGGCAACCAGTTTTAATGTGATTATGGCCGGAAGAGTTGCCACATGGGACATCTATTGCCATAGTTTTATGTTAGGAGCGATATTCTTTTTCTATCGTGCAGTAAATGCCATACAGGTCCGATGGTGGGATTTTATCCTGGCCGGAATATTATTGGGGTTCTCTTTTTTAGGAAAGGGTCCTGTTTCCTTTTACGCCTTATTGCTGCCTTTCCTGATTTGTTATCTGACTATTTACCGTCCTTCCCTCCGCCACAAGATATTGCCCCTTCTTTTAATGGTGTTGGTATTCGTACTTGTCAGTTTCTGGTGGCCTCTCTACCTTTATATTTTCACACATGATACCGCAGTTGAAGTCTTGGCTAAAGAATCTACGGCTTGGATTCAAAGAAACGTCCGCCCTTGGTACTATTACTGGCAATTTTTTGCGGAATCAGGCATCTGGTCTCTTTTTCTGCTGACCGGGCTTTGCTGGCCGTGGTTGCGTCATAAGGTTTCTCTGAGAAAAGAATATAAGTTTGCGGTTGTCTGGACTTTCCTGTCGCTGATATTGCTTTCTCTTTTTCCGGAAAAGAAAACACGCTATTTACTGCCTCTGCTTGTTCCCGCCTCGATGGTGGTGGGCCATTACATGCTTTACATTTTCACGGCAGTGAAAACGAATGCATTGACCGTGGCAGATAAGATTGTCTTCCGTGTGAATGCTTTTTTGCCCGCTTTAATCGGGTTGGGCATGCCGGTAGCCTTGTACATATTGTTCTATTTGAATGAACAAATCGGTTTGATTTACTATGTGATTGCCTCCTTGTTGTTTCTTGCCGCGACATATTCCATTTTTGAGGGAGGAGTGCGCCTGAAACCATTGAAAGTATTTGCAGGAGTGGTAATCCTGTTGGTTCTAGTGGAAACACTCTTGATGAACCAGGTGGCTTCCATGTTCAATAATACCGAAATCAAGAGTATTAGACAGACCCGCCAGATGGAAAATCTGGAAGGATTACCTTTCTATCATCCGAGCGATGAGGAACTTCGTATCGAAATCGTCTATGAGGCCGGACACCGTATCCTTTCGTGGGACGTGCAGAACGATACTACCATACTTGATCGGTTGCCCGTGGTGCTCGTTTCCGCTAAACCTGCCGAAGAAGTATTGCCGGGGCATGTGAAAGAAAAAGTGACTCTTCATCCGGTAGACGTGTACGACAATAATCCACGGAAAAAGAACACCCGGCGTTATTCACCCCAATTTATTCGTTACGTTACCATTCTGGAGCCCAAAACGAATAAAGGTTTAGAATAGTGCGGGCGAGAAGCAAAAATATTGGTAATAACTGACTATTCTGACTTGTTGAAAAATCTATTCCAATGTCCACTCTTTTCTTTCATGAGTTATTTCACCCGATTTATTATTTTTGTGGTGAAAACAGCGATAAGAATATGAAGCTGAATCTTAATACTCTTCTTGAAATATCCCTCCAGATGAGTATAATAACAGCAACCATAAAATGAGCAAAGAGCAATAAAGGGAGGCAGGTGAACTTTCGTGGAAATGCTTTTAAGAATTGATGATGTGCTGAAATGAAATGAACAATGCAATTAACGACAAAAAAATATATGGCGAACAAGAATCTTAACAAAGCTAAGGAAGCCAAGAAGGACGAGTTTTATACACAACTTGAAGATATAAACAACGAGTTGAAACATTACCGCGAGCACTTCCGCGGCAAGACCGTATTATGCAATTGCGACGACCCGCGCGTGAGCAATTTCTTCACCTATTTTGCCTACAACTTCGAGTTCCTCGGTCTGAAGAAGCTCATTACCACCTGCTACAAGAATCAGGACATGAACCTGTTCAGCCAGAACAAAAGCGAAAAGGCCGTCTATCTGGTTTATGAGGGAGACAAGAACGGAGACCATATTCCCAACGCCGAGGAGATTGGCGTGATACCGTTGAAGGGGGACGGCGACTTTAGAAGTGATGAGTGTATCGAGCTTCTGAAAGAAGCGGATATTGTTGTTACCAATCCTCCGTTCTCACTGTTCCGGGAGTATGTGGCGCAATTGGTTGAATACGAGAAGAAGTTTTTGATTATCGGGAATAAGAACGCCATCACCTACAAGGAAATATTTCCGTTGATAAAAGATAACAGGCTTTGGCTGGGGTTCCGTCCAATGAGTTTGGATATGCTTTTCGATGTGCCAGAAGAAAGTAAGGAAGAGATGTTGAGGGAAGGTAAGGAAGGCAGCAAATACAGGATAGTGGATGGGAGGTTCAAAGCGCGGACAGCATCAGTATGGTTTACAAACCTTGACCACAAAAAACGCCACGAGGACATCATCCTGTACAAAAAATACACCCCCGAAGAATACCCGAAATACGACAACTATGATGCGATAAACGTTGACAAAGTTGCGGACATACCTATGGACTATGACGGCGTTATGGGAGTGCCTATCACGTTCCTTGACAAATATAATCCCGAACAGTTCGAGATTGTTGAATTTCGCAAAGGGAAAGATGGTAAAATGTTGATTATCAGTAATTCGGGGGCAAAATTTGCTTCTCAATACTCAACCGCTGATGCTGATAGGTGGATTAATGAACAATACGAAAGATACGGCAGTAAATGGGAAGAGCAAGTACGCAAGAATTCTTATTCGGCGACTTCAATACCAGGTATCATAAAAAATGCTGAAGGGAAAATCAAAGGTAAAATTACATACGCAAGATTATTAATCCGTAAACTTAAAAAATAACATCCATGAAGATAGAACTGAAATCAATAAAAATAGCCGATCTCATTGAGGGTTACAGCAACGACCCCGATACGGGAGTCCGCGGCTACTTCGGCAAATTAGACATCCGCCCGCCCTACCAGCGGGAGTTCCGCTACGACATCAAACAGCAGCAGGCGGTGGTCGATACCATTCTGAAGGGATTCCCGCTCAACATCATGTATTGGAGCGTCGGTGAGGACGGGACCTTTGAAATGATAGACGGGCAGCAGCGCACACTCTCAATCTGCGAGTTCTTCACTCATGGCTTCAACATCGAGGATAAAGACCGGGGCACACTCTACTTCTCAACCTTGACAAGCGAGGAAAAAGAGAAATTCCTGAACTATGAACTAACGGTATATTTCTGTGAGGGAACAGACAAGGAAAAACTGGACTGGTTCAGAGTGATAAACATCGCAGGAGAAAGGCTGCTTGATCAGGAACTTCTCAATGCCGTCTACTGCGGCCCCTTTGTGACGGATGCGCGCCGCCACTTCTCGAAAAATGGTTGTCCGGCCTATAAACTCGGCGCGGACTACCTCAATGGGAATGCCATCGAACAGGCATATCTCTCGACCGTCCTCAAATGGGCGGCACGGCACGATGGTATCGACAGGGTAGACAAATACATGGCACAGCACCAGTTCGATCCGAATGCCAACAAACTGTGGGCCTACTTCGTGTCAATCATTACATGGGTGCGCTCCACCTTCCCGATATACCGCCACGAGATGAAGGGTCTTGACTGGGGAGCAATGTATGATGAATTTTCAGGGTACGTCTATGATACGGACGCATTGGAAAAACAAATCCACGACTTGATGGAGGATGACGAGATTATGAAGAAGTCAGGCATCTACCACTATGTGCTGAGCGGAGACCTGCGTGACCTCAGTTTCCGTACTTTCGACAAGAAGCAGAAGCGGGAGGCCTACGAGCGACAGAAAGGTATTTGCGTGCATTGCCACAAACACTTCGAATTTGAAGAAATGGAAGCGGACCACATTACACCGTGGAAAGAAGGCGGCACAACCGTGGCGGAGAATTGTCAGATGCTTTGCCGGAACTGCAATAGAATCAAGGGAGGAAAGTGAACAAAATATATTTGGGCAAGCAGCCTGTTGCAGGGTGTATCGCTTGCAAGAAATGTTTTGAAACCGGATATTGTTTCCGTGAAGACGCAGTAAGGGGGAGCGTCAGGACAACTTGTTTCGTTCCTTAACCGTCTGGTTTTTGCAACGGAAAAACGGATGGCCGGAAAATTGGGTGCATCCGTGGTTTCCTGTCGTCGTGGCGTGGCTGCTCAAATGTATTGAATATAGCCTGTTATCTCCATGATGTGGTATATGGTACAGTCGGGTGTGTCTAGTGAAGGTTGCGATAGCGGGAATTTCATTATCTTTGCCGCAAAGACAGAGATGGTTTCCTCTGCCGGAAAAGTTCCGTTTAATGCATAATATGAAAAGCAGGATAGAATTGAAAAATATGGAGTTTTTCGCCCACCACGGCTGTTTTGGCGAGGAGCGGATTATAGGCAATAAATTTCTTGTAAATCTGTCGGTTTTGGCAGATTCTACAAAAGCTGCCGAAAGCGATGATATAAATGAGGCGGTAAATTACCAGATACTCTACGATATTGTCGTAAAAGAGATGGAGATTCCCTCCCACTTGCTTGAACATGTCGCATACAGAATTCTAAAGAGTGTAAGGGGGGCATTTCCAAAGATTGTCTCTGCAGAGGTTTCAATAGAAAAACTTAACCCCCCTCTTGGCGGCAGGGTAGAGGCTTCTAAAGTTGTAATGAGCGTTTAACCGGGGATTTATGGAGAAGAGAGTTGCCTTTGTTACATTGGGGTGCAAGCTTAACTTTTCTGAAACCTCCACCTTTGCAAGGCAGTTTGAGGCTGCAGGGTACAGGAGGGTAAGTGAGGGGGAGGCTGCCGATCTCTATGTGATAAATACCTGTTCTGTAACGGAGCATGCAGACAAAAAGTGCCGGCAGACAATAAGAAAGTTGCATAAGTGCAATCCTTCTGCCCTTGTTGTGGTTACAGGCTGTTATGCCCAGCTGAGGCCGGAAAGTATAGCCGGGATTGAGGGGGTGGATGCGGTTATAGGGGCCGGGAAAAAGGGGGAGCTTTTCAGGATTGCAGACACCCTTATGGAGAAGAGAGAGAGTCCGCTGCTTTACCCGTGCAATATAGGGCAGGTCGAAAGCATCTTCCCGGCCTACTCGCAGGGAGAGAGGACCCGCTCCTTTTTAAAGGTTCAGGATGGCTGCAGCTATAACTGCTCCTATTGTACAATTCCTCTGGCCAGAGGCAGGAGCAGAAGTCTTCCCATTGCCACCCTCGTGGCCCAGGCAGAAGAGATAGCATCAAAGGGAGTAAAGGAGATTGTAATTACAGGGGTAAATACGGGGGATTTTGGCAGAAGTACAGATGAGAGTTTTCTGGAGCTGCTGAAGGCTCTCGACAATGTTGAGGGGATTGCCCGCTATAGAATCTCCTCAATAGAACCGAATCTGCTGAAAGACGAGATACTCCGTTTTATCGCTTCGGGGAGCAAATTCCAGCCCCATTTCCATATTCCGCTGCAGAGCGGCTGCAACTCAATCCTTGCAAAGATGCGAAGACGTTATAATTGTGAAATGTTTGAAGAGAAAATCTCTATGATAAGGGAGCTTGTGGGAGATGTCTTTTTGGGAATAGATGTAATTGTGGGCTTCCCGGGGGAGGGAGAGGAGGAGTTTGCCTGCACTTATGAATTTTTAAAGGAGAGGATCAGACCCGCCGCACTCCATGTCTTTCCCTATTCGCGCAGGGCAGATACAGATGCCGCCGCAATGAAGAACCAGGTCAGGGAAGGGATTAAAAGTGAAAGGGTAGAGACCCTTGTGCAACTCTCGGGAAAGCTGCATGATGAGTATTGTAACCGCTTCAAGGGGACAGAGCAGCAGGTACTCTTTGAATCTGCAGTCAGAGGGGGAAAGATGGCGGGCTATACCGGAAATTATATAAGGGTGGAGCGTCCATATGATGAAAGGCTTATTGGCGAGATTGCAACGGTTCTGCTATGATTGCCGCACCTCCTTTTTCTGAACCCATTCTTTCTTTACTTTTTCTCTCCCTCTGCTCCCTGCGTAGCTGCTTGACCCTCTTTTTATACAGTTTCTCCTCTTTGCTCCTTTTTCTGAATATATCCTTAAAGCTGTTAAACTCATGTTGGTAGCTCAGGCCGACACCACTCCTCTGACTGTCGTCAAGATAGTTGGAATATTTGTCGGCGGCATGTGAGAAGAGGGAGAGCCTCAGTTTTCCTTGCCTGTCCAGTTTTATCTCCACATCTACATTGCCTATCACCTCTCTGTTGTTTGTGCTTGCGTATGGGTCATTGCCTATATTGCCGTTTATTATAAGCCTGTTGTTAAAGAGCTGTGTCGAGACCGCCACATCAAAGATATTGTTTCCATTATTGTTGGGTTGGTAATTCAATCCCAGATCCAGCGGAATTCCAAGTTGTGTGAAGATATTGTTTATCTGTTTGCTAATCATCTCAGAAACATTGGAATAGAGAATTGTGGAGTTATTTGTTATGCCTGACTGCTCGTTAGGCAGAAAACCTCCGGAAATGAGCAATGCTGCAAACTGCTTTTGTATCTTGTCTTCGGAATTCAGCGCAGTTTCAACCCTCACCTTTGTTGTTGGGTCCAAATCCGGAATCTCTATATCGAAGTTCAGCCGGGGATTCATTAGTCTGCCGCTCATTGATATAAGGCAGTTCACGTTCCTCCTTGCACTTACAGAACTGGTATCCGCTATAAGTGTGTTTATGGCCGCCTTTGTCGTATAGCCTGCCGTAAGATTGATATTGGTGTTCTCTATCCCTCCGTTAAAGGTTATGTTGCCCCCCTGTTGGATTACAAAGTCCCTTGAGGCAAAGCCGAAGCCGGGGAGGACAAATCTGTAGCTTCCCTCATTTATGCTATAATCTCCATAGATGTTGAAGAGATCTCTTTCCTGGTTTATATTAAGTGTTATCTGCCCGCTTCCGTTGGTCCTTATAATATCCCCTGTCTCCTTGTTTATCTCTATGAATATGTTTGCATTACTGTTCATGTTGGAGGTCAGGTTCACCTGTAGGTTTGTCTTTCCTCTTCTCTTTCCGCCATTAAGGAGAATGGCATCGTACGGGTCTGTGACCTCCCTCTTTTTAGGAGTCTTGAAGGTGAGAAGATTAATTGAAGAGGAGGCTGAGGTCGATGAAAGCGGAATATGGAGGTTGCTATTCTGGTCAGGGGTAATGTTTATTCCAAGGGTGAGGTTTGACAGGTCTCCTGTAATCCCGACTGAACCGGTAGCAAAGGCCTCACCGTAGAAAGTTTCGTTATCAGACTCTTTTAGAGCCATACATTGCATATCGGCAAAGTTTATTCTGGTATTGAAGGTCAGATTCCTGAAATTCTTATGTGTTATCTCGCCGGTTACAACCCCTCTGCCGTTGGAATTGTCGAATATTGATAACCTGTCGAACTCTATTTTCTCCCCGCTTATATTCAGAGGGCCGTTTAGCCTGTATGGAACACGTGTATAGTTTACAAGGAAGGCATAGTCGTTAAGTGTACAGTTCTCTCCGGTGAGAGAGAGTCTATTGCGTCTCCCCTCAAGCTTAAGGTTGCCGGAGAAAGAGCCCGATGTTTCTGAGATTACACCCGAGAGGAATGGCTCAAAGTAGCCTAAAGAGAAGTCGTTCAGCGAGGCATTCAGCTCCAGTTCTCCGTTTTCAGGCTTATAATGGCCTGTAGCCATAAGCTGTGTCGCCCCCTCCCGTTTTGCGCTTATGAGCAGGTTTAAGCGGCTCTCGGGTCTGTACCATTTGCTCATAATACGCATCTTGCCTACAGGATGGCCGTAGACAGAGACAGAGTCTCCGTTAAGATCCATAAAGAGGTTGCGCTCCCCTGAGGCTGTGGAAACATCTGCATTTCCCGAAAAATAGCCCTGGATGTCAAATGGTCTCTTTATGAAGAAGTTCAGAACGCTTATATCTGCCTTTTCAAGGAAGAGACGGAGAGTGTCGTCGCTTTGTTCGGCGGCAGAGGCTATGGCTCCTTCTGCTCCAAAACGCTGCTCATTGTTGTATAGGGCAAAATCTTCTATGCTATAGCGGCCGTCATGGTAGAGAATTCGTGAAGGGTTTACATGCCAGCGCTCTCCCTTAAAGTTAAGAAAGGAGTCGTTGCTTATCTCTGCAACTATACTGTCCTTTTTAAATGTCAGATCTGTCATGAAGAGCCCCTCTTTGTTTATTCCATCCTTTGCCATAAGTGTAAATTCGGAATGGAGACGGTTCTTCCTTCCTGTAACCCTTAAGTTTGTTTTATCTATTCCAAGGCCGGCAATCTTTATATTATCGCACTCAACTGCCAGATTGAGCAGAGAGTCTCTATTGTTAAGATTAAGCTCTATACCCTTAAGATAGTTCTCTCCGATTGCCAGTCTGCCCGAATGGAGCAGGACTTTCAGATTGTTCCGCCTGTCTATATTGATATTACATCTTGTGCTGTCCTGAATATAGCTGCCGGGCTTTATGACCTGGCATATAGCATTGGAATTGTAGATATTAAAGCCAAGTGAATACTCCCCCCTTACGATTTTTGGAAACTCTTTCCCACCAAAGGCAAGCGGAATATTGTCGTATAGGAGTAGCTTGCGGCCAATTTTTATAAATTCCGGAAACGGGGCCGTTCCCCTATACTCCAAATCCATGAACGGCGCCCGCAGTATTGCATTGTAATTGCTGTCGGCATTGTGAGATATAAGTTCAATATCTCCGATTTTATACTCTCCGTGGCTGTTTTCATATCCGGTATCCATTACATAGAGCCTGCCCATTACATTTTTCCGCTCTGTAATTCTAATATTCGAGAGGACATTAAATTTGATTATGGAGATGGAGTCGCGTCTGTCTATATTGAGGGCGTTGAGGTTGGCGTATGGAATGCTTGCATAGAAGTCATACTGCCCATCCTGCTCCCTGTGGGCAAAGATGCCCTGGAAAATAAAGTCCAGGTTAGGGTCATGACAGATGATTCTTCCGTCGAACCCTGTATTATCATAAACCCCTGTAGCACGGATGTTTGAGTAGGGGTAGCCGTTAAATTCAAATTTGCTGACCTCCACACTGTCTATAGAGAGCGAAACGGCTCCCGATCCACGTTTTATAAAGGCCGAAAGGGCGCTCTCCATTGTAAGAGAGCCGATAATCTCTTTTCCAATAAGTTTGCCTATACCGAAATCATTGCTTTTTACCCCGCCTTTTATTATAAATCCCCCCTCTTCAGGATCATTTTTAAGCAGTATGTCTGTGGTAATGGTCCCTATATTTGAATTCAGGACCCCGTATGCCACAAAATCATCCGGCAGGCCGGTGAGAGTTCCCTTGAATCTATATTTTATATATGGTGAAAAACTCCTTAAAAGTCCGTTTCCCCCCTTACCGTTTATCCCCGAGACAATTGCCGCAATATCTTCTCCTGTAGTCTTGCACCGGGCAATATCAACCCGGCAGATGCTTTTGCTTATATCGGGCAGACCGGCTATTGAAAAGTCAAGTACGATATCTGTCTCTGAACTTTCGCTTTCGACCTGCAGCCTTTTACTGCTCAGGTCGCAGACACGTCCGGTTACCTCCCCCGTAAGGATAAGGGAAAGCGAGCTCTTTGAAAGCGAAGGGGCAATCTTTCCCAAAGTCCTGAAACTGAAGAGGCTTCTTTCCATATCCAGTCCCAGCTCCACCCTTTCTGTAAACTCTGTAAAATCCCTTGCATTGCGGTATTTCATGGAGAAATAGCGTCCCTTTATCGTGGAGAAGGCATCTTTAAGGGTCAGATTCTCTATTTTTGTTTCATCAGGCCCGACAGTCAGTTCTCCCTTTAACTCCTTTAGAAGGAAGCCGCTTTTGTCTTGCCCTCTGATCTGCTCTATATCTGCCTTTAAGATATTGTCATATATGGTTATGTTCTTTGCACTCACATCTATTTCACCAATGTCAAGGTCTGTGAAGTTTATAATACTGTCGCCCTTGAAACGGGTTTTGAAGGGGTTTGAGAAGCGGAATCTGAAATTCTCCACCTTAAGTCTTTTTATTTTAAGATCAGGCAGCCCCTTTCCCCCCTCTCTCTCACGCTCTCTGTCTATCCTGAATATTCTGTGCAGGTTGGCATTGTTTGCCGTATCTTCTGTAATAAGGTTAAACTCTCCTCCGGTTATCGTAATTCTGTTAAAGTTCATATTAAAGCGGAGCAGCTCTGCAGAGGGGATGCTGACCGAGATTTTATTGCAGCTCAGGAGAGTGTCTCCCTGCGAAACGATAGAAAGGTTTTTTACGATTGCCTTGCTGAAAAAGACAAGATAGATTCTCTCTATATTTATCTCCCCCTCTATCTTTTTTGAGAGGGCGGCTGTAACCTGCCTTATTGCAAAGGTCTGGGCGGCTGGAATCTGCAGAAGCAAATAAATCGCAAACTGCAGCAGCAGAAGCGAACCGAGAACCCAGAGTAATATTTTGCCTATTGTTTTGATAAATGTAGCTTTTTGACAGGTACAAACAACAAAAATAGGTAAAAACCGCTGCTTTTGGTAAAAAAGAGTTATTTTCGCGAAAATTTTTATATGAGTTATTTGATATTGGGGATAGAGTCCTCCTGTGATGATACCTCTGCCGCAGTATTGCGTGACGAGTATATGTTGTCTAATGTAATGGCTTCACAAAGTGTACATAAGGAGTATGGAGGCGTAATTCCCGAACTTGCATCAAGAGCACATCAGATAAATATAGTACCCGTAGTGGACGGAGCCTTGAAACATGCCGGAGTGGAGCTCTCTCAGATAGATGCCATAGCATTTACCAGAGGACCGGGACTTTTGGGCTCCCTTCTTGTGGGAACCTCGTTTGCCAAGGGGCTTGCACTCTCAACGGGGAAACCCCTTGTGGAGGTGAACCACCTGCAGGGTCACATACTCTCCCATTTTATCAAGCAGCCTGGAAGAGAGAACCGCTCTCCTGAATTTCCTTTTCTCTCACTGCTTGTTTCGGGAGGTCATACCCAGATTGTAAAGGTTACAGATTATCTCCGGTTTGAAGTGATAGGCCACACCATAGATGATGCCGTTGGAGAGGCCTTTGACAAGTGTGCCAGGATGATGGGGCTGGGCTATCCCGGCGGACCTGTAATAGACAGGCTTTCAAGGGAGGGAGATCAAATGCGGTTCCGTTTTGCCAGACCCCATATCGGGGGGCTGGATTATAGCTTCAGCGGTATAAAAACCTCTCTTCTCTATTTTCTGCGCGATAGACTTGCAGAGAATCCCTCTTTTATAGAGGAGAATAAGGCAGACCTTGCCGCAGGCTTCCAGAAAGATCTGATAGATATATTGATGGATAAACTTATAAAGGCTGTAAAACTTACGGGAATAAAGGAAGTCGCATTGGGCGGAGGTGTCTCGGCCAACTCGGGGCTGCGGAACAGGGTGGCGGCAGAGGGAGAGAGGAGGGGCTGGAGTGTATATCTGCCGGAACTTAAGTTCACCACAGACAATGCCGCCATGATTGCAATGTCGGGGCTATGCAAATTCAGGTTGGGAATGACCTGTGATATAGATGTGGCCCCTGTTTCCAGAGCATCGCAAATGGTATGATATGAGAGAGTGTGAGCTTACCTTTTCTTCTAAAAGAATACCTTTGGAGAGGGAGATTCTTGCGGCCCTTGCCTCTAAGACACGGGTAACCACCGGTAAGATAGGCTCTTACGAAGTGGTACGCCGCTCTCTCGATGCCCGCTTTAAGGAGGTGCTCTACCGCTACCGTCTCCGTTATACGCTTAAGGGCGAGCCTGATATAGAGCCCTTTACCCTTCCTCCTCTTAAAGTGACAGATGGAAAGGAGGCGGCAAAAAGGGTCATTGTCGTGGGAGCGGGGCCTGCCGGTCTCTATGCGGCGCTTACACTTCTAAGAAATGGAATAAAGCCCGTTATCCTTGAGAGGGGAAAGGATGTACATGCAAGGAAATATGATATGGCAGCCATCTCCAGAAAGGGTGTGGTAAACCCCGACTCCAACTACTGCTTTGGAGAAGGGGGTGCAGGCACCTTCTCGGATGGAAAGCTCTATACCCGCTCCACCAAAAGGGGAGATGTAAGGGAGGTTCTCTACCCCCTTGTAAAGTATGGGGCAGAGAGTTCAATTTTAATGGATGCACACCCCCATATAGGCAGCGACAGACTTCCCGCCGTTATAGAGAATATGAGAAACGATATTCTCCGCCATGGAGGGGAGGTTCATTTTAATAGCAGGGTCACTGATCTGCTCCCCGTAGCCGGGGGCTGGAGAGTGCTCTGTAACGGAGGTGAAAGGGCTTTTGAGGCAGGAAAGGTGATTCTTGCGACAGGCCACTCTGCAGATGATATCTATGAGCTTTTTAAAGGCAAGGGGTGGGAGATAGAGGCCAAGGGGTTTGCCATTGGAGTAAGGGCGGAACATCCGCAGAAGCTGATAGACAGAATCCAATACAGAGGAAAATATCACTCCTTTCTCCCCCCGGCGGAATATTCGCTTGTAACTCAGGTAAGGGGGAGGGGAGTATTCTCCTTTTGCATGTGTCCGGGAGGGCTTCTTGTTCCCTCTGCAACTTCAGCAGGGCAGGTGGTGCTGAATGGAATGAGCAACTCAAGGCGTAACTCAAAATGGGCAAATGCCGGAATAGTCGTCTCCGTTGCCCCGGAGGATTTGCATGAATATAAAAAGTACGGAGCGCTTGCTATGTTAAGGTTCCAACAGAGTGTGGAGAGGCAGATGTTTGAATTTTCAAATTCTCTCAAGGCTCCTGCACAACGCATGGCCGATTTTGTAAACGGAAAACTCTCGGGGACTCTTCCTGTCTCCTCATATCCGGCCGGGATTGTATCGGCTCCGCTCCATGAGCTGCTTCCAAAATTTGTCGCCTGCTCCTTAAGGGAGGCTTTCCCTCTCTTTAACAACTTTATGAAGGGATATTATACAAATGAAGCCCTGCTTCTTGGTGTAGAATCAAGAACCTCATCACCTGTAAGAATTCCAAGAAATGAGGAGTATGAACACCTTTCGCTAAAGGGAGTCTACCCTTGCGGAGAGGGGGCAGGTTACGCCGGCGGTATAGTCTCTTCTGCAATCGACGGCATAAATGTAGCCGGGAAGATTGCAGAAAAGTTAAATTCAGGAAAGCATTAGTGGCAACCGCCGCATGAAGAGCAGTCGCATCCGCCTGAGCAGGAACTACGCACCTTTTCATTATAGAGTCCGTTTTCAAGTTCGCTCTCCGTGGCATCCCTTACTGCCTCCACCTTGCCGGTAAAGTGCAGCTCTGCACCTGCCAAAGGGTGGTTGAAGTTCATTATCACACTCTCCTCTTTAACCTGGTCTATGGCTCCGTTGAGGCGGTTGCCCTCTGAATCTGTCATTGGAAGCACATTGCCTACTGTAAGAAGCCCCTTTTCTATCTTTCCGTTGACCTCGAAAATATGTTTTGGCAACTCAATTATTGCGTCTCGGTTAATCTCCCCATACGCATCGGCGGCCGTTAATTTGAAATCGAAGATATCTCCCGCTCCCATCTCCTTTATATTCTCCTCGAATTTCGGGAGCAAATAGCCTGTCCCATAGATAAACTGCATCGGCTTTTCGGCAGTTACCGTTTCAATTACATCACCGTCTACAGTGAGTGTATATGACAGTGAAACGACTTTGTTCTGTTGGATTTTCATCAGATATAGATTTTTATTAAAAAAGCTTTCTTCATCTCATTTGCCGTTAAAATTCACGTTATAAAAGGCAAGCGAAGGAATCTGCCATTTGGCCCATTTCAGAGGGTCGCTCCCTGCCGCCGCCAGATTATTCCACAATGATACGATATTTCCGGTAATGTTCATCTCCCTTACAGGATGAATTATCTCTCCTGATTTAAAATAGAAGCCCTCTATTCCGTAGGAGAAGTCTCCGGTAACGGCGTTGCAGTTGCCTCCGTTGAATCCGGTGACCAATATCCCCTCGTCAAGGCGGGCAATCATCTCCTTTGTTTCGGCGAATCCCCCGCCGCCATCTGCCCTGCATAGCAGTTCCGGCACGGAGGGCCCCTCTGCGGTTATCTCCATATTGAGTTTTCTGGCATAGTAACTATCAATAAAAAAGTTATTTATAACACCCTCTTCAATAAAGGTCATCTCTTTTGTCGCCACCCCGTCGGAATCGAAATAGCGGGAGCCGGCCATTCCATATCTGTGGGGCCTGTCTATAAAGGTTACATTTTTCCCGAAGATCCTTTTGCCCAGACTCTCAGATAGAAAGGAGTTTTTCTGCTGGATAGAGGCTCCGCTGAGGGCATTAAAGATTGGAGAGACAAGGCGTGAGGCGTAGCGGTTCTCCACAACCATATTAAATCTTCCGCTTCCTATTTTATGGGGATTGAACTTTTCAAGCCCCCTTTCCAATGCCCTCCTGCCACACTTCTTGTATTCCAGATTATTGAAATTCAGGGAGCTTTCGAACCAATATGATTCAAATCTTGCATCTCCGCTCTCCTTTACAGAGCAGTGTGCGCTTACATCAAAGTCAGACTGGAGGGTATCTCCTTCAAATCCCTGCGAATCTATAATATATTGATAATCCATGTAGTCGTTATATTCACTCTCTGCAGAGACCAGATATTTGCTCTTTCCCTCCATCTGACTGCATATTTCAAAGGCAATCTCTCTTTTTTTCTCTGCAGGAATGGAGTCTGCCGATGGATCGAACTGCCCCAGATCGGGGTTTTCCCCACTATAATAGAGTTGCTGAGGAGGAAGGGCCCGTGCAGGGTCGGATTCTACAAGAGAGGTTGCATAGAGCCCGTTTTCAAGAAACTTTTCCAGCTCCCCTCTCTCCAGCCTGTTTGTAGAGAAAGACCCATACCTCTGCTTATAGTAAATTTGGATATTAAGGGCTCTGTCGTTAGACCTCTGCAGCCTGTCTGCTTTTCCGTTCAAGACAGAAAAGGTGTTTATAACCCCTTTGGCAAGGGTAATCCTTGCCTGTGCACCCTTCTTTTTCAGATAATTCAGGGCGAAACGGGCAGTCTCAATCTCATTTCTGACTCTCTCTTTTCCGTATAATTCCATAGTATTCTCTATACAGAGCCTCCCACTGTAAGGTTTTTTACAAGTACAGACGGCATTCCGCATGAGACAGGACAATATTGCCCCTTGCCGCATGTCCATGTACTGTTGTCTATAACGCTGTTGTTTCCCACCATTGTAATCTCCTTAAGGGCCTTCGGGCCGTTTCCAATGATGTTTATATCTTTTATGGGCTGTGTCAGACGCCCGTTTTCTATAAGATAGCCGCTCTTTACAAAGAAGGTAAAGTCGCCCGCTCCAATCTGTACCTCTCCGTTGCTGAAATCGTTTGCATAGATGCCTCTCTTTACGCTCCTTATTATATCCTCTTCGCTGCAATCTCCACTCTCCATATAGGTGGCCCTCATACGGGGAATGGGCATATATCTGAACGACTCCCTGCGTCCGTTACCTGTAGGAACGGTTTGGTAATATTTTGCGCTGATTCTGTCGTGCAGGAATGAGTTGAGCACCCCCTCCCTTACAAGGTAGGTCTTCTGGCCGGGAACCCCCTCGTCATCGTAATTGAGGGCTCCTCTGTTGGCCGGCACAGTTGCATCGTCTATTATATTTATAGAGCTGCCGCATATCTTTTTACCCGTCATATCGGAGAAGATAGAGAGCTTTTTGCGTACAAAGTCCGCCTCAAAAGCATGGCCAACGGCTTCATGCAACAATATCCCCGAACTTCCTGCCCCAAGGACCACCTCCATTTCTCCTCCGGTGGGCTGCTTTGCCTCAAACAGGAAGCTCCCTTTTTTCACCACACTCCGTGCAAGTTCGGTTATAAGGGGTACATCAAGAATTTCGAATCCGGCCCTGAAGCTTTTTGAGGCTCCTGCGCTCTCCATTCTTCCATTCTGCTCCAAAGTGCAGCTTGCAATTATGGAGATAAGGGGTCGGATATCGGTATAGCCCTCTCCAAGGGAATTGTAGAAGAGAATTTGAGAGAGAGAGTCGTTTATGAAACCCCTCACCTTTGTGGTGCGGCTTTCCAGTTCGTGGATTTTTGCATTGAGCAGTTCAAGGAGGGGAAGTTTTTCCTTTATTCCAAAACTCTCCCATCCTCTCTTTATCGGGTAAAAATTGTTGCCGCCAAGGGGATTGTCTCTAAGCGGCAGTGAGAGAGTTTTGCCCGAGGAGGCAATTTTTGAGGCATATTTTGCCGCCTTCTCCATCTCCTCCATTGTGGTTATCTCCGAGTAGGCATATCCGCTCTCTTCTCCCTTAACCACCCTTATCCCCACACCATAATCTATATGGCTGCCGGCTCTGTTTATATGGTCGTCGCGGAGCGAGAGTTCATTTATTATGGTGTGTTCAAAGAAGATATCTGCATAATCTCCTCCCTCTTCAAGGGCTATTGAGATAATTCTTTGCAACTGTTCTGTCGTAACTTCAAATAACCGTGCAACATCCTCTCTCATCTCTCTAATTTTTTATTAACAAAAGGTTATTTACTCTGTCGCCCGCAGCACCGGCTCTGTATTTATATCTCCACTTTCCGCTTTTGGGCTCTCTTATCGTGCCAATCTTTACCCACTCATTCTCCCCTTCACCGCTTATCCTGCCGTTTTTGCCGACTGCCCATTTGCAGAGAGTATACTCTCCTGCAGGCAGCCGCTTTATCTTAAAGGTTGCCACACTTGTAACCCACCCACTCTCCCTATCTCTGTTGTAGAAGGTGTAAGGTGTCTCGAATGTGGCGGCAACTGCCTCTCCGCCGGGGTTTGCAAACGGAAGGATGTAGAATATTATATTTTTCCTCAGATCCTCTACTGTGCCGTCGCTTTTTACATGTGCGGCGGCTCCGTTGCATATAAGAACGGTAAGGAGCAGCAGTGTTTTTTTCATATTCGTGTATTTTTCTGTTTCGTTGCCGTATATGCAAAGAGGGCAAAATCGCCCAGGCAGGGGTCGCCCGGGAAGAGCCTTCGCAGATATCCGGTTATCTCTAAAGCAGTTTTAAGGTCGCAGCTTTTCCGCTCTGTTATCTTAAGATTAAGTGCGCTTCTGTGGACATGTACATCCAAAGGGATTATAAGGTCTGCCGGGCTGCTCTTTTTCCAAAGCCCCAGGTCAACAATGTTGTCGTTCCTTACCATCCACCTTCTGAACATGTGAATTTTTTTATTGGCCATTCGGGGGTCGTTTTTCTGACCGTAAATCACCCTCCTTATCTGCTCTGCAGTGAGGGGCTCCACACTCTCGTGGCTGGAATAGTACTCCCTGATATTTCTGCAAATGGCCGCAAAATCACTCCATTTTACCGTACGGTGCAGCGAGTCGTTGGAATCTTTATAATTTCCCTCCATTACATATCGGTATGGCCGCCATCCCATCTGCTCCATTGCCCTCTTCGTGTCGCGGACAATCATATCTCTTCTGCCCCATGCAAGATGGGCGGCTATAAGGCCGGCAATCTCTATATCCTGCAGCGTAACCGAAGAGGGGGCACCCCCCGGAGCCTCCTTAAAGAGTCCCCTTTCCCCCTTTTTAAGCAGGTAAAAGTGTTTGGGAAAGATTATGGGATCCGTCTCAAAATAGATGGGATTGTTATAGGTCAGGGCCAGCTCCCTTATTGTCTCTTCTCTTGTTGCCATATCCTCTAAAGCGAGACAAAAGTAGTAAAAAGAAAATAATCTGAAAAATTGACCGGTTTTGCCTGCTGAAACTGTAAAAATGACAATATATGTGCCAATTTGTGCCCATTTTTCCGATGGCACATCTGTTGTTGTTTTCTATATCGGATCCGGTACCCGAAAGGGCGGAGGGTCCGGAAAAACAAGTTTAACAAATAATATGGAGGATAAAGAGATGGCTACTTTAGTCAGAAGAAATCAGAATTGGTTACCTGATATTTTCAACGATTTTTTCGATAACAATTGGGTTGAGAAGGTAAATAACACTCTTCCTGCAGTGAATGTAATCGAGACCACTAATGAATACAAGGTAGAACTTGCCGCTCCGGGTCTTACAAAAGAGGATTTCAACGTGCATATAGATGAAGACAACAATCTTGTCATAAATGTTGAAAAGAAACATGAAGAGAATGAGAAGGCAAAAGACGGACGTTATTTGAGAAGGGAATTTTCTTATAGCAAATTCCAGAGAGCGCTTATCTTGCCGGACGATGTGGATAAGGAAAAAATCTCGGCAAAGGTAGAGAACGGTGTCTTGAATGTGGAGCTGCCTAAAGTCTGCAAGGCAGATGTTCGCCAGCGCAAGAGCATTGAAATCAAATAAAAAATGAGGGTAACCCTTCTGTCCCTTCGGGCATTGGGGTTACCCTCTCAACCATGAAACTTAAACTTAAAGTGAAAAGCGGTTATTTCTTTTTGTAACGCTGATAGAACTTGTCTACCCTACCTGCGGTGTCTACCAGTTTCATCTTACCGGTATAGAACGGATGTGATGTATTCGAAATCTCAAGCTTTACGAGAGGATAGGTTACGCCGTCTATCTCTATGCTCTCTTTAGAATTTGCACATGAGCGGGTAATGAAAACATGCTCATTAGACATATCCTTGAAAGCCACGAGACGGTAACTTTCGGGATGAATTCCTTTTTTCATTTCTTATCTTTTTAATGTTCGAGCCGCAAATATAGAAAAAATAATTTTTATTCAAAATCTTAGTATGATTTTTTGAATTCTTCCCGCCGGCAGCTTTTCATCAGGCGGGAGAAGCCGGTGCAGGAACAGCACAGACTAATTTATGCATTGTATATGGTATGATTTTTGTATGGTGCTTTGACATTTCTCTTGCCGAAGAGATATGGAGGAGGGAGGGAGTGTCGGATTAAATCCATTTCTCTCCGCAGGAGAAATCGTTAATGGGAAAATAAAACATAATGCACTGATAAA
>X5_European_Hare__coassemble_140_pt1 | contig 50520 bp, 39 predicted proteins | sample X5_European_Hare__metabat2_low_PE_003 | metagenome-assembled genome bin X5_European_Hare | reverse complement strand
AAGGTCGTGCAGAAGGTCGTGCAGAAGGTCGTGCAGAAGGTCGTGCAGAAGGTGAACGACAGAAAGCTTTGGAGATAGCCCGTAAGTTAATCGCGTTGGGGCAAACTCCACAAGAGGTCGCCTCGTTGACCGGATTGGCTGTGGATGATATTGTACCTTCCTGAACAAACATCCCCATCTTCAAAGTTCAACTACGGGAACGTACGTTCAACCGACCGTTCTACCAGCCGTCACCAAATCCGTGAAGGAAAAATCCGCAATGGAGTGGAAAAACATTCAAGCGATTTGTCGTTTGCTACGCATCCGGATATTGATCGGAGTGCGCGGGTGTACCAATTTTATCAATATCTTTGCACAGATAAGAAATAACCTGCATAAATCATTTACGATATGACACACTGGCTCTTGTTTATAACGCTTCTGCTTCTTTTGTTAGCAATTATACTACTCATTATGCTCCTGAAAACCGTAAGGAAAGGGGAGAAGGGGGTGGATGAGCAGCAGCTCCGGTCACTTTTCAGAGATGAGCTGGGGCGGTTGATGTCTCAGATAAAGGAGGATATGCACCTGCAGCAAAAGGAACTCAGGGAGTCCCTGTCGGCCTCCTTTAATGATTTCAGGCTCAGTTCCGGCAAAAACAACGAACTTACAAATAAAATAATAGAGACCAGATTCGAAAGCCTTGAAAAATTCCAGAACGAAAGGCTGAAGGAGCTTGACAAAAACCAGAAGGAGAGTCTGGAACGCCTGGACAAAAGCCAGAATGAACTTATACTCCGTTCAAATGAAAAGCTGGAGCATATACGCTCTACTGTAGAAGAGAAGCTTGACAAGACCCTTTCCGAGAGGCTTGGAAAGAGTTTTGAGACTGTAGGCAAGCAGCTTAACGAGGTGCAGCAAGGGCTTGGAGAGATGAAAAATCTGGCTCAGGATGTCGGTGGTCTAAAAAGGGTTTTAAGTAATGTGAAGATGCGCGGCGGTTTGGGAGAGGTGCAGTTGGAGATGTTGCTTGAAAACATATTGGCACCGGAACAATATGCGGCGAATGTTATGACAAAACCGGGCAGCAGAGAGGTTGTGGAGTTTGCATTAAAACTGCCAGGCAACAGCGACTCTGTTCCCTTTATCTGGCTTCCTATAGATGCAAAATTCCCGAAAGATGTATATGAACGGCTGCAACAGGCCTATGACACGGGAGAACCCTCTCAGGTGGAGGCGGCCCAAAAAGAGCTGGAGGCAAAGATAAAGTTTAATGCAAAGGAGATAAGTTCAAAATATATAAATACTCCAAATACTACAAACTTTGCAATAATGTTCCTCCCGTTTGAGGGGATATATGCAGAGGTTGTAAGGAAAGCAGATTTGCTTGAATACCTTCAAAAAGAGTATAACATAATTGTTACGGGGCCTACTACTCTGGCAGCTATATTAAACAGCCTTCAGATTGGCTTTAAAACCCTTGCAATTCAGAAACGAAGCAGTGAGGTCTGGAATATATTGGGTGCCGTAAAGACAGAATTTGAAAAATTCGGCGGAATACTGGAAAAGGCAAAGAAGAAGATTCACGATGGGCTGGACGATATGGATACTCTTGTGGGAACTAGGACAAGAGTGATACAGAGCAAACTCAAGAATGTGGAGAGACTGGATGCCGCCACATCCGAAAAATTGCTGGACAATGGTAATGAATCATAAAAAGGGGTGAAATTAATACTCATCCCACCCCTTTATCTCAACCTTCTCAATCGGAATTGAACAGAAGGCATTTATGAATGCGCTTGCAAGCCGTGCATTTGTAATAAGGGGAATATTGAAATCCACTGCGGCGCGGCGCACCTTATATCCGTTATCGAGTTCAACCTTGGTAAGGTTTTTAGGTATGTTCACCACCATATCCATCTTTTTCTCCCTTAACAGATCCATGGCCTGCGGCTCCATGCCCGACTCGCTTGGCCAATAGACACGGGTTGCAGGAATATTGTTGTCTGCAAGATATTTATAGGAACCCCCCGTTGCAAAGAGATTATAGCCGCTCTCATAAAGTTTCTTTGCCGCTCCAAGCAGTTCGGCCTTCTGTTTCGCATCTCCGGTAGAGAGGAGGATATTCTTTTCGGGAATTCTATATCCGACAGAGAGCATGGCAGTGAGGATTGCTTCGTTAGTGTCATCTCCCAGGCAGCCTGCCTCGCCGGTAGAGGCCATATCCACTCCCAATACAGGATCTGCCTTCTGGAGCCTTGAGAAGGAGAATTGCGAAGCCTTTACTCCCACATAATCCAAATCGAAGGCATTTTTGTCAGGCTTGGTGACCCTCTCGCCTATCATGATTCTGGTGGCAAGGTCTATAAGATTTATCTTAAGCACCTTTGATACAAAAGGGAAACTTCTTGAAGCCCTGAGGTTACACTCTATAACCTTTATGTCATTCTCCTTTGCAAGGAACTGGATATTGAACGGACCCGAAATCTTAAGTGCCCGGGCAATCTTGCGCGAAATCTTCTTTATTCTGCGTGCCGTCTCGACATATAGCTTCTGGGGAGGGAACTGAATTGTGGCATCTCCGGAGTGGACTCCGGCAAACTCAATATGTTCAGATATTGCATAAGCCATAATCTCTCCATTGTCTGCCACCGCATCGAACTCCACCTCCTTTGCATTCTGAATAAATTCACTCACCACTACAGGGTGTTTCTTTGAGACATTCGCCGCAAGGAGAAGGAACTGCTCAAGCTCATCCTTATTCGAACAGACATTCATTGCCGCCCCCGAGAGCACATACGAAGGCCTGACCAATACGGGAAACCCCACATTGTCTACAAAATCGTAGATTTCGTTCATTGTCGTAAGCTCTTTCCAGCGGGGCTGGTCTATCTCCAGCTTGTCCAGGGTAGAGGAGAAACGGTTACGATCCTCTGCATTATCTATTGAGAGTGCGGAGGTTCCAAGTATGGGAACCTTTACCTCGTCTAACCTTAGCGCCAGGTTATTTGGAATCTGCCCTCCCACAGAGACCACGACTCCGTGAGGGTTTTCCAGCTCATATATATCCATTACCCGCTCAAAGGTAAGCTCGTCGAAGTAGAGGCGGTCGCACATATCGTAATCGGTAGAGACAGTCTCAGGGTTGTAATTTATCATAACCCCTCTCCATCCGCAATCTTGAATTGTCTTCAGGGCATTCACGCTACACCAGTCAAACTCTACGGAGCTTCCGATTCTGTAGGCTCCCGAGCCAAGTACTATAATGGATTTTCCGTCTCTATTATACTCCACATCATTCTCTGTGCCGTTATATGTGAGATAGAGGTAGTTGGTCTTTGCCGGGAACTCTGCTGCAAGGGTGTCTATCTGCTTTACCACAGGCATTACACTAAGGAACTTGCGGTATCTGCGGATTTTGGCCATTGCATCATCTATATCCAGCTTATCCTTAAATATAAGGCGCCCTATTTGGAAATCCGAGAAGCCCTGGCACTTTGCCTTTCTAAGCAGCTCTTCCGTAAGTTCCGTCTCGCTACTGAGCAGGCAGAGTTCTCTGTCGGTAAGTATAATATTATATAGCTTGCAGAGGAACCACTTGTCTATCTTTGTAAGGTCATGAATCTGGTCTATTGTATATCCCGCCTTGAATGCCTTGGAAATCACAAAGATACGGTTGTCAGTGGGTTCTTTGAGGGCTTTGTCTATATCTTCGACCTTAATCTCTTTGTTGGCAACAAAGCCGTGGGCTCCCTGCCCTATCATACGCAATCCCTTCTGAATTGCCTCCTCAAAGGTGCGGCCTATTGCCATAACTTCACCCACGCTCTTCATGCTGCTGCCGATTTCGCGGCTTACGCCGTGGAACTTAGAGAGATCCCAACGGGGAATCTTGCAGACAATATAGTCGAGTGCCGGCTCAAAAAAGGCGGGAGTGGTTTTGGTTACGGAGTTTTTCAATTCAAAGAGACCGTACCCCAGGCCAAGCTTTGCCGCCACAAAGGCAAGGGGGTAACCTGTAGCCTTGGAGGCAAGGGCAGAGGAGCGGCTAAGACGCGCATTTACTTCGATTACTCTGTAATCCTCTGACTCGGGGTCAAAGGCATATTGCACATTACATTCTCCCACAATTCCGAGATGTCTTACAATCCTTATGGCTATTTCGCGCAACTTGTGGTATTCGTCGTTTGTAAGGGTCTGTGAAGGGGCCACGACTATACTCTCTCCGGTATGGATTCCCAGCGGATCGAAATTCTCCATATTGCAGACAGCTATACAGTTGTCATATTTGTCTCTTACTATTTCATACTCAATCTCCTTCCACCCCTTCAAGGATTTTTCCACCAAAACCTGAGGCGAGAAGGTAAAGGCCTTTTGGCATAGCCTTGCAAGCTCCTGCTCATTGTTGCAGAAACCGCTGCCCAGCCCGCCGAGCGCATAGGCTGCCCTGATTATCACAGGATAGCCAAGTTCTGCGGCGGCTCTCTCTGCATCCTCTACATTCTCTACAGCGTGGCTCTTTATGATCTTTACATTTATCTCTTCGAGTTTCTTTACAAAGAGTTCGCGATCCTCCGTGTCCATTATGGCCTGTACCGGAGTGCCAAGCACCTTCACGTCATACCTCTCCAGAACTCCGCAACGGTAGAGTTCCACTCCGCAGTTGAGAGCTGTCTGCCCGCCGAAGGCCAGAAGAATTCCCTGAGGTCTCTCTTTCTTTATAACCTGCTCTACGAAGTAGGGGGTGACAGGCAGAAAGTAGATTTTATCTGCAACCCCTTCGGAGGTCTGGACCGTTGCAATATTCGGGTTTATCAGCACACTCTTTATACCCTCTTCCCTCATGGCTTTAAGTGCCTGGGAACCCGAGTAGTCGAACTCTCCCGCTTCACCTATCTTCAATGCGCCTGAGCCTAACAGCAGAACTTTTTCTATCTTTTTCATCCCTATTACAACAGTTTAATGAAATCGTCAAATAAAAATTCGGTATCGGTAGGGCCGCTTGCCGCCTCAGGGTGGAACTGTGCAGAGAAAAACGGCTTGCTTTTATGCCTGATTCCCTCATTTGTGCCATCGTTCATGTTTACAAACAACTCTTCCCAATCGCTGCCAAGCGTAGAGCAGTCTACCGCATAGCCGTGGTTCTGGGAGGTTATAAAACATTTTGTGGAGCCCACCATCCTGACAGGCTGGTTATGGCTTCTATGACCATATTTAAGTTTAAAGGTACTTGCACCTGCCGCGGTTGCAAGGAGCTGGTTGCCCATACATATTCCGCAAACAGGCTTCTCCTTCTCCATTGCCACCCTTATATGTTCAACGGCCTCTTTGCAAAATGAGGGGTTTCCCGGACCGTTGGATATGAAAAGTCCGTCATATTCCAGCTCGTTAAAATCGTAGTTCCATGGAACGCGAACCAGCTCTATATTCCTTTTGAGAAGACATCTGAGTATATTGTTTTTTACTCCGCAATCCAGCAGTACCACTTTTCTGCTGCCATGACCGTAGCGTATGACCTCTTTACAGCTCACTATGTTTACCTGATTTTCCCCGTTCGGATCGTATGGCTCAAACCCGGTATCGAATCCCTCAGGTACAATCTTTCCCAACATTGAACCCTCATCCCTCAAAACTTTTGTAAGGGCTCTGGTATCTACGCCGTACAGACCGGGAATCTTCTCCTCCTTCATCCACCGGTCCAGACTCTTTGCGGCATTCCAATGACTGTAATCATTTGAGTAATCTGCAATTATCAGGGCTCTGATATGAATTTTGCCGGATTCGAAATAGCTTGAGATGCCGTTTTCCATGACATCCTCCATCACGCCGTAGTTTCCTATACTGGGATAGGTGATACAGAGAATCTGACCGGAGTAGGAGGGATCCGTCAAACTTTCGGGATATCCTACCATAGCTGTGCTGAATACCACTTCCCCACTTGCAACATTATCATAGCCAAAAGAGTAGCCATGAAATTCAAGACCGTTTTCCAAAATTAGCTTGGATTTTTTCAATGCTTGCATCTTTCTGAATCGGTGTTATCAAAATTGGGCGAAGTTAATCAGAATTTAAATTTGTTGCAATATCCGCCGGTACTTCTTTACCGTCATCTCCAACGGCTGAGGGTCCTGTGCCGGGTTATTGCGGCAATATGTAATACGGTATGGAATTTAGTACTATATTCGCTGAAAAATCTGATCTATGTTCATGGCATTGTCACTTATGATTGCGGGGCTTTTCCTCGGGCGTCTCTTTAGAAGAGTGTTTAAAGTCTCCCTCTCTCCCTATATTATGGCGGTAATATCGCTGCTGCTTTTTGTTCTGGGGCTTGAGCTGGGTTTTAACGACAAATTTATTTCGCAATTTGCAAGTTTTGGAATCTCGGCCATGGTAATTGCCCTCTTCAGCGTTTTGGGCAGCTGCATTGCAGCACTGTTTTTTTACAGACTTACAGTTGAGAGGAGAGAGAAAGATGCGTGACATCTTTATAATAACAGGTTCCTTTATTGCGGGGCTCATCCTTGCCATGACAGGGATCTTTCCGGCCGGCCTTGACATCTCCGCTATAAGCAGGTATGTACTCTATCTGCTAATGTTTCTTGTGGGGTTTAATCTTGGAAAGGATGAGAAGATTCTCAGACTTATAAAACGGCAGCCTCTCTCTACCCTTTTTCTCCCCCTTGCCACTATGATGGGAACCTTTTCCGGAGCGCTTGTTGCCTATTGTACATTAAGAATTTTATGGAGGCTGGCCATAACTACCTATATTTCTCTACCTGACACCCTTTCCGTAAGCGCCGGCTTTGGCTACTACTCCCTTTCCGGTATCCTTATAAACGAGGCAAGAGGGGCAGAACTTGGAACGGTTGCCCTCGCTTCCAATATGGCGCGCGAACTTATAACCATAGTTTTTGCCCCAGCTATGGTAAAGTGGTTTAAAAACTTTGCTCCAATCTCCTCCGGAGGGGCAACCACGGCAGATACCACCCTGCCCGTCATTCAGAGATATTCCGGCAGCCAATATGTCCCCCTCTCCATTTTACATGGAGCGGTGATTGATTTTTCCGTACCTGTTTACCTTACACTCTTTTTTTCATTAATGTAACAATCTCATTATGGTTAAACATCTCTTTGTACTCTTCTATATAATCTTCCTTTTTGCCGGGGCAGGGGCTTCTGCATCCGAAGGAGAAACAGAAAGCCGAAAGGTGCGCTTTTATGTAATAGAACTGCAGCAGCAGATAGACAACTCCGCATCTGCCAAAGTTTTAAAAGGGCTTGAAGAGGCCCGGTCCAGTGCGGATTATGTAATTTTAAGGGTGAATACCTATGGCGGGGCATTGGATGCGGCCGACAGTATAAGGAGTGCCATATTGCGCTGCCCTATTCCTGTCGTAGCCTTTATAGATATACAGGCGGCCTCTGCCGGAGCGCTTATAAGCATAGCCTGCGATTCAATATATATGAGCAGGGGAGGCTCAATCGGCGCTGCCACTGTAGTAAACCGACAGGGAGAGGTAATGCCGGACAAATACCAATCCTTTATGAGGGCAATGATGCGTTCTACTGCAGAGAGCCATGGCAAGAGAGTTGTTCAAAGGAATGGGGAGAGGATGGAGGTGTGGCATAGAGACCCCCATCTGGCCGAATCTATGGTGGGGCGCGACAGTGTGCTTAGCCTTACCCCTCTTGAGGCGATTGAAAACGGCTTTTGCGAAGGGGAGGCACAGAGCATAGATGAGGTAATCTCAAAGGTGACGGGAGCGTGCGGTGAGAAAAATATTGAGATTATCTATCAGAAAATCTCCTTTCTTGACTCTTTAATATACCTTCTCATGAATCCGTTCCTGCAGGGGCTCTTCCTTATGATGATAATAGGTGGAATCTATTTTGAAATGCAGAGCCCAGGGATAGGCTTTGCTCTCTTTGTCGCCATTGTGGGGGCGCTGCTCTATTTTGCACCTCTCTATCTGGAGGGACTGGCCCAGAATTGGGAGATTCTACTCTTCCTTGCGGGAGTAGCGCTGCTTGTTGTGGAGATTTTTGTTTTGCCCGGATTTGGAATTGCCGGCATTTCGGGAGTGGTCTCAATCATAATTTCACTCACGTTTGCCATGATAGACAATTCTCTCTTTACGATTGAAGGAGAGTTGGATTTAAGACCGCTTGTCAGACCTCTTGCAATAGTGCTCCTCTCCCTTACATTTTCTATATTCGGCTCAATACTCCTTGCGTCAAGAATTTACAGGACAAAGGCCTTCTCTTATGTGGCCTTAAAGAAAAGTCTTGAGTCAGAGGAGGGATATGTGGGGGTGGAGAGCAAAGGGCTGCAATCCCTTGTAGGGATGGTGGCAACTGTGGCCACGGATCTTAAACCAAGCGGAAAAGTCGAGATTAACGGCAGGCTTTATCCCGCCCATATAAAATATGGTTATGCCCGTAGCGGCGAAAAGGTAATGATAATCTCTGCTGAGGGCGGGCAGCTTTATTGCAATGCAATTTAGATGCGCCCTGCCCCTATATCTGATTCAATGATATTCAGCAGTCTGTCTATGGCCTCCTCCTGGGGGACGGAGCGAAGCAGCGGCTCTTTGCCCCTGTAAATCGCAACCTTTGAGGCTCCCTCTCCTACATAGCCGTAATCTGCATCTGCCATCTCTCCGGGACCGTTTACAATGCATCCCATTACAGCTATTCTCACTCCCTTAAGATGAGAGGTGCGCCTTTTGACTTCATTAAAGACCTCCTCAAGGTTATAGAGAGTCCTGCCACATCCGGGGCAGGCAATGTATTCGGGCTTGTTGAATTTTCTGCGGGCAGCCTGGAGCAGGTTCTCCTTAAACTCCGCCTCCTCTGTCGCAAACGGCCCCTCTATCTTGAAATCATCTGCCTTTTTATCCAAAAGCAGCGGCCCGAAGAGAAGAGAATACTTTACAAGATACTCCTCGCGGCTGTTGCAGACCATTTTACAATGGGGAATTTCCCCCTTGAAGAGGCTTTCGTTCACAACTCTCATATCATGTATATAGTGGCCGGGAGTCTGCTCCTCCTTAAAGTATTCTCTTATGATCCTTGCGGTGTTAATTTCATTTACAGGGTTTTCCGTGAGCGATACCCTTATTGTTTCTCCAATATGCTCAGATAGAAGTGTTCCTATCCCCACAGCAGATTTCATACGCCCCGTGTCTCCGTTTCCGGCCTCTGTAACGCCAAGGTGGAGAGGGAAGATAATCCCCTCTTTTTTCATTAGCCCGACAAGCAGACGGCAGGCTGTAACCATTACTATCGTGTTGCTGGCCTTAAGAGAGATGACAACATTATAAAACCGCTCCTCAATACACATCCTTATCCACTCCATTGCAGCATTTGCCATTCCTGCAGGGGTGTCTCCATAGAGGTTTATAATCCTCCCTCCCAAAGAACCATGGTTAATTCCAATCCTTATGGCGGTTCCATACTCCTTACAGATAGAGATAAGCTCCGAAAGGGCCTTTCGTGCCGCACTATGCTCTTTGGCAAAGTTTCCGGGATTTATTCTCACCTTATCTGCCACCTTTGCCGCCTCAATTGCCACCCCGGGGCTAAAGTGGACATCTGCAACAAGCGGTATCTTATAGCCCGCCCGCCTTAGCCTCTCTTTAATTTTTCCAAGGGAATTTACCTCCCTCACCCCCTGGGTGGTAAGCCTGACCATATCGGCCCCCGCCCTGGCAGCTTCGATCACTTGTGCAACGGAACTCTCTATATCATTGGTATCTGTGTTGCACATTGTCTGGATAACAAGGGGGTTGTCTCCGCCTATTTTCAACCCGCCTGCACAGGCCTCTATTATTTTCATCTCTTCTTTCCTCCTCCCAATCTGAAGAATACTCCGAAGTTCAACATTATCTGGTTGGCGTGGGTGTAGACCCAATACTCCGAGGAATAGATTGTTGGGGTGTAAAAGTGAGAGAGTGCATATTTATAGCACCCTTCTATATGAAACTCCATAGGATGGAATACAAATGCCACTCCGACTCCTCCCATAATACCCAATCCCAGCCTGTTTGTGGTTTCAGGGATACCTCCCTCCAGATTTGTGGAGATGATATAGTATCCGTACGGGCCGATATTCATCATGAGTCTCATCTTCCAGAAATCCACTCTGAACTGGGATAGGAGCGGTAACTCTATTGCCTGGTAGAGGCACTCCTGCTCCACTGCAGGTATATCTTCCTCTGGATTTCCCTCTGTTATATGGTTGTAGCCTATCTCATTATACTCTATTCCTGTCTGGAACCCGAAATAGGGCATCCTTTGCCAAAGGGAGTGGTAATAGGTATAGTATAGCCCGAAATTCTTTATTGTTCCCGTTCCCTTATGGGCTATATCCTGGCTAAAGGCCACATTTGAAAGGGAAAAGCCCCACTTTACACCTATAAGATGCTGGCTTAGTTTTGTGGAGTCTATCTCCTTTTGAGGCTCTTCATCTGCAAAGGAGGTAAGGCTGAACTCCTTATATATGTCAATTTTGCCCTGTGCTGTTGTATCCTTCTCTGACTGGAGAGCGTTCTGCGCCATGAGCAGAGGAGAGAAAAGGACAAAAAGGGTAAATGACAGAAGCTTTCTCTTTACCATAACTCTAATTCTCCTCAATGATTTTATTATTTTCTCCATCGACTTCAGACGGCAGCCCTCTCAAAGGTTCTTCTGCCGGCTTCTCCCCGAGAGGCTCTCCCTCCTTTAAAGCCTCATCGTTGAAGAGGGCTCTGATATCCACCTCCTGTTCAATATCCATCTTCTCTCCAATCTCCAGGACGACAGAATTCCCCGCCAGCCTGTAAAGTCTTACCATCTCAGGTTGGATTTTTTTAAGCACATTACCCACATCGAGCAATCCGTTATTGTTTTTATCCTGGGTTATCCTTATTGAGTAGCGTCCCGCATCAAGATACGGGAATTGAAGCAGGGAGTCCCGCCTTATTATATACTGCCTGAATTGCCTGTTGCGGGTCTCATTCACAAGTTCCACTATGTAACGCCCTTCCACATTTGTCACATTAAGATTAAGGCTGCTTAATCTGTCGTCTGTGGGAAGGGTCACTTTAATCTCTGTGGTATCGTTTGTAAAGCCGTTTATATCTTTGAAGGTTGCCTGCGGAATGAGGAGGTTATATTCATTTCCCACCTTAAATTGGGTAACCGGACGGAGATAGTATCTGTTTACATCTATGCTGTCCGGCTCAAAGGTGAACAGCTCCTCGGTGACAACCCCCCTTGGAGTGCTCATTGTAAAGATAATGGAGTCTGTATTGTGGGTTACAAGAGGCTCGTTAAAGGTAAAGATAAAGCCTGTCTGCTCAATCATCTTCGGGTCTGCCTCTAAATCAAACTCAAGCAGATCTTCCCTCTTCCTCTCTTCTTCGAAAGTCTGCTGTCCCTTTTTGTCGTCCTCCTTTTTCTGCGGCGGAGCCACAAGCCTTAACTCCTCAACGGTGGGGACCAGCCTGTTCAGCGAGTCGCTCTTCATATATTTTATTGCAAGTGTGAGGGTGTCGGGCAATTTGCGGGGCTCGTTTATCCAAAAGGTAAGGCTGTCGCCCAGTTGGTTGAACTGCTTTATAATCTGTTTGTCCCTTATGCCCGTAATTGAGAATGAGTCTATCCGGGCCTCTATTGCACCGAACTTTATATAGGCTCCCTTGTTGCTGATTCTTTTATAATCCCTTATATACTGTGTGCCGTTTTTCTCCCTGAACAGATATACGCTGCACTCTATGGGGCGGGCCATGCAGGAGAGGGTGTCTTCCGGATTGTATCTTGCAAGCTGGGTACGGGTGCTGTCCATGACAATGACCGGAATTATTGTACTATCGAGAAATCCCACAGATTCAATTCCCGGGTCATAGAGGTTGTTGTTATTGTCATCCATAAAGGCGTAAAGGGTATAGTTGCACCCCTTAAGGTTTCTAAAGCAGAAATAGCCCCATTGGTCGCTTTTTGTTACGGCATCTGGAAGGATGGTCATTACTGCAGAGTCCTTTGGGTTTTCATAGAGTGCCACGGTAATCCCCTTAAGAGGCAGCAGGGTGGAATAGTCGAGTACGGTACCGCTGTAGAGCAGAGAATCCAGACGCTCTCCCGTCGAGAAAGAGTAGGCATAATTTTCAAATACATTTCCCTCGTTGTTATCTGCAATGGCAGAGCCGAAATAGAGAGTGTAACTTCTGTTGGTATCCAGCGGTTCCTCAAATGAGACAAGCAGACTCTTTCCCCTAAGCTTTGTCTTTATCCTTTTTTTCTGGGGAGGGGAGAGCAGAATATTCTTGTTCGCCTCCTTAAGCTGGATATATTCATTAAAGGTTATGGAGATGGAGGATATATCTGTCGGGACTCCGGTAGAATTTGAATCGGGCATGGCAGCCACCACAACCGGCGGAATTGTATCTTTGGGGCCTCCTGTAGGGGAGCCGTGAGTATTTGCGCATGAGGAGCTGTGGAGGCAGTAAAAGAGTACCGCCGCCAAAAAGAGTAGTTTTAAAATATCTCGTCTTAACTTTATCATATTATTCCTTAATATTGGCTCTTACTGCATTTTCTATGCCCTTTATCTTAAGCAGCCGCTTTATTATGATTTCAAGGTCATCTGTATTGTGTACATAAAGATCTATATACCCTTCAAAAATTCCGTCATGTGTTTCAAAATGAATTTTTCTTATATTTACACTAAGGACAAGGGTTATATATTTGGTGATTTCGGCCACAATGCCCATTCTGTCTATTCCCTTTATCTCCAGCCGGGCAAGGAATGATAGAATGGTATGTTTTGTCCATTTTGCATTTACAATCTCACTCCCCTGTCTCGATGCCAGCGAGATGGCTTCAGGACAGACCTTTTTGTGAACCACAACCTCGTTGTCATCCTCTATGAAACCTATCACAGGGTCTCCCGGAATAGGGTTGCAGCACTCTGCCACCTTATAGCTTAAAGTTCTGTCCAAAGGGTTCTCTTCAAGCAGATAGTCCTGCTTCTTATCTATCTTTACGGCAGCCTTCTCCTCCTTTTTATCTCCACTCTCTTCATCTTTCACACCGCTGCCCCCCTCATCCTTATCCTTATCTGAATTGCCAAGGAAGAATTGCAGGTTCCAGTACTTTACAAATTTGTTTTCACTATTTTTCTTTAATATCTTTTCAAGATCCGACAGGTCTATCAATCCCGTCCCTATTTTGCTGTACAGCTCATTTTTATTATTTACATTATAGGCGGCAAGAAGCTTTTTAAAGACTCTTGTCTGGGGGGTAATGCCCAGCTTTGAAAGTTCCGAATCCAAGGTGCTCCGCCCCTCCTTTATTGAGTTTTCGGTATCTGACTTAAGGGCATCGTAAATAATGTCATGTGCCTTCTGGGTTTTTACAAGATCCAGCCACTCTCTTTTCGGCTTTTGAGACTCTGCGGTGATTATCTCAATCTGGTCGCCGTTTTTTGGCAGGTATGAGAGGGGAACAAGCTTGAGGTTTACCTTTGCGGCAATCGCCCTGTTCCCGATCTGTGTATGTATGCTATAGGCAAAATCCAGCACTGTAGCCCCCTTTGGCAGTCTTTTTGACTCTCCCTTAGGAGTGAATACGTAGATTTCAGAGGAGAGGAGACCCTCGTGGAATTTGTCAAGAAACTCCAGGGCATTTACATCTGGGTTTTTAAGTACCTCCCTTACCATATTCAGCCAGTTGTCGAGGTCGTTTTCCTGGCTCTTTTCAATTCCCTTGTAGCTCCAGTGAGCCGCAAGCCCCTTTTCGGCTATCTCATTCATTCTGACCGAGCGGATCTGCACCTCAACCCAGCTCCCCATAGGGCTCATAAGGGTACAGTGGAGCGCCTCATATCCGTTGGATTTTGGAGTGCTGACCCAATCTCTTATCCTGTCTGTCTTGGATGGATGGTCTTCTGATATAAGCGAGTAGATTTCCCAGCACTGTTGCCTCTCAGAGATATTGCTCTTTGGTTCAAAAACTATCCTGATTGCAAAGAGGTCGTAAATCTGCTCAAAGGGAATCCCCTTTGTCTGCATCTTTTTCCAGATAGAGTAGGGGGTCTTGGTCCTCTTTGTAATTGTAAATTTGTAGCCCGTCTTTATAAGCACATTCTCTATAGGTGTAATAAGGCTGTCTATTACGCATCCCTTTTTCTCTATATGTTCGCCAAGCTTTTTGTTTATCCGGCTATACTCCTCAGGCTGTCTGTATCTGAGCCAGATATTCTCCATCTCCGATTTTATGCTATACAGACCCAACCTGTGGGCAAGCGGAATAAAGATATACATGGTCTCACTGAGAATCTTATCCTTCTTTCGCTCCGGCATGGAGTCTATTGTCCTCATATTGTGCAATCTGTCTGCAAGCTTTATAAGTATTACCCTTACATCGTCGTTAAGGGTGAGAAGGATTCTCTTGAAATTTTCCGCCTGCAGAGATTTCTCCTGTGTCTGCGACATCTTCAAATTAGGGTCGCTTCCCGCAACCTTGTTATGGTTGGTGTCCATTGCGGATTTAATCTTTGTAAGGCCGTCTACAAGCGAGGCTATTTTATCTCCGAAGAGGCGTGCGATATCATCTGTAGTATATTCCGTATCCTCTACAATATCGTGCAGCAGGGCGGTCACAATGGATTTATATCCAAGACCTATCTCATCTACAACTATTTTCGCCACAGCTATGGGGTGAAGGATATAGGGTTCTCCGGAACGGCGGCGCACTCCCTTATGGGCCTCATTGGCAAATTCAAATGCCTTTAAAACCCCCTCATACTCCTGTTCGTTTGCGCATCGTTTGAGACTTGCTACCCTTAGTGATTCAAATGCGTTGTAAATTAAATCGTTGTCCTCTTTTGTAAACATTTTTAAAACAATAAATCTCTTCTGCCTGTCTTAATCGCCTCTAATTTAGCTACAATCTTTTGTTTCTGCTCAATATCGCATATGGATTCCATATTTTTTTCTATGAGGGCATATCCGGCCTCCTTTGTTGCAGAACGGGCGTAATCCTCAAGATATTCTGCAAGAGTGAGTATGGCATTAGGAGTGCAGTACTTTTTTATAAAGCCTGGAACGGCATATTCCATAAAGTGTTCTCCTGTTCTGCCTACTCTGTAGCATGAGGTGCAGAAGCTTGGGATAAACTCCTTTTCTATAAGCCAGTGAATGACATCGTCCAGATCTCTTGTATCTCCAACCCTGAACTGTTCCTTGTCAAGCTCCTGCTCTCCGCCTCTGTTCCGGTAACCGCCAATCTCCAGCCTGGTGCCGGCATCTATCTGCGAGACGCCAAACTCCATAATCTCGTTGCGGATTTCACTGCTTTCGCGGGCTGTCATTATAAGCCCTGTATAAGGAACTGCAAGCCTGAGAATTGCCACAAGTCTCTTGAAATTGCTGTCCGAAACCCTGTAGGGGAGGGGAAGGGTCATGTCCTGTGCCGGCTGGATTCTTGGGAAGCTGATTGTGTGGGGTCCCACTCCATATCTGTCTCGAAGGTGAATTGAGTGGGAAACCAGAGAGAGCAGTTCGAACCTCCAGTCGTAAAGGCCAAAGAGCACACCTATTCCCATATCATCTATTCCCCCCTTGAAGGCTCTGTCCATGGCATTCAGCCGCCACATATAATCTCCTTTAATGTCATTTGCCGGATGGTATTTTGCATATGTCGCTCTATGGTATGTCTCCTGAAAGATCTGAAATGTGCCTATTCCAGCAGATTTTACAATTTTATATCCCTCAATGTCAAGCGGAGCCGCATTAATGTTTACCCTGCGTATCCGGCCGTTCCCTTTTTTAACGGAGTAGCAGACCTTTACAGATGAGGCTATGAATTCCGGGGTATATTCCGGAGACTCCCCGAAGACCAGTATGAGTCTTTTATGACCCATATCTTCCAGATTATAGATTTCCTGTACAAGTTCCTCCTTTGTAAGTGTTTTTCTGATCGTACCCCTTGCGCTTCTTCTAAAACCGCAGTAGGCACAGTCATTTACACAATGGTTGCCCACATAGAGGGGGGCGAAGAGGACAATCCGTTTGCCGTAGATATCTCTTTTCAGCTCCCTTGCAGTCTCAAAGAGTTCGCGGGTGAGTTCCGGGGACTTTATTGCCATAAGGGCAGCGGTATCCTGCAGGTTCAGCGGATTTTTTTCCTTGCTCTTTGCAAATATCTCTCTGCAAAGGATAGGGTCTTCCTCAATATTCTCATCTATCAGGGAATTTATAAGCGGTTCGTCTATAAAGTTAATGCCGTTTTCGTTTGAACTGTCGATATAATTATATTTCATTCTATTTTATTTCATAATCAGATACATACTGAAATGAATGAGATATCTCTGCCCCCACCAGAATTATTATCCAGCTTATATTCATCCAGATTAAAAAGAGGGGAATTGCAGCAAAGGCTCCATACACCGCATTTATTCCGGAAACAAGCATTTGTGTCTCCGTATAGAGATATTGCATTATTATGAAGGCTACCGAGGCTATCATCGCCGCATTGAATGCCGCACTGAAATGAACCTTTACATTTGGGATATATCTGTACATTATTGTGAGAAAAACCAATATGATTACAAAGAGCAATCCCCATTGGGAGAGACAGGCCGGCATCAGAGTGTTTTTGCTGAAAATGGAGAAGAGCGAGAGGAGCATTGTAATGATAAGGGGCGCGGTAATCAATATTCCAAAATAGTAGAGAAACCTTTTGGAGAGAGGCCTGCGGCGCTCAACATTCCAGATTACGTTGAAACTCTTCTCTGTATTGAGGATAAGCCGGATGACAATCCATGTGAAGAGGATAAAGCTCACAACACCAAACATATCTCTCTGTCCGCTCTCTATAATATTATCCGCAAATTTTATTACCTTGTTTATAACATCCTGATTGCCGGAGAAATTGTCTAATAGAAGCGTTTTAAGTTTCTTTTCAAAACCCAATCCTCCGGTTATGGCAAAGGCTACCGCGGCAAACGGCACCACAGACATGGCCGCAAAGAAGCTCAACGAAACGGAATAGAGCCCCAGTTTTTTGGTTCCCGACTCTCTTACTGTCATGATTGCGACCTTGAGATATTTTATAAATCTCTTCTTGGCCTTTCCAAAATCGTTGATGTTTATGTGCCATATATCCTCCGTGATGAATTTCATAATCCACCGGTAGAGCACCTTTATCTCATCAATCAGATCTTTCAAACTACTTCTCCTTTAACTTTGAAATGCGCTATCTACAGCTTCCGCCAATTTTACGGCAGACTCCTCTATCTTTTCCGGAGCAAAGCTTCCGCTCATTTCAACTGTTGTGGAGAGTGTTTCGAACTTATTCTCTTCCAGGAACTTTAACAGACATTTTACTCCAGCGCCATTCCAGCTTGACGAGCCGAATACTCCAAAGAGCCTCTCTTTCGGCTGGGCAATCTTCAGTTCGTTGCACAGGTGTTCCATCATAGGGTGCATAAACCCGTTATAGGCACAGGTCCCCAGCAAGACTGCTTTGCATTTCCAGATCATGCCAAGAATATATGAGACATGGCTCTTTGAAACATCGTAAGTGTGGACCTTATACCCCTTTTCTCCAAGGAGCGAGCCGATATGGTCTGCCATATGTTCTGTATTGCCATACATAGAGGCGTAGGCTATTACAATCTCCTTTTCTGACTCATATCCGCTCCATTTGCCGTAGAGAGAGAGAACCTTTCCGGGATTTTTCCATATTAACCCGTGAGAGGGGCAAATCATCTCTATCCGGGCTCCGGCCAGCTTTGCCAATGCCTTTTGTACAGGGATACTGTATTTTGCAACTATATTAGAGTAGTATCTGCGCATTTCAGAGATATAATGCTCCTCCAGGTTGTTGTCTGTGTCGTATATTGAGCCGTCCAACGTACCAAAGCCGCCGAAGGCATCGCATGAGAAGAGAATCTTATCCGTAAGATTGTATGTAACCATTGTCTCGGGCCAGTGAACCCACGGGATCATGAAAAACTTAAGATTTGTCTTTCCAAGTGAGAGTTCATCTCCCTCGGCAACCGCATGGAAGCTCTCCTCATTGTAGTTGAAATAAAGTTTCAGAATTTTGGCTGTCTGGCTATTACCGACTATCTTTATCTGCGGATATTCCGCAACCACAGATGATATGGTTCCAGAGTGGTCGGGTTCCAAATGGTTTACCACCAGATAATCGAGACTTTTGCCATTCAGAATCTTCTTTATTTTTCTAAGATAATCGGGGTCTGAACCAAATTCAATTCCGTCTACAAGAGCTGTTCTGGTGTCGTTTATCAGATATGAATTGTATGACACGCCGTAGGGCAGAGGCCAGTTGTTTTCAAAAAGGGGTGTTTTTCTGTCATTCGCCCCTACATACCAAGTGACTTCATTAATTTTAATCTCTCGCATAGTTATTTGAGCTTTATTTATTTGTCATTTTATAGAGTTCATCTTCGCCTATTATTTTCACTCCTGACCTTTGTGCCTTCTCCAGCTTTGACGCGCCGCCCTTCTCCCCTGCCAAAAGATAATCTGTTCTGGAACTTATGGAAGAGGCAACCTTTCCGCCGTGGGACTCTATATAGGCCTTCATCTCCTCTCTTGGAATTGAAAAGATGCCTGTTATCATAAAACTTTTTCCCTCAAGGGAGTCTGACAGCTTCACTCTGTCACCCTCTTCCATGGCAAATTTCAACCCCGCCTCCTTAAGCTCCTTTATAAGGTTTATGTTCCGGGGATTGCCGAAGTAATTTATAATCGAGTCTGCCAGTTTCTCTCCCACATCATCTGTGGCCAGAAGCTCCTCGCGGCCGGCATGCATAAGATTTTCAATATTCCTGAACTTCACGGCAAGGGTGTTGGCAGTTGCTTCTCCTATATATTTTATTCCTAAGGCAAACAGTACCCTGTTAAATGGCTGTTCCTTGCTCTTTTGCAGGGATTGAAGGAAGTTTGCGACAGATTTCTCCTTCCATTTTTCCAGCTGCAGCAGCTGCCCGCCGTTTAATGAGTAGAGGTCGCTCAGCTTTTTTATATACCCTTTTGCATAGAGCTGCTCTATTGTAGCCTCTCCGGCATTTATATTCATTGCCTTCCTTCCTATGAAGTGGAGAAACTTTCCCTTTTGCTGCATCGGACATCCATCGGCATTGGGGCAGAAGGATTTTGCCTCTTCCGGATCCTTTACAAGAGGGGTGCCGCAGTCGGGGCAGCGGGTAGGGAAGTGGGCATTCCGGACACCGGCATCCCTTTTGCCAAGTTCCACCCTTGTGATTTTGGGGATAATCTCTCCCCCTTTTTCCACATAGACATAGTCTCCTATATGGATATCGAGCAGCTCCATCTGTTCGCCATTATGTAGCGAGGCCCTCTTTACAATCGTTCCCGAAAGGAGGACAGGTTCAAGGTTTGCGACAGGGGTTATGGCCCCCGTCCGCCCAACCTGATAATCTATAGAGAGGAGTTTGGTAAGCGCCTCTTCTGGCTTGAACTTGAATGCAGTGGCCCATCTTGGAGATTTTGCCGTAAATCCCAACCTCTTTTGCAGCTCAAGCTGGTTTACCTTTACCACAATCCCGTCTGTAGGGAAGGGGAGAGACCTTCTCTTTTCATCCCAAAGGTTAATATACTCTATGACTTCATCTATATTTTTGCACTCCCTTGCATATTCCGAGACCGGAAAGCCCCATGCGGCCGCCGCCTTCAGGGCCTCACTCTGGCTCGTTACATTTAATCCCGGTGCAATAAGGTGATAAAGAGTAGCTTCCAACCCACGCCCCTTTATCATAGAGCTATCAAGCAGTTTCAGGGAGCCTGCCGCCGCGTTGCGCGGATTTGCAAAAGGCGGCTCTTCGTCCAGCTCTCTCCGACGGTTAAGCTTGTCAAAAGCCTTATATGGCATATATATTTCTCCTCTGATTTCGAACTCTGTAGGGAAGGGGTATCTTTCATCTGATTTTAACTTTAGCGGTATTGAGTCTATCCGGGTCACATTGGCGGTAACATCATCTCCCACAGTTCCATCGCCCCTTGTCAAGGCTCTGAACAGCTGCCCCTCCTTATAGGTGAGACAGATAGCCGTACCGTCGAACTTTAACTCGCAATTGTAGCTGAAATAACCGCCGGCACTCTTTTTTATCCGCTGGTCAAAGGAGTAGAGTTCCCCCTTATCGTATGTGTTGCCCAGTGACAGCATGGGGTTGTTGTGGCGGTATTGTCTAAAGCCCCCCTGAGCAGGGGAGTCTTTGCCTCGAGAGAGATCGCTTCCCACTTTCACGGTAGGAGAGTCCTTTGTGAGATATTGAGGAAAGAGCCTTTCGAGCTCAATTAACTCATTCATTAAAATGTCGTACTCAAAATCGCTGATTGTAGGGGCATTCAAAATGTAGTAATTGTGATTGTGAGTATTGATTGACTCTCTGAGTTCCTCTATCCTTTTTTTTGCTTCGCTCTTTTTCACCGCTAAAAAATATCATGCAAAAATAGGCATTTTTTAATATTTGTAATAAATTTGCAGCCGAAAGGTAAACAGATTATCAAAGTTATATAATGAAAAAATCAATCGTAATTCTTACAGGCGGCGGTCCTGCACCGGGAATGAATACCGTAGTGGGCAGTATTGCCAAGACATTCCTCCAGAACGATTATAGGGTTCTGGGTTTACATGGGGGATATAAGGGGCTATTTTCAAAGGAACCTGATTACTGCGAACTGAATTTCGTTATGGCGGATTCAATTTTCAACAGAGGCGGTTCTTATCTTATGATGAGCCGTTATAAACCTACCGCAGAGGATTTTGAAAATAATTTTAATTTAGAGTTCTTTAAATACAACAATATCCAGCTTTTGGTTACTGTCGGCGGAGACGATACGGCCTCTACAGCAAACAGAATAGCCAAATTCCTTGAGGCAAAGAGCTATCCGATTGCCAACATTCATGTGCCCAAGACAATTGACAACGACCTTCCGCTGCCTCACAATACTCCCACGTTCGGGTATAATTCGGCTATGGCAGAGGGGTGTAAGATTGCCACAACAGTTTATGAGGATGCAAGGACAAGCGGCAACTGGTTTGTAGTTGCGGCAATGGGGCGTTCAGCCGGACATCTTGCCTTGGGAATTGGCGCCACCTGCCACTATCCTATGATTGTTATACCTGAGATGTTTAACAAGACAGAGATAACTGCATCAAAAATAATTAATTTAGCTGTTTCATCTATAGTAAAACGTAAACTTATGGGAATCCCTTACGGAGTTGTCATGATTTCAGAGGGGGTCTTCCATGAGCTTGGCAAAGAGGAGCTTGAGGCTTCCGGCGTTCACTTTACATACGATGAACATGGCCACCCTGAGCTTGGCAAGGTTTCAAAGGCACAGCTCTTTAACGGAATGCTGGAGAAAAAGCTGGCATCACTTGGAATCTCCGTCAAATCGCGTCCTGTAGAGATCGGTTACGAGGTGCGCTGCGTAACTCCTGTTGCATACGACCTTATGTATTGCTCTCAATTGGGCATGGGGGTCTACAAGCTCTTTACAGAGGGGGCGACCGGATGTATGGTATACCAGGATGTTGAAGGCAATATAAGCGCTCTCTACCTTAAGGATATGCAGGATCCCTCAACAGGCAAGATTCCGCCAAGAGGCGTAAATATCTACACAGATAGCAATCAGCAGATTTTCAACTATCTTATGCATTATATCACACCTGCCGATTATGAGGCGGCCGGCAAATATCTGCCCTCTCCAGAAGAATATGACTTTAAGAAAATATTGAACTGGTAACCTCCAATGCCTTATGAAAGGCAAATTTATCATCTATCAGATTTTGTTGAGAGTCTTTGCCAATACCAATGAAAATTGGGTGAGTGGAGGCTCTCTTCAATTAAACGGTTCGGGCAGGTTCTCTGATATTACAGATAAGGTACTCTCTTCGCTAAAAAGCCTCCATGTTACCCATATCTGGTATACTGGAGTCATTGAACATGCTACACGAAGCTCATTCGGACAGATTAATCTGAAGGGAGATAACCCTCTGGTCGTAAAGGGGGAGGCGGGCTCTCCATACGCCATAAAAGATTATTACGATGTAAACCCATATCTTGCAGATAACCCTGCAAAGAGGATGGAGGAGTTCACAGCACTTGTGGAGCGTACACACAAAGCCGGTCTGAAGGTGATTCTGGATTTTGTGCCAAATCATGTATCAAGAGTTTACAAATCAGATGTCAGACCCGAGCTGGACTTTGGCAGGGAAGATGACACTTCCGTGGCCTTTCTCCCCTCCAACAATTTCTACTACCTTCCGGGTGAGAGCTTTAATGCCGCTGCAATAACAGATGACAGGAGTCTAAGAGAGAGTTACAGTGAGTTTCCGGCAAAGGCAACGGGAAATGATTGCTTCTCCGCCTCTCCCGGGAGAAATGACTGGTATGAGACTGTAAAGTTGAATTACGGGGTAGATTATATGCATGGCTGCGAACCCCATTTTAATCCTATCCCCAGAAGCTGGAAAATGATGGTTCAAATCCTGCTCTACTGGGTTGAAAAAGGTGTTGACGGTTTCCGCTGCGATATGGCCGAAATGGTTCCCGTGGAATTCTGGAGCTATGCAATTAAGGAGACAAGAAGGGTCAATAGCCAGATTCTCTTTATTGCAGAAGCATATAATCCTGCAAATTACGAGCGTTATCTAAACAGTGGCTTTAATTACATTTACGATAAGGTGGGGCTTTACGACAAGCTCAGACAGATAAGCAGGGGCGAGGCGGCGGCAGAGCAGATAACAAAGTGTTGGCAGAGTATAGACAAAATCCAGGGCAGGATGCTTAACTTTCTGGAAAACCATGACGAACAGCGCATTGCCTCTGAATTTAACCTCTCTGATCCCTTTAAGGCACTTCCCGAACTTGCCGTCTCACTCCTTTTAAACACCGCCCCGTTTATGCTCTACTTCGGGCAGGAGGTTGGAGAGAGAGGAATGGAGTGCGAAGGATATGGCGGCAGGGATGGAAGAACATCAATTTTTGACTACTGCCAGGCGCCGGCGGTGAGGAATTATTTCAAATATCTCTCAGGCATGGGAGAGTGGGAGGGGGTGGAGCCCAAAAGCAGGGAACTCTATAGCCTCTATAGCCGCATGCTCGGAATTTCCCTCTCGGAGGAGGCTGTAAGAGAGGGTTATACATTTGATTTGGAGTATGTAAATGCAAATAGTCCGTCAAATCCCGATTTTGATTCACACCGTCACTTTGCCTTTGCAAGAAGAAGCCGCCCCGGCATGGAGAAGGGTGGGAAGGAGTCTCTTATCTTTGTGGCTGTAGATTTTTTACAGAATACGAAGCATCTCTCCCTCTTTTTACCGAAGTATCTCTTTGAATGTTGGAATATCAGGGAGGGGAATTACAAATATATAAATCTGCTGGGAGAGGAGAGAGGTACCGTTGATTTAGGGTCTGACAGTTTTATAGAACTGAAGTTTGACCGGTATGGAGTGGCGATTTTAAAGATTGAACTGGAATAGAGAGCAGGGATGGCCTAGATTATTACCACCCCTTTTCTGTCGTTTCCATCTATATAGACAACGGCATTCTTGTCTAACCTCACATGCCTTACATAGAGACTTTCGTAGAGAGCTTCTTTTTCATTAAGAATCTCCTCCTTAAAGTAACCGTCTCCACTAAACTCATTTACAGTTATATATCCAACACCCAAGGAGGTAATATTCTGAAAGAAATGGGTTCCCTGACTGGGTTCGATTCTGAAATTCTCCAGCGCCGTCTCTACAATGACCCTTGCCTCCGATATGTTGTTCCATAAGATGGGAACTCCCAGCCATGGGTCGCTTGAACCCCATCTTCCCGGTCCTATAAGCATATAGGTTCTATTTTCGCTCTTAAGCTCTGCATTAAGCCTGTCAATCTCCTTTGCAATCTCCTCTGTCATGGATTTGTCGAATGTACGGCTCTTAAGGTAGATAATATCCTTGATTCCATCTATGTTCCCGGGCCCGAGCGCCTTATCCGAGAAGATGAGCGCCTTGTTCAGATCCAGCGAGCTTAAATCTATCTTTTCATTCTTCTCTTCAAATTTGGTTATAGGCCTTACCTGAAGCAGGTTGAATATTGCGTCATACTCCTTTGGAGTATCGAGGTTCACTGCAAATTCTATCTCAACCGGACAATTAAGTTCCTTGCTACAAATATCGAGTAATGTGGAGATTATCTCTGCAACAGGATATTTTCCGAATTGCAGGATATTGGCAAAGGTTATGATCTTTCTGCTTCTCTGGTCAAAGGTATTGTGGACTATTCTGTCGTTATGCATATCCCAAGAAGAGGCCACATATTTCAGATTCCTGAACTTTGAGGCCTCCTGGATGGTAAATCGCTTTATATTTATACCGTCATCTATTGAGGTCTTGAACTTTTCCGGTTCAAGATTAAGTGCATACATGACATCCTGGGTATCTCTCAGAGCTAACTGGGGTGTTGAGAGCTGCAATATCTTGTTAGGATATTTGGGACAGAATCTCAACCCCTTGCCTCCATCTACAATGAGCTTTCCAAGACCCAATGCCATATCTACGACTCCATCATCCGGAGCCTCTCCCGAAATAGGGTAATGGTTTATGCTGCGGGCCACTCCGGAAATTGTAGGGAAAAAGTAACCCTGATCTTCGCTTCCGCAGATATTCTGGATAAGTACGGCCATCTTCTCCTCTCCAAGCAGGTTTGCAGTGGTATGGATATAGGAGCGGCTGGCCGAAAAAAAGACAGAGGCATAGACGCTCTTTATCGCCTTCTCCAAAAGGCGGAGCATCTGATCCTTATTTTCGGTTACGGGAATCATGTAGGTAGAGTAGATTCCGGCAAATGGCTGGAAGTTCGAATCTTCCAGTTTGGAAGAGGATCTTACCGCCAAAGGCTTTGTTATGGTATTCAGGTAGACCCGAAGCTTGTGGCTCAGCTCCTCCGGAAGGCGGGAGCTTACAAATTCAGAAAGCAGCTCACTGTCGCTGATATCCGAGTTTATTACATATTGCAGCCCGTTCTCCTTTATAAACCGGTCGAAATAATCTGTGGATACAACAATACTGCGGGGAATCATTACCTTTATTCCGGGATATCTGGTGAGCATATTATACTTCTGGAGAATGTTGTTTACAAAGGCCAGACCGCGGGCCTTCCCTCCTATAGATCCGTCGCCCACCTTGGCAAACCAGATATACTTGTTATAGTTTGTCGCATCGAAACGGGCCAGGACACCCTGCCCGGAGAGCATCCGGTAGTCGTCGAACCGTTTTATCATATATTCGCGCATCTTCTCGAAAGAACTGAAGTTTCCTATTTCCAGATTCCTGAAATCCCTGCCCAAAGAGAAGAGACCGCGCGAAAAGAGCCATTTTGAAAATCTGTTGCGTGAGGCGTGGTACATGAAGACCTCCTGTGGAATCTCATTAAGCAGTACCTGCATGCTCTTTAAATCCTTGGCCCTGCCTAAAATCTCTCCGGTATGGAGGTCTCTGAAGATAAAGTCCCCAAAGACAAAGGACTCGCTAATATACTCGCTAAGCTCCATAAGCAGGGTAAGGGAGTATTTTAGAATAAAGCCGCATTCCAGTTCCATTGCCTTTTCTTTCATGCTCTCCTGGCTTGATTGGAGCAGAATGGGCATATAAGGATTATCCTTCCTGATGATCTTTGTAAGTTCAAGCCCGGCCTCAAGGTTTTCACTCTCAGAGGGGTCATTTTTATGCATTACAAAACCTATATCGGAGATAATTCCAAGCATATTCCTCTTGTATTTTTCATATAGTGCCACGGCATCCGCATAATTTGTGGCAAGGAGAATCTTTGGCCTGGCCCTCTTCCTTACCTTTTGCTGCTGCTCGTTAAGCGCCTCTTTAAGGAACTCTGCGCTCTGTTGCAGAACAAGCTTGTATATGGCGGGCAGGTAGGTGGAGTAGTACCTTACAGAGTCCTCTACAAGCATGATACACTGCACCCCGGAGCCGAAAATATCTCTCTCTGCATTCATGTTATCCTCTATAAGCTTGATTATTGCCAGGATAAGGTCTGCGTTTCCGTTCCAGCTGAAGATATAATCTACACAGTTTCTGTCTTCCTTCTCAATTCTCTTGAAAACCTCTTTTGAAAAGTTTGTAAGAAGTATGACAGGTACATATATTCCATTCTCCTTCAGAGAACGCGACAGGTTGAAAATTCCCTCATCTGCAGTATTATACATACAGATTACCAAATCGAAGGAATGTTCGGCGGAGAGCAACTTTTCTGCTGTGGCCGTATTGTCTACCCATGTAAAGCCGGGTGGATTGCTTATGTTAAGATCTACATATTCGCGGTAAATCTGGAACTCTATCTGTCCATCCTCTTCCAAAGAATATTTGTCGTAATTTGTACATATCATGAGGATATTTCTTATCCTCTTCTCCATTAGATTGTTATAATCCGGTCTTTTTAGCGGTGTGATTTGTCCGGTATCTGCCTGTTCCATATCTGATTTAAGAAATATCACGCAAAGTAAAAAATTAAAGGGTTTTTCTCCTAATTTTGCATAAAATTTTCTATATGGCACAATCGGTTCCAACGGAATTAGGCAGTGAAAAAATAGGCAGGCTTCTGAAGCAGTATGCCATACCTGCAATTATTGCAATGACGGCCTCTTCGCTCTACAATATGGTGGACAGCATCTTTATAGGGCACGGAGTAGGAGCGTATGCCATAGCCGGTCTGGCCATAACCTTCCCTCTTATGAACCTTGGAGCGGCATTCGGCTCTCTCGTGGGCGTAGGAGCCTCCTCGCTTATCTCATTGCTGCTTGGAGAGAAGAACTACGATACGGCCCGGAGGGTTTTTGGCAATGTCATAACTCTCAACCTGCTTATAGGCTTCCTCTACACAGTGGCGGTACTTCTCTTTCTGGACCCCATACTCTTCTTTTTCGGTGGAAGCGAGCAGACACTTCCATACGCCAGAGAGTATATGGTCATAATATTGTGCGGCAACATGATTACCCATCTCTATTTTGGCCTCAATGCCGTTCTCAGGGCGGCGGGCTTTCCAAAAAGAGCAATGTACGCCACAATCTTTACAGTGGTACTCAATACAATCATCGACCCTCTCTTTATCTATGCATTCGATATGGGAATACGCGGGGCGGCTGTAGCAACGGTTCTCTCCCAGCTGACGGCACTCTGCTGGCAATTAAAGCTTTTCTCTAACAAGAATGATATATTACATTTCAAGCCAGGTATTTATAAAATAGTGCCGCGTATAGCCAAAGATATTATTGCAATCGGCGCCTCTCCCTTTTTAATGAACATAGCCGCCTGTTTTATAGTGATTCTCATAAACAGCGGCCTGAAAAAGTATAGTGGGGATTTGGCCATTGGCGCCTATGGAATAATAAACAGAGTGGCCTTTATCTTTGTGATGATTGTAATGGGCCTTAACCAGGGAATGCAGCCGATTGTGGGGTATAATTATGGAGCAAAGAATTTCGACAGGGTAGAGAAAACTCTTGTTACCACAATCTTTCTGGCTACCGGGGTTACAGCTTTCGGCTTTATTATAGCCGAACTCTTTCCCAGACTATTCATATATATGTTTACCACGGAACAGGATCTTATAGAGATTGCAGTGAAGGGAATGAGAATAACCTTTATGTTTTTCCCGATAGTGGGATTCCAGATGGTGACCACCAACTTCTTCCAGAGTGTGGGGATGGCGGGGAAATCTATATTTCTCTCTTTATCCCGACAATTGATATTCCTTGCCCCTTGCCTTATTGTTTTACCTCTCTTTTTCGGGGTGACGGGTATATGGGCAAGTATGGCAGCGTCAGATGCTCTTGCAAGCATCATTGCGGCAATTATGCTGACCAACCAGATTAAACGATTTAAAAGATCGAAAAATGGAGAATAAGTTTTATATTACCATCGGACGCCAGATTGGTGCCGGTGGCCTTGAAGTGGCAAAAAAGTTGTCAAAGAGATTCAATATCCCCGTTTACGACAGGGAACTTTTGAATAAGGCCTCAAAAGAGAGCGGTGTCTCAAGGGAGTTCTTTGAAAATGCAGACGAAACTCCATATAAATCCGGCGGAAATATGCTTTTTGGTCTGAATTTATCATCTGTCGGCTTTGGTAATTACAGTATATCCAATCCTATAAGCGGCAGCAGCCTCTTTAAATTCCAGTGTGAGGCGATCAGGAATATTGCCATGAACGGATCTGCCATATTTGTGGGTAGGTGTGCGGATTATGTTTTAAGGGAGCAGGAATACTGCTTCAGTGCCTTTATCTGTGCGAACGACAAAGAGAGAATAGAGCGTCTGAGGTCTAATGACAGGCCGGAAAACATCAGGTCTCTTTCAGACAGAGAGATTATAGAGTATATGCGCAAAGAAGACAAAAAGAGAGCCTCCTACTATAACTACTACTCATATAAGCAGTGGGGGGCGGCCTCTTCTTACGATATGTGTCTTAACTCTTCGCTCCTTGGTACCGATATGTGTGCGCAGCTTATTGAGGAGATGGTTACCATGACTCTAAATCGCCGGCAATATCAGGCATCCTCTCCTTTGAAAAGGACGGGCTTTTGATTCCCGCCTTTTTCTGTTTTGTATAGTCATCGAGAAGCCTGAAGGCATATTTGCCCAAAAAGAGTATGGCAATAAGGTTGCAGAGGGTCATCATTCCCATTGTGATATCTGCCAGATTCCAGGCAAGATCCAGGCTTACTGTTGCCCCAATCATTACCATTGCTCCGACAAGAGTCCTGTATAGGAAGATTACTCCCCGCCTTACCCCTGCGCTCCCTCTTTTGATTATATAGAGGATATTGGCCTCTCCATAATAGTAGTTGCCTATAATGCTGGTAAATGCAAAGAAGAGGAGAATGATTGCAACAAAACAGCTTCCTATGCCTCCCACCTGTGTGGAAATGGCCTCCTGGGTAAGTTGTATGCCGTTGTTTTCATTGAGGGAGACTCCGCTGAAGAGTATTATAAAGGCAGTACATGAGCAGATAAGCAATGTATCCGTGAAGACACCCAACGCTTGGATAAGCCCCTGCTTTACAGGATGGGAAGTCTTAGCTGTCGCCGCCACATTAGGTGCGGACCCCATACCCGCCTCATTGCTGAAGAGGCCTCTCTTTATACCCTGCATAACTGCCGCTCCCATACCGCCTCCCAAAGCCTGTTCAAAGCCGAAGGCATTTGAAACGATTGTTTTAATAACAAATGGTATATGACTGATATTCATTATAATGATGAACAGGGCAAGCAATAGGTAACATATAGCCATTACAGGCACTACGACCCCGCTTACCATTGCAATCCTCCTGATTCCCCCGAAAATCACAATAAGGGTAAGAAATGTAACGACAATGCCTATTATAGTCTTGTCTAGCCCGAATGCCTTTGTAAAGGCGGCACAGAGAGTGTTGCTCTGTACAGAGTTAAAGGAAAAGCCGAACGTTATTGTAAGCAATACTGCAAACAAGACTCCCAACCATCTCTTTTTCAACCCCTTCTCCATATAATACGCAGGGCCTCCAATATAGGATTTTTCCCCCTTTATCTTATATAGCTGCGCAAGGGTAGACTCTACAAATGCACTTGCAGAGCCTGCAAGTGCCATAAGCCACATCCAGAAGACCGCTCCCGGGCCTCCTACCACAATCGCGGTGGCCACTCCGGCCAGGTTCCCCGTACCTACACGGCTGGCAAGCGAGACTGCAAAGGCTTCAAATGAAGAGATTGCAGATTTATGCTCCTTTTTTTCGAAGGGGATTCTCAACATCTCTCCAAGGAGTCTGAACTGGACAAACCCTGTCTTGAATGTAAACCATATTGCGCAACCTATCAATACGATTATCAGCAGATAACCCCAGAAAATATCGTTTGCCGAGGTTATGGTGGCGTTCAGATTCTCCATCACAGTTTTTTTACAAGTTCTTTTTTGAGTTTTCTTAAATCTTCATCTGCCTTTATCTTGCAGATTATGGCCTTTACGAGGGTGTCCAGTCTGCCATGTTCGCTATAATCGGCAGGGCAGAGGTAGTTTACACGCTCCTGTTTCATAAGTTTTCTGGCTATCTCCTCCTTTTTTGTACTGTGCGGTTCATATACGGCAATGGCGGTGCCACCCAATTGTTTTATAAGTTTCATGCAAGGCACATCTGTCTCTCCATCACCAAAATAGACCATGTTATTAAAAGAAATCCTTTTCTTCTCCTCAGGCACAGATTCGTTTATCTTTACAGAGTCGCTTATGCTGAAAATTCCCTTGTTTATCTTAAAGAGGAACTGAGTCTTGTTGGTATAGTTTACCGCTGCGGCCGGCCAGACGGCCTCTCCCTTTCTGTTGTAAAAATAGGAGCAGGCAAAAATGGCCTTGAACTCTTTTGCTATAGCTGTTCCCTCTATAATCTCCTTCATCCCTGAAGAGTTTATATAGTGCTCCACACTCACACCATGTTCCAGCCCGTACCGGTTTATACGGTTGAACCACTCCTTTACCCCCCTGAAAAGCTCCACCGATTTGCCGAACCGGCGGAAACTCTCCTTCTTGATTGAAATGCCCGTTTCCTTTGATTTATGCAACATTAGCAGCATATAGGTGAGAATATTGTCTGAATCCTGTTCTCTTGCCATTTCGGCTGTCTCGGCCCAGAAATCTTCTTTGTTCTGCCCTATTGCTTCTATAAAAGAGTACTCCTGCATATTCCCCGGCGAAAGTGTTCCGTCGAAATCATATATGAGTGCCACTATTGGAAGTTTATCTCCCTTTCCTTTCATTTCTCTGTTCATAAAACCTGTCGTCGTTTCAGGCGTATTCCACAAATTTAGATATAAATATCGATTTATATGCCGGTACATAAGAAAATACAGAAATCGTCACCTGCACTTTTCTCTTAAAATTTTTTAAATTCGCAATAATTTATACTTTAACATGTAGCCATGACTTATTGTAAATACTGTGGAGAAAACATTCCGGATCATGCAAGCGTATGTCCCCGCTGCGGAAACTCTGTGGGGAGTTTCAGTACCCGTTGCGATTCACAAGAGGTAAAAAAACCGTCGGCTCACCTTGCCCTTTCCATACTTGTTACGATTTTCTGCTGTCTTCCCTTTGGCATAGTCGGTATTGTGTATGCCTCCAAAGTGGATTCCAATTGGATGGCCGGGTATTATGATCTGGCTCGTCAAAACTCCTTGAAAGCAAGGAACTGGTCTGTGGCAGGGATTGTTATAGGTGCCGTATTGTGGGTATTATATCTTATACTCGTATATGTAATAGGCCTTTCAATGCTCTCTCTTTCCGAGTGGGACTCCGTCTATTATAGCTCATTGGTTTGAAAGAGTGCAGAAGAGCCGGCTTAATAGCTGCAGTCTCTCTCCTGACTGCGGCGGCAATTATAGGGCTCTATATGATTAACCCCGAGGAGTCTATATATTCACCCAAATGTCTGTTCTATATGTTTACCGGTCTGGAATGTCCGGGATGCGGCTCTCAGCGTGCGATTCATGCGCTGTTGCATCTGCGGCCGGGAGAAGCGTTCAGGTATAATGCCCTGTTGATTCTGTTTATTCCTTTTTTGCTTCTACTCTGCCTCTCACGTTTTTTCAGGAATGCTCTGCCCACACTTTATGACAAACTTACCGGCCGCAAAGTGACATGGACTGTCCTTGGTGTTATAATTGCCTGGTGGATAATAAGAAACATTCCATTATTCAAATTCTGACAGGAATGTGGCTGCGCTTTCCTTATACGAGAAGAGGGAGGAGGAAGAAAAGGGCTTGCCAGATATTGGCAAGCCCTTGTGAATAGAGCTTTCAAGTTTCTTTATCTTTTTAAGGTAACAATGGATTCCTGCAGCTTCAGAATGTCATTTGTCTTTTCTGCCGAAGCCGCCACATCTGCTTCCAGCGTTGCCTTGATATCACGAGAGGAGGCACCGACCATGAACTTATAGGTTCCGGCATCTACAACCCACGATGAGGAAGCCTCATCGTAGCGGGCCATATCGGCAGCATTCACCTTCAAAGTAACCGTGGCCGTTTCTCCCGGCTTCAGTTCTTTCGTCTTGGCAAATGCCTTCAGCTCCTTTTCCGGCTTGTTCATCCTGGCACTGTTGGGAGACGCCACATAGAGCTGTACTACCTCTTTACCTCTCATCTTACCTATATTTTTAATCTCTATGGCAACAGTGTATGTGCCATTATCTGCCTTGATGGAAGGATTTGCATACTCGAAAACCGTGTAAGAAAGTCCGTAGCCGAACGGGTAAGACACCTGTTTGCCGAAACTGTCGAAGTAACGATAGCCTACATATATATCCTCTTCATAACGAGTATAATCCACATCTTTGAGATTATGCCTATTTTCATCCTTATTGGCATTTACAATGTCAATGTCAGATTTGAGATCAATGGGGAAGTTTGCAGAGGAAGCATGGTCCTCGAGCTTGATAGGGAAAGTCATGGTCAGCTTGCCACTGGGAGAGACCTTGCCGCCCAATACATCCGTCACACTGTTGCCGCCCTCCTGTCCGCCCTGCCATGCACAGAGAATGGCATCAGGCAATGCTTTCCATGAATCTGTTTCAATGACTCCGCCTACATTCAATACGACCGTCACCTTCTTTCCGGCAGCATGGAAAACGCGACATACATCTTGCAATAGCTGCCGCTCATTCTTGCTGAGATAGAAATCGGAAGATTCCCTGTCAAGAAATTCACCGGAGCCGCGCCCAAAGGTAATCAATGCCACATCGCTCTTTGCGGCCAGTTCCTGCAGACGAGCCGCATCAAATGTCATCTCATTTGGAAGCGCCACCGGCATGAAAGCCGAAAGATTTCCATCTTCTTGCTTCAGGCGCTCTTCTTCTGCGGCGATGTGTGCCTGATAGTCTGCTTCCAGCCTCTCATCCGTCATATAGCCTGCATTTTTCAAACCATCCGACAGAGAAACAGTATAAGCTCTGTTCACATTTCCGGAACCGGTACCACCCGCTATGAAGTTGTATGAAGTGTTGCCAAATAGAGCCACGCGCTTTACATCTGCAGGTAAGGGGAGGATATTATTATCATTCTTCAAAAGTACCATGCCCTCAGCGGCGCTCCGACGGGTAATTGCGGCATGTGCCTTAAGGTCGGGATTATTGGAGAAGTGATACCCCTTGAAACGCGGAGTCTGAAGAATCAATTCAAGAATACGTTTCACATTGCAATCGAGCACAGCTTCTTCCAGTCTGCCCTCCTTTACCCCGGCCACGATGTCCTGATACTGTTTCTCATATCCCGGCTGCAGCATGTCATTGCCTGCCTTCATCTGTGCTACCGCATCCTTGCCGCCGAACCAGTCTGTCATTACCATACCCTTGAATCCCCATTCGTCGCGCAAAAGTGTTGTCTGCAATTGAGGATTCTCTGAGGTATAGAGGCCGTTCACACAATTATAGGAAGACATTACGGTCCAGGGGGCCGATTCCTTCACCGCAATTTCAAATCCTTTCAGATAAATCTCGCGCAAAGCACGGGGAGACACCTGCGCGTCATTCGCCATGCGGTTCGTCTCCTGATTATTGACGGCAAAATGCTTGATGGAAGTTCCCACTCCATTGCTCTGTACACCACGCACATATGCAGCGGCGATTTTGCCACTCACCAGAGGATCTTCAGAATAATATTCAAAGTTACGCCCGCAAAGCGGATGTCTATGAATATTCAAGGCGGGGGCCAACAACACATCTGCACCATACTCCAGAACCTCGTTGCCGATAGCTTTTCCCACATTCTCTACCAGTTCCTCATCCCAGGTGGAGGCAAGCAGTGTTCCTATAGGAAAATGTGTACAATAATAAGTGGCGGTATCTCCTTCACGCGTAGGATTGATACGCAGTCCGGCAGGACCGTCGGCCAGTACAACGGCAGGGATGCCAAGACGGGGAACAGGCCAGGTGGTTCCCGCAGCGCCGGGTACAAGGCTATATGTTTCGCCAACCACGGAACTGTCTCCGTTTTTAAAACCATCCATACCGGCACCGACTGCCAGATGCGCCTTTTCTTCCAGAGTCATAGCGGCAATGACCTCATCCAGGGAGGCTTTTCCAAGTTGAGGCACATTCGGGCCGCATGCCATAAATGCAGTTGCAGCAAATGCCATTAAGAATAATTGTTTCTTCATAATACACAAAGAATTAATTTTTTTTCAATTGGAATTTATCTGAACAGTTTCGGTGCAAACTCCGTCAGATAGATACGCCAGTTTTTCCAGATATGTCCTTCGCCGGTTTCATAATATTCATATTTGTAACCTTTCTCATCCAATAACTTGCGGTAATCCTTATTGGCATTGTAAAGAAAATCCCGGTTACCTATGGCAATATAGTAAAGAGCCGGGTTTCCTGCAAACTGAGTTTTCAGCTTTCCTTCCAGATTATCATATACAGGAGATTTCACATCTTTACCGGGCATGATGGCTGCCGAGAATAAACCTACATAATCAAACATGTCAGGATATTGCAGGGAGATATGCATAGCGTGGAATCCACCCATGGACAAACCGGCAATGGCGCGGTTTTTCTTGTCGGACTTCGTTCGGTAGACTCTGTCTATGAACTTCACCACATCGGGAAAAGCCGTCTCGAAAGAACCGTCCATCGTCTTTGGCAGGTTCATGGAAGGAGCGGCAAAGCCCAGTGAAGATTCTCCCGGTGCCGCTTCCTGTGAGGCGTTGCCGTTGGTCATTACCACAATCATCGGATTTGCCTTGCCTTGTGCAATCAGGTTGTCAAGAATCTGTGCCGTACGCCCCAGCTCACTCCAGGCATTCTCATCGCCGCCCATGCCGTGCAACAGATAGAATACAGGATAACGTCTGCCGCTTGTTTCATACCCTGCAGGCGTATAAACTGTCAGGCGGCGATCCATACCCAGCGTCGGGCTGTTATACCACACCTTGGATACGGTACCATGAGGCACTTTGTTCACCTTGTAAAGATCTGTGCGCGCGTCACCGCCAATAATGAATACATTGGTTACGGAAGCCACGTCGCGAATCATGTAAACGTTGGAAGGGTCATTGATTTTCAACCCGTCTACCAGAAAAGTGTAGCTGTAGAGCTCCGGTTTCAACGGTTCAGGAGTAGTGAATTCCCACACACCGTCTTTACCCTCTTCCAAATCGGCCACGCCAGGACTGTCATATTCACCGAAAGGTGTTCCGATTTTATGTGTCGGTAGGAAATCGCCCGTTACCTGTACCTTCACAGCTTTCGGAGCCTTCAAACGGAAAGTCACGGTATTGTTATCGTGTATTTCCGGTGATACGACCGGAGTGCCATCCCAAAGAGCCTGTTGTGCAAAACTCATTACACACATCAGCAATAAGAGTGATAAAATAGTGATTTTTTTCATATCATGTTTTTATTTTACAATGGTTCCACAAATCTTTACAGAAAACTTTAAAATCAAAACAACAAAGACAGAAGGTGCAGAAACCGTTCCGAACCCGGGAAATTCAGGGAGTTGCCGTTATTTGTTTACAAAAATCGTACAACATCTGTCGTATTCTCCCTCAATTAAAAGATATTCTGCCTATTCCATATTTTCTTTATATTCCGGATATATTCTTTACACATGATTTTTATAAGGCTCATAAAACCGGCAATATCTTATTATCCCATGAGAGAACTCTGTAATTCTACTATTCTTGAAAATCCATCGGGCTGGTACCAAATGGTTGATTATTTACACATTGTTGAAAAGGTTAAAATCGTCGTCCAATCCGGTCCCATTGGGATTCTCCTCCTGTGACTCCTCCCTCTCGCAATATGGGGTGGTCTCCAGAAGAGCTGCCGCCCTCAAGTTGGCCTCCATACCAATGTCCCGCGGAGAGATAATCTCCAGATAGGGTTGCAATTCTATTACTTTTGTGTAAAACTCTCTGTTTGGAATAATGTCAATGGAGATTTCCATATCACCGTTTTCATACATCCGACCAACTTTCTGCGAGCCGTGCAGCGGATTTTTCTTCAGATAGGGGGCAAGCTTGTTCTTTACAAGCAACTCTATGGTCCTTACCTCTGAAGAGAGCCTTGTAACTCCTATAATCTCCTTAAAATAGCTCCCGGCACTGAATTCCAGCTCCTTCGGGAAGGGAAGAATAGAGTAGGAGAGGTCCCTTATTCTGTCCAGAGGCAGCCTGTATACCCCTCTGACCCCATCCTTGTAGCCCATGGCAAACCACCTGCCCCTATACTCTTTAAGGTACATCGGATAGAATATCATGGAGATAATCTTGTTCGAGCGGGAGGAGTGATACCCTATGCAGAGCACCTTTTTATTGATAATCGCATCGTAGATGTCGTTAAAATACTCTATTCCGCCATAATCCTCCTTGCTTTCGCAACTTATGACACTTTCGCGGTTCTCTATAATGGCCGCAATCTCTTCATCTATAATATTTACCGCACTTCTAAGATTCCCAAACTCCCTGAAGGTCGCATATTGTTTCAGCGTTACCAGAATATTCTGGAGTACGGCAATGTCCCGCCCTTTTATGACACTGTCTGTAAGGGAATATTTCGGATCTTTATATTTATAATAGCGTTTTCCGACAACAATAATGGGAGCTCCGTACCCCTCCTTATTGTTTCGCATAAACCGGATATCGAGCTGAATGGTTCTGGTCGAGACCCTCCGGCCCAGCGCAGATGAACACTCTCTTGTGAGATCGTTAAGGGTATGTTTTTTTGAAGTATCTCTCAGACAGGCATCTATGGTCCTGTATCTGAGCAAGGCATCTGAACGTGCGGCCATAATCTTTACATATTAGGCAAACCGTATGGCAAATGGTCAGAGAAGGAACCGATGTCTTCATCTGTAACAAGCTGCTCGGGATATATGACAATAAGACTATTATCACCCAGGTATTTCGACAGTTGTGCAGGAAGCTTTTCAAATGACTGGTCGTATGAGATTGAAGAGCGTCTTGCGCAGACCATGACAAAGAGATCATCGTTCTGGATATATTTTTTCATTGTCTCAAAATCATTCCACTTCTCCATTGGTTTAAAAGTTGCAGAGGCGGAAATCCCGTGCTCTTTTATAACCGTTTCAACATATTCCAGACTCCTTTTGTTTCCTGTAAAGAGCATTCTGCAGGCCGTCTCTGTAGCTATGGCAGAGAGATGCCTTATCCATTTTGAAAATCCGCTCGCATACTCCGCCCTTGGAGGAACCAGAACCGTAATGCGTTTTGAAGTATTTACCGGTGCAACAAGCCGTGCAATCATTACCTCCCTTAGTGTTCCTTTCAGAAGGCTCTCTGTAAGGTTTCCGAAAAATGAGTCTATTATGCTGGATTTATAGTGCAGACCTATCACTATATTGGTAATATTACTCTCCTTGACAGTGTGGACAATGCCGGAAGCAATATTTATGTCGAAACGGGTAAGGGTGCGGATTGCCACATCTGCGCTTGCCGCAATGGAAGCTGCTCTCTCCAGATTTCTCTCGACAACCGCCCTTCCCTTAGCATCCTCTGAGCTGTCATTTACCACAGAGAGGGCATATATTGGGGTGTCCTGCCTCTTGTCGCGAATCATCAGAGCCAGATTTACAAGGTTTTCTATGGTCTCCGGATTAGCGATTGGGAGCAAAATCCTCTCCCTGGCCTGTTTCTCGCCGGTATCGAAGTGCAACTCTTCTTCCGCTGCAAATCTGCGGGCAGAACGCTCTGTAGCAAGAGAGCTTATAACGCAGGTGAAGAGTATCATTACAACTGTTCCGTTAAGCACGTCATCGTTTAGAAGCGGCTCCCCGTTCTCCATAATTATCTGATGTCCGATAAGAACAGCGGCAAGAGTTGCGGCAGCCTGTGCATTGCTAAGCCCGAATATCATATTCCGCTCATTAGAGCTCATCCTGTAGATCTTCTGGGTGGCGTATGCGGCCAGCCATTTGCTTAATGTGGCAATTACTGTCATTACAACGGCAATCTTCAATGCCATACCCCCCTTAAAGAGGGAGTGTACATCTATCATCATTCCCACACTTATAAGAAAATAGGGGATAAAGAGTGCATTCCCCATAAACTCCAGCCTGTTCATAAGAGGCGACACATGGGGTACAAGCCGGTTAAGTACCAAACCGGCCAGAAAAGCGCCCAGGACAGCCTCCATGCCGGCAACCTCCATTAATCCCGCTCCAAGGAAGACCATTGCCAGCACAATAATAAACTGTATTATATTGTCTGAATATTTTTTAAAGAACCACCTTGCGATTATAGGGAAGGTATAGACGATTATAAGGGTTACAAGCACCACTTTTCCAATAAGTTGCAGCCAGAAGAGATTTCCCACATTCCCCTTATACATTCCGCTGATAATGGCAAGCACCGCCAGTGCCAGTGCCACGGTTATTGCCGTTCCGCCCACGGTTATATTTACGCTTCTCTGTCTGGAAAGACCGTACCTGCTAATGATAGGGTAGGCAATAAGCGTATGGGAGGCATACATGCTGGAGAGCAGGACAGAGGTTGTCACTCCAAAGCCAAGCAGCGCAATGCCGCTCCAGATACCCAGTGCCATTGGAATTATAAAGGTGAGAAGCCCAAAGCCTATCCCTTTGGAGAGGTTCTTTTTAAAATCTTCCAGATCCATTTCCAGACCGGCCAAGAACATGATATAGTAGAGACCCACTTTCCCGAAGATTTCAAAGCTGCTGTCCTTCTCCAGAATATTAAAACCGTGTTCCCCTATTATTATACCGGCAACAATCATCCCTATGATATGGGGAATCTTCAATCTGCCCAGTATCATAGGGGAGAAGAGTATTATAATGAGTACTATGAAAAAAATCCATGTAGGATCTGTTATGGGTAGACTAAGCGCCGGAAAATTCATAGTAACTCAACACTCTGAAATAGTTTGAACAAATATACTTTTATTCAATCATTTCCACAAATCTTTCTCTATCTACTTCAAATCCCTCTATCATATCGGATGCGGGGGCGGCAGTGGCTTTTCTTGAGCAATACTTGAAGACAGTGCTCTTTTCACCGCTGAAGGAGTTCCATTTTAGTGTAAGATTAACCTCCTTTCCGTTTGTATCGGGCAGACGGGAGAGATTAAAGGCCACAATCCCATCGCCGATTACACCCCTTGTATCTCCGTTTGCATTGTGGTAAAAAGTTAATGTGTAAGGGGTGGCAGGGTCAGAAGAGGCAACGATGTTTACAATGTGCTTCTTTCCAGAATATGAATCCCAGAGACTTCTGAACCTTAGTGTAAGATAGCCGTCTTCGGCTACCGTAACCCAGTTCCTTACAATTTCAACTGGGTCGTTGCCATAGACTTCTGCATTCTTCTCACCCAAATCGGCGACAGGCTCTTTTGTAAGCAGGCTGTCTATCCAATGGACAAATACAGCCTTGTCATACTCTCCTGCCGCGGCGTCAGACTCTGTAAGGGTCGCAAGAGCCCTCACCTCCTTCGTGCCGAACGGAGAGCGCTTCATATTTACAGCCTTAAGGGTAGTTGTATCATCGAGCTGCAGGTAAAAATCTGAATTGTCTGCATTCGGCTTTACAGTAACAAGCGCATTAGCATAGAACGGTCCGTAATAGACAGCATCATCGTCGCATGATACCAAACCGGCGGCAAGAGTTCCTAAAAGTGCGGCGACTGCAAATTTTAAATTTTTCATCTTCCAATCTTTCAGTAATTGTCGGTTATGGTTCAGGACTATACCAAAAGTACACGGCACTCAGACAAGCAAAAAGTATGCCCTTATTTTTCATAAAATGGTGTCAGCGGCTAAAAATCTTCTGCAATCCTAAGACCTTTTTCTATTCCGTCTCTTATCTTTTCCTCTACCTGCCGCTCTGTAATGTAATCCATATTCTCCTCTGCAATTACAGTGAGCGGGCCTAATCCCCACAGATGCGAAAGCGCCTTTATATAAGGCGTTGCCTGCTCCAGGGGTTCTCCTGTTTTGATATTCATTCCGCGAGTGGTGATATAGAGTACCTTTTCACATTTGCAGAGCCCTACAAACTCCTTCCCGTTGTCGGCAAATGTTATATTAAAAAGTGAGATATTCTCAAAAAATACCTTCAGTGCAGAGGGATAGCTCATATCCCAAAAGGGAGCCGCTATTACAATCCTGTCGGCCGCCGCCACCCTCTTTGCCGTCTCCACAACCTGGGGCGGTACATAGCCTAAGGCGCGCTCTTCCAGTATTTTTCTTCCCACTACAGAATAAGAGTTTGATTCAAGTTCAATTCTCTCTATTGAGTAACGTCCGGAGAGTGCCTCAACCACAGGCTCCAGGATTCTTCTTGTGCGGGAATCCTCCCTCATGCAGGCATCTATTACAACAAGTTTTTTCATATCAGTATAATTTCAGAAAACGCAAGTTACTAAAAAAATCGTGAAAAAACGGACTCCGACACGAATGTCATATTGCGGAAAATATTTAATTTTGCCACCCGATGAGATGTCGTTTTGCAAATAACATAAAAGTCGTATATTTCAAACGCTGGAGCAGGAAGAGTTACGCTGCTTTTGCAAGTTTGCATCTGAATATAATAATTTCCACCCTTAAAAAAGGAGTGGCAGAGGCTTCACTCTATAAGGTGGAGAAGTATGTGAGAAGAGGCGGGAGTTTCACCATCCTCTTTCCTTATATGAATGAGGAGTTAGAATCTCCTCCCGACACCCCCCTTATAAAACTCCCTTTCACGTTTTTACTCTCCCTTGACAGGGTAGGGCAGGCCGCTGTACGCCCCCTTGTAAATGGAAAGAAGAGACTGTCGGGGTACTATATTAAAAAAACCAGGATATTCGATATGGATATGGGACTCTCCCTGCATAAAGGGGGGAGTCCTTTTTTGTGTATAAATACATAAAGTATAATTATGGAAATTAAAGAGTTAGCAGAAAGATTTGTAAACGGAGCCTCTTTGGAAGAAGAGGAGGTTGCCGCCACTTTGGGCGCCTGCCCTACCCGGGAGTTGTGCGAGGTGGCCCATAAGATAACCGAAAGCCACGCCTCTGTGAGGTTCGACATGTGTTCCATTATAAACGCAAAGTCAGGCAGATGCAGTGAAAATTGCAAATGGTGCGCCCAATCGCTTTATTTTAAAACAAATATAGAGAGTTACCCTCTCTTGCCCTATTCTACAATAGAGGAACATGCAATGTATAACGAGAAGAAGGGGGTACATCGCTTCTCACTTGTGGCAAGCGGAAAAAGGGCAACAGATACCGAAGTGGAGCGGATTTGCAGCTATATAGAGAGGCTGTCAGAGAAATCGGAGATAAAAATCTGTCTTTCTCTGGGGCTTCTGAATGAAGAACAACTTTTGAAACTTCATAAGGCCGGTGCAACGAGATACCATTGCAATCTGGAGAGCGCCCCCTCCTTTTTTGGAAAACTCTGTACAACCCATACCCAACAGGAGAAGATTCAGACTCTTGAGGCTGCCCGTAAAGTTGGAATGGAAGTGTGCAGCGGCGGCATTATAGGCATGGGGGAGGGGGAAAGAGAGAGGATAGAGCTGGCTATGGCTTTAAGAGAACTTGGAGCAGGCTCTATTCCTATAAATATTCTCCATCCGATAAAGGGAACTCCGCTGGAGAACAGCCGACTTGTTTCAGATGAGCAGATACTTCGCACTGTGGCCATATTCAGGATTATAAACCCTACGGCCTTCCTGCGTCTTGCCGGGGGAAGGGCACGTCTTGAAAAGGAGATGCTCAGGAAACTGCTATACACCGGCATAAATGCAGCCATAGTGGGGGATTTGCTCACCACAACAGGCTCGAAAATAGATGAAGACAAAATCGCCTTTAAATCTGCGGGCTATGAGTTGTAATAATAGTCATGACAGTTATAACAGCGTGAATTCCGACAGTTTCGACAGGGAACACCTCTGGCATCCCTATACCTCTATGACAAATCCCCCTCCCGCTTATAAGGTAAGGAGCGCAAGGGGGGTGACAATTACACTTGAAGATGGGAGGGAGCTTATAGACGGTATGTCCTCGTGGTGGTGTGCGATTCACGGATATAACCATCCCTATCTTAATGAGGCGGCAAAGAGACAGCTTGAAACCTTTTCACATATAATGTTCGGAGGGCTGACACATGCTCCTGCTATAGAGCTTGGCAAAAGGCTGTTAAAAATACTGCCACCGGAACTCGATAAGATTTTCTATGCCGACAGCGGTTCTGTAGCCGTTGAAGTGGCAATGAAGATGGCGGTACAATACCAGTTCGCAAGAGGAAAGAGCGGCAAAAGCAATTTTGTGACTATCCGTTCAGGATACCACGGAGACACATGGAATGCAATGTCGGTCTGTGACCCGGTAACCGGGATGCACTCTATCTTTGGCCGGACCCTGCCGGTAAGGTATTTTGTACCCTCACCCTCTTGCAGTTTTTCGGGAGAATGGAATCCAGAGGATATTATCCCGCTTAAGGAGGTCATGGAGCAAAACTCTACAGAGCTGGCAGCCCTTATCCTTGAGCCTATAGTGCAGGGGGCGGGTGGAATGAGATTTTACCATCCCCAATATCTGAGAGAGGCGGAAAAGCTTTGCAGAGAGCATGACATGCTCCTTATTTTCGATGAAATAGCAACAGGGTTCGGACGTACAGGAAAACTCTTTGCATGGGAGCATGCGGGTGTCGTTCCGGATATAATGACAATAGGCAAAGCACTTACGGGGGGCTATATGACATTCTCTGCCGTTTTAACTTCGGATGAGGTGGCCGGGACAATCTCTTCAAACCCTCCGGGAACCTTTATGCACGGACCCACCTTTATGGCAAACCCCCTTGCCTGTGCCATAGCCTGTGCCTCGATAGATCTGCTCTTTAGGGAGAGGTGGCAGGAGAGAGTCCGAAAAATAGAGGCCCGACTGAGGGAGGAGCTTTCTGCTGCCGCTACGTTAAAGGGTGTGGCGGATGTCAGGGTATTGGGAGCCATTGGGGTTATAGAGATGCAAGAGAGTGTAGATATGGCAGCAATACAGCGCAGATTTGTAGAGGAGGGAATCTGGGTACGCCCATTCGGGAAGCTTGTCTATATAATGCCTCCATTTATAATTTCGGAAGAGGAGCTTGCCCGTCTCACAAGTGCGCTTGTAAAAATTGTTTCGGAATGAAAAATTTCTTTTATGCAAATATAAAGAGGGACCTTGACCGCCTTCGAATAGAGGGCAATCTTCGCTCTCTTCCTAATGTGCACCATGAGGGAAAGTGGATTATCTGCAACGGAAAGAGAATGGTAAATCTCTCCTCCAATGACTATCTGGGCATAGCTTCACAACCTGATCTAGTCTCTCCATTTTGTGGAGGACTAAAAGGGGAGTCGCTCCTTCTTGGATCGGGCTCTTCCAGGCTTCTTACCGGTAATTATACCATTTATGAGAGGGTGGAGAGATACCTTGCAGAGCGTTATTGCGCCCGTGCAGCACTCTTTTTTTCAAGTGGTTACCATCTTAACAGCGGGCTGCTCCCGGCAATCACTTCCGTTGCAAAGTGTCTGATATTGGCAGACAGGCTTGTGCATGCCAGTATTATAGATGGAATACGCCTTAGCCGTGCCGATTTTATCCGTTACCGTCATCTGGACCTTGACCACCTTCTATCTCTGTTGAAAAAGCGCTCTTCCGATTATGAGATTGTAATAGTTGTAACAGAGAGTATCTTCAGTATGGACGGAGATGTGGCTCCCCTCTCAACCCTTGTGGAGCTTAAAAGGGAGTTTAAAAAAATTCTTCTCTATGTAGATGAGGCCCATGCGGTTGGAGTGAGGGGCAATAGCGGGCTGGGAATAGCCGAAGAGCAGGGGTGTATAGAGGGAATAGATTTTCTCTGCGGCACGATGGGAAAGGCATACGCCTCTGAGGGAGCATTTGTAATTTGCACCAAAGAGAGCAGGGAGTTTTTTATAAACCATGCAAGAACCTTTATCTTCACCACCGCACTTCCGCCATTGCAGATGGAGTGGAGCCTCTATACAATGCATCTTGCAGAGAGGATGGGAGAGGAGCGGCGCAGAATAAGGGAGATTTCTTCATTTATAAGGGAGAGGATAGCAGGGGCGGATACCCCTTCGCAAAGCCATATAATCCCCCTTATGGCCGGAGAGAGTTCAAAGGCGCTTGAACAGGCGCGTCTGTTTAGAGAGGCGGGCTTTTACCTGCTGCCCGTACGCCCCCCCACAGTTCCTGAGGGCAGTTCCCGTATAAGGGTCTCTATAAGTGCAGCCATGAGTAACGAAGATGCGGAAAATTTTATAGAAGTTTGTAAAAAGGTAAGAGCCAATGGAACATAAGTTTTTAAAAAGAAACTCCAACAAGAGGCTGCTTCTTCTCTTTGCAGGGTGGGGGAGCGATGCCTGCCTCTTTACCGCAGAGCCGCCTGAGGGGTATGATTTTCTGCTCTGTTATGAATATACAACTGCAGGGCTTGATTCTTCCCTGCTAAAAGAGTATGAGAGTATTGTTCTGATAGGCTGGTCTTTGGGCGTATGGGCGGCAGAAGAGTTTTTTTCCTCTCTAAAAGAGCGGCGGATGGTGGAGTTTGAGTATAAGATTGCCCTAAACGGCACCCCTTTTCCTAAGGATGACCTGTTTGGAATTCCCAAAGCCGTTTTTGAGGGAACCTTGAAGAACTTTTCACCATTTAACCTTCTTAAATTCAGAAAGAGAATGTGCGGGAGCAGAGAGGAGCTGAATTATTATAACAACAACCTTCCTCTACGAGATGAGAGTTCTCTTTATAAGGAGCTTGTCGCTATAAATTGCAGGGTCGGAGGCAGGAAGCAGGGATCTGCCGGCCCCTTCTGGGATTTCGCCTGCATAGGAGAGAGAGATCTTATCTTTCCCGCTGCCAACCAACTTGCCTGCTGGGAGGAGCGCGGAGTAAAGAGCCGCCTTTTTAAAGGGGCTGCCCACTATGACCACACTCTTTTCGAGAAACTTATACATGGAGATATTATATGGAAAAGGCGTTGATTGAGAGGAGGTTTTCCAAGGCTATAAAATCTTATAGAAATCAGGCCGGCGCCCAGATGCAGATAGCCCGTACCCTTATAAGGCACATTAAGCGGAACAGAGAGAATCCCGCTTTTTCAAGGGTACTGGAGGTGGGTTGCGGAAGCGGGGCGCTTACCCGTGAATTTCTCCGCTCATATACTCCGGAGCATCTCTATTTAAATGATTTATGCAGCGAAATAGCCTCCGGTGAAATTGCAGAGTATATGGCGCCGGCCCCTTCGACAGAGGTAAACTACCTTATAGGGGATGTGGAGAGGCTTGCCTTGCCGCAAGATTTGGATATTATAATCTCTTCCTCTGTACTTCAGTGGTTGGAAAGTCCTTTGTCCTTTATCATTAAATCATCAAAGTTGCTAAGAAAAGGGGGAATTATGGCCTTTTCACTCTTCGGGCCCCAAAATCTTTATGAGATTGCAACACTTACAAAGGTCTCTCTAAATTACCTCCCCCTGGAGGCCTTCTGCGGCAGACTCTCTGCTGATTTCGAGCTTCTTGAAGCAAAGGAGGAGAAAATCACCCTTCTGTTTGACTCCCCCCGGGAGGTACTGCTCCATTTAAAAGGTACAGGGGTAAACGGAGTAGGGGATTACAGGTGGAGCAAAAAATCCCTCCATGACTTTATCTCGGCCTATTGGGAAAGGTATGCCTTGCCGAGCGGCAAAGTGCATCTTACATACCATCCCTATTATATTATTCTAAAAAAGAGGAATTGACAGATGAAAGAGAATGTTTTTTTTGTAAGCGGTACCGGAACAGGTATTGGAAAGAGTTTTGCGACAGGGTATATTGCGAAGCTTTGGAACAAGCGGGGAATAAAGACAATAACCCAGAAGTTCATACAGACCGGAAATTGCGATATATCAGAGGATATAGAGCTGCACCGCAAGATAATGGGCACGCCTCTGCTTGAAGAGGATTTGGAAAGGCTTACAATGCCCGAAATTTTCAGTTATCCCTGCTCGCCCCATCTGGCCTCGAAGATAGATAACCGTCCCATAGATTTTAACAAGATAAAAAGAGCGACGGCACTTTTAAGTGAAAAGTATGACAGAGTGCTGCTCGAGGGAGCCGGCGGACTTATGGTTCCCCTTACCGGGAGTCTGCTTACCATAGATTATATAAAGAGGGAGAATTATCCGCTTATTCTTGTTGCTTCATCTACATTGGGGAGCATAAACCACATATTGCTCACTCTGGAGGCGGTTGCCGCAAGAGGAATAAGACTCTATGCCTTTGTATATAATCTTTTTGAAAATGAAAGTGAGAAAGACGAGATTATAAAAGATGATACCCGGAAGTTTGTCTATGAACATCTTCTGAAACATTTTCGGACCACCCGTTTTTTAGAGCTTCCCGTTTTGAAAGTATAAAGAGTATATTCTGTTTTTTGAGATGCCTTGGGAGAGCCAATAAATTCTATTTAACATAATATAAATTGTCTAACTTTCCTTTATTCCGATGGGACAGCAATATCCGCAAGTTCCGCTGAGGTAACCTCTATAAGCTTCCGGGGATTTACCTTCAACTGAAGGCCGCGCATTCCGCCGCTCACATAGATAAACTTATATGATAATGCACTCCGGTGAAACCATGTCGGAAATGTTTTTTTCATTCCCAACGGAGAACAGCCGCCTCTGATATACCCTGTGACCGGCAGCAACTCCTTCACGGGAATCATCTGTACACTCTTGTTTCCCGAAACTTTTGCCGCCTTTTTCAGATCTACCTCGCAATTCCCTGGAATGACACAGACCAGATAGCCGTTTTTGTCGCCCTTTAAAACCAAGGTCTTGAAAACCCTGTCAATATCCTCCCCAAGCTGCCCGGCAATATGGCCTGCCGCCAGATTACTCTCATCCACAATATACGGAACAAGCTCATACTCAATTCCGGCACTGTCTAAAATCCTTGCTGCGTTGGTTTTGTGTATTTTTGCCATAATCCGTTACTTAGTATGAATTATCGCACAAAGGTACAGGTTCGGGTTCAAATTAAATAAAAAATTTCCGGATTATTTATCTGCAAAGTCTACAACAATCCCTGGCAAAGCAAGGTTATAATCTGAAGAGTGATGGAAGCGGTCATAAAGATATTCTTTTTTGGTACATTTGTGCCATAAATCCCAGAATTCAGTTTAGAGGGTAATTTCACATTATTTTGAAGATGATTCAACATGTCTGAAAAAAAGAAGATAATTTTAAACAATATAGTTATAGAGGAAGTTGCGGCAGAGGGAAATTCCATTGCCCATGTAGATGGAAAGGTTCTTTTTGTTCCGCAGTGTGTACCCGGAGATGTTGTAGATGTTCGTCTGCTAAGAAAGAGACAGGGATATATGGAGGGGCAGGCTGTAAATCTTGTAAAGCCTTCGCCTGACAGACTTGCCCCCTTTTGTGCCCATTACGGAGAGTGCGGCGGATGCAAATGGCAGCCGCTCCCCTACTCCATGCAGCTTAAATATAAAGAACAGCAGGTTATAGATCAGCTTACAAGAATCGGCCGTCTTACCCTTCCGGCTATCTCTCCAATATTGGGTTCCGAACAGACAGAGTATTATAGGAACAAGCTGGAGTTTACCTTTTCAAACAAGAGGTGGATTTTAAAGGGAGAAGATCCCCGAGCTCTCTCGGAGAGAGACAGACTCTCACTCGGTTTCCATATAAGCGGTTTTTTCGACAAGGTGCTGGATATTGAGAAATGCCACCTCCAGGCGGAGCCCTCAAACGCCATAAGACTATTTGTAAAGAACTACGCAATAGAACACAATCTCACCTTTTTCGATTTGCGCGAGCAGACCGGGCTGCTTAGGAATATGATAGTGCGCACCACATCGGGAGGGCAGGTTATGGTTATAATGGTCTTTGCACATAATGATAAAAAGGCATGTGAGGCTCTGCTAAACGCTCTGCAGGAACAGTTTCCTCAGATTACCTCTCTCTACTATGTAATTAACGGCAAAAGAAACGATTCAATAGCGGATCTGCCATGCAGAAAATTTTCGGGCAAGGAGTCCATTACAGAACAAATGGAGCGTATAGAGTTTATGATAGGGCCGAAATCCTTTTACCAGACCAACTCCCGCCAGGCTTACCGCCTCTACTGTGTGGTACGGGATTTCGCGAGGCTTACCGGAGATGAAATTGTATATGATCTCTATACCGGAATTGGAACAATAGGGCTCTTTCTCTCCCCCTCCGCAAAAAAGATTGTGGGGATTGAGTATGTAAAGGAGGCAATAGAGGATGCAAGGGCGAATGCCGCCCATAACGGCATAGATAAGTGCCGCTTTTATGCCGGAGATATGAAGGATATGCTTACCGCAGAATTTATAAGGGAGAATGGCCATCCGGACCTTGTGGTTCTGGACCCTCCAAGGGCGGGAATCCACCCCGATGTTGCCAAGGTGTTGTTGGAGACCGCTCCAAGGAGGATGGTCTATGTGAGTTGCAATCCTGCCAGCCAAGCCAGGGATTTGGCAATTCTTTCTGAAAAATACAGGGTTACAGCCGTGCAGCCTGTAGATATGTTTCCTCATACGCACCATGTGGAAAATGTGGTGGCAATTGAAAGGATATAGCCGTCGCCATTACTGAATTAGAAAGATAGAGGAAGGGTTATGTTTAGCAACGAAGAGACAATTTGTGCGCTTGCCACCGCTCAGGGAAGCGGGGCAATTGGAATTGTAAGGTTAAGCGGCAGGGATGCAATAAAGATTGCAGGTTTAATTTTTTCTGCGCCATTGGAGAAGGCTCAACCGTATAAGATGCTTTATGGTTCGGTCAGAAATGGTAATGAAACTATAGATGAAGCTCTTGCTGTCAAGTTTAAGGCTCCCCGCTCCTATACGGGCGAAGATTGTGTTGAGATTTACTGTCACGCCTCTTCTTATATTGAGCAGCGGATTATTATGCTGCTTATTTCGAAAGGGGCAAGAATGGCGGAACCGGGCGAGTTTTCAAAGCGTGCTTTTTTAAATGGCAAGATGGATCTGGCTCAGGCCGAGGCTGTTGCAGATCTTATTGCCAGCCAGAGTGCGGCTGCCCATAAGGTTGCGCTTAACCAGATGAGAGGCGGTTTTTCGAAGGAGCTTAACCTCATGCGGGAGGAGTTGGTGAATCTGGTCTCTCTAATGGAGCTGGAACTCGATTTCAGTGAGGAGGAGGTGGAGTTTGCAGACCGGGGCCGGCTTAGGGAGCTGCTGGAGTCTGTGGGGTCAAAAATTGATAAGCTTATTGACTCTTTTTCTTTGGGCAATGTCATAAAAAACGGTGTGCCGGTAGCAATTGTGGGGGCAACGAATACAGGAAAGAGTACGCTGCTCAACGCTTTGCTTGGCGAGGAGAAAGCTATTGTTTCCGAGATTCACGGTACAACCCGCGACATTATAGAGGATTGTGTTAATCTTAATGGCACAACTTTCAGATTTATAGATACCGCAGGAATCAGGCAGACACAGGAGAGAATTGAGATTATAGGAATTGAGAGAACCTATTCAAGGCTTAAACAGGCATCTATTGTGATTCTCATGCTGGATCTTTGCCGCAGCAGCGATTTTTCCGCTGCCATTGAGAATCTTTCATGCCGCTTTGACCCGAATTCTCAGAGGCTTGTTATTGTACTCAACAAAAGAGATGAGTTTGAGCAGACCACAGATGCGGCAGAGATGCAGATAAACAATCTTGTTGAAATGGTGAAGGGCCTCTCCTACCCTATGGCTCCCCTTGCGGTTTTACCCCTCTCGGCAAAGAAAGGAGTTGGACTTGGTAGGCTTGTAGAGACAATAACCGGTTCGCAGAGAGACATTTCAATGGATTCAGATGTGGTTCTTGTTACAAATGCCCGCCATTTTCAAGCCCTTAAGGGAGCAAAACAGGCCCTTCAAAGGGGTAATGAAGGCATTATATCAGGTATTCCGACAGACCTCGTTGCACAGGATATCCGCGAAGCCCTTTACCACATTGGCACCATTGTGGGCGAAATCTCTACAGACGAAATCCTCGGATCCATATTCTCAAAGTTTTGCATCGGCAAATAATATAATACATTGATTATCAATAAGTTACGCAATGTAATCGAGTATAACTCTATCGGAAAACGAGTTACGGCATTTGCTTTTTCTTTCTTTTAATTACTGTTTTTTCTCATATTTGCTTATACTTACCCATATTTTGTCCCCCGTCTGTCCCTTGAAAGTCAGGCTGGGGACAAATTCCTGTCCCTCTGTGAAATATGAACATTCATCCCTGCAAAATCGGGCAAAAACATAGGAAATGAGCATTTCACAAATATTGATTGAATTTATAATTGTGGATATTTGATGTTATAACATTAACATACAACAACATAGGAATAAAACAAACTATACTATATCTTATATTTTCGAGTTTTGCAGGGTTCTGTACTAAGAAGTCTCGACCTGTTGTTTAGCAGGC